>Ga0180433_10009894_pt1 | contig 11584 bp, 10 predicted proteins | sample SS_ome_8_FD_132980 | JGI IMG/M metagenome (GOLD analysis project Ga0180433, IMG submission 132980) | Hypersaline lake sediment archaeal communities from the Salton Sea, California, USA - SS_1_D_1 metaG | ecosystem: Environmental > Aquatic > Non-marine Saline and Alkaline > Hypersaline >... | reverse complement strand
ACTATATCATCATCGTCATACATGATATATGTGAATGGAATAGTTCCCGTATCATATGTAATCGGCTCGGGCGTTATAATCTCAACATAAGGAGGCAGGTCAGGCCCTATTCCGTTGATGAATATGCTGTAAGTTGCTGTTGCGGAATCAGCATTAAGCGTAACCGCATTATTCGGGGATGAGATTGCAGTATCCATGGTAGTGAAGTCTTCTCTTACAAGACCGATTACAAGATAGTCAACATCAGGGACAATGGATGAGTTTGTATCTTCCAGTGCGTCAGTTACATTTATCGTAGTAACAGCTCCTGTCCTGTTTTCAACAACGGTGTAGCTTCCCATCATCCATCCTCTCAATCTTGAAAGCTTCCATCTTTCAGCTCCTGCATAATCGGTCGGGGAATCGGATATGAAAGCATAAGGTATTGAAGGGTACCATGCCCTGAAGCTTGAAATTTCCAGTGTCTCATAAACACAAAGGGACGGAGGAACGCTTGTGATATGTGCGGGAAAATGCGTGAGTATTATATAATCTCCGTCAGAACCGTCCGCATATGCAAGTGAAACGTATTTTCCCTGCAGGTCTGCTGCATCAAGAGCGCAAATCCTTATGTTGACATCAGGATTTTCAATGCTGTTGTCCTTGTATGAAGTTGAATTGTCATCGTATACCAGGGACTGCATGCTGTTGTTGTCTGCACGGACCATCGCAATGTCATAATACTGTGCGAACGAAAGCGCAAATACGAACAACAGCAAAATTATCTTTTTCATATTATGGCACCATTATCTTCTTCAGTATTGAATACATCGTGTACAGCCAGTCATATACCGGTTCAACGTAATCTTTGTTAACCAGTTCCTTGTTGTTAACCCATCCAGGGTCTGCACAGGTATCATCTGCTATGGTAAGCGTTTTGCTTGCTCGGTATGTTCCTCCTTCATATCCATCTACAGTTATGGAATATCCTCCTATGTTTGCAGTAAGCAAAGGCCCTCTTACCGGGTCATTGTAAAGCCTGTTGCATGTCGGAAGCACTGCAAGCATCGCATATCCTGATGCATTGCTGCTTATCTCACCTGTGGAAACACTTCTTACTCCGTAAAGGTTTCCTGAACTGTTCCATATCTGCGTAGGCGTAAACGGATTGAGCCCGTTTGTTTCAGTGAATACGAATCTTGAATTTGTTACAATGTTTCCATCAGAATCATTAAGGTAGACAGTAATGTTGTAAGGCCTTCCTGAATATTCAAAAGTGTAATTTTCTATTCCATCCATCAATACTATGACTTCATACGTCCTTATCACGTTCAAAGTATTGCTGTTTACGTTGTTTGCTTCATTGCATTCGACTATGTCATCCAACGAATCAACATGCGCTGTGAAAACGTAATTTCCGCTTGTGTTTGTATCATTGAATACCAGAGTTCTTGTTGTTGTTCCGCCAGGTATAAGGTTTTCAGGAACTGTCCAGTTGTACTGTGCAAAGTATCCTGCAGGGCCGGTAATGTTAAGCGTTAACCTGAAAGTCGAAGTAACATCAACATTTCCATCATTCCTCATTGTTATTGTTGCTGTGCTTGGGACTCCAGGATTGACAGGGTCTGCTGAAAATCCAACAGAAGTTACTCTCAAGTCAGCACCTATGCACAAAGGACCGTATCCGAGGCCATCAACAACTACGTACTTGTTGTATGTTATCTGGTCGTTTGTAGGAGCTCCAAGTGCAAGCTGTGCAGGCAAATCACCGGATGTATTTGCTATAAGAGCATCCGAGCAGTTGACATCACCGAAATCATCATCACACAATGCCAGCAGCATGCTTCTTCCTGTTGAAGGGTTAAGCCCCCATGTTGCATCTCCTGGTGTTCTGCTTATCGTTCCTATGTCTGTCTCAAAAAGTATGTTGGTAACGCTTGCTGTAACCATTCCTGTTCCCTGGTTGAATGATGATGTTGACAAAGGAACAGTATATGAACCGCGAAGCCATCCATTGCCTGTCGGAACCGCAACAAAGGTAGGCGAAGAGCCTGTTGCGCTGTTTGAATACATTGCATGGATTCTTCCAGGGAATGCGGAAACATAAACGGGTGGGGTTCTTGTGAAATCCCTGAATTGGGAAAATGCGTATGCGTCTATCGGCGTTCGATAACACCCCCCACCCAGGTTAGTAGGAGTATAAACAAGAGTATTGCTTGAACCAGTTGTAAGATTCCAGCTTACAGTTACATATTCGTAGTTTCCTCCTCCCATGTTTGCGGAATAAACTGCTGATACATACCTTTGCCCGGCACCGCAAAGTCTCATTCCGAAGTCAGGATTTACCCCGAAAGTATCCGCATATACCTGGAAGGCAGCTGATGAATAAACATCCTGCACCGTGTTGCTGTTGTCTATTATGTAAGCACTCTGCGCAAACGCGAATCCTAAAACCAAAATCAAAACAATCAATTTTTTCATAATTACACCGTAGATAAGGATTTACCCATATTAACAAGAACCGAATTGATATTCTGCAATGCTGATGATATTGCAATGTATGTTGCTGTATCCATGTCCGCCTCACCTCCAGGCGGATCTTCCAGTATTGAATCAACAGTAAATGTCATTGTTGCAAAAGGAGCTCCTCCGTCGCTTATGAATATTGTGAGCCATTCATCATTATTGTAATGCGTAGGTATCAGGATTATGCTTTCATTTGTATAGAATGTTGCTCCGCTGTTGTTGAACATTTCAGTATCCGGCTGGTTTGGAACATATATTATATGCCCGTCTCCTTCAAGTATGCTTACGCTTGCATTTATCTCGCTTAATGTTATGTGGTTGTAGACAGTTATATTAATCATGTTCGGGGCCCCTGCTTTCAATTGAGGAAGGGGAGTTGTATAGCTTCCGTTTGTATAAACATCAACATTTGCGAGTCTCATTTTTCTTGCGTATGTCCATTTGCTTGCCGTGCTTGCCAGTGAATTCATGTTCTGAACTCCTGCCTTTACCTGGCTTCCGTAGGAATCATTGATAAGGTCTGTCCTGTAAGTCGGGCTTAATGAGTCATATTGTGCTATTGAAAGATTTAATCTGCAGTAGTATTCATCATTTACTTCAAGATAGGTTTCATATCCGTAAGAATCAGGAATATTGTATCTTGTAGGGGATATTGCAAACCACGCCCTTCCGTTCGAGTTTGTTGTTTTCTTATCAGAACCTAAAAACTCTTTTGCGATGTCAAGCAACGGCATAAGCAGGTTTCTTCCATTTCTTTCAACCGCCCTTATCGGAGCATTGGCAATAGGTGAAGAAGTGTTGTCAGTAACCAAAACTTCAACATCATAAGGAAGTCCTGTCTTCGGAAAAGTCGTTGTCTGCACACCATCTATCCATACTGTAATGTTGCAGTCTTCCTGATGGTATATGTAGAAATAATAATCCTCGAATGCAGGAACCATGTATTCAAAATCAAAGAATGAGCCGTTGTATCCCAGCAGGCTTTCTATCTTCCCCACGAATAAAGGCTCTTCTACGGTTGAATTTACGAATTTAAGTATGTACATTGGCGTATTGACATTAAGTATGATGTAAGGTGCTGTGAATGTGGTATCGTAAATGTCATACATTCCAAAAACACAGGGGCCGCATAAGGTATCTTCAGGGTCTTCCACCGTAAGGCTGTAATTCATACCTGTAAATGCACTGAAATTTGTGAACATTCCTGTCTGGTTGAAGTCAGAGGCAACTGGAGGGTATATCTCAGTGATATCCGGCTTGAAATCCAGCCTTGTGATTATCATAGTATCATTGTAGTATTTTGCATAGCTGCCATTCGGTTCATTGGTATATACTGTAGGTTCTGGTGTGTCCTGAGTTGAAACATGTGTTGTGGTGTCTGCCAGGCTGCCGTTAAGCCAGCCGACAATTCCCGCCCAATAGTCTGTAAGTTTTATTACTGTAATATTTCCTACGGTGATATTGCCTCCTTCTGTCCCAACGTCATTCTGCGCATGTATCAAACTGATGATTAGTAGCAATAGAAGTGCCGTTAGACGCAGACGCATGCTAGTTAAAAAGGTTTAAGGAATATAAATCTTTTGGTCATCTTCCGACACAATTACGTCTTAAGCTTTCCCCTGAATTTAAGGTAAGCTGCATAATCAAGGTACTGTTTTTTGTTTATGTAATCATTGGTCTTTGAAGCCAAATCCCTTTTTTCCTCTATCTTGTTTGTAACTGTTATTGAAAATGCATCGCTTCCTGCACCGCTTCCGAAAGAAGTTGCGAGAATGGTATCTCCGGGTTTTGCATCATCAAGAACCGCGCCCAATCCAAGCGGAACAGCTCCGGAATAAGTGTTTCCTATAACAGGAGTAAGCAGTCCCGGCTTTAACTTCTCTTTATCAATTCCAAGTTTTGCTGCCGCCTGGAGAGGGAATTTTGCATTAGGCTGGTGGAAAACTACGTAATCAAAATCCTCAAGTTTCATGCTTGTTTTTTCCAGCAGGCCTTTTGTTGCACCTATCACATGCTTGAAATAAGCAGGAGCTCCTGTGAATCTTCCTCCGTGCGAAGGATAATCAGCCTTCTGCCTTCTCCAGAAATCAGGAGTATCCGTAGTATATGAATATGTTGATTCTATTATTGCAAGTGATTCTGAATTCTTTCCGAATATATATGCTGCTCCTCCTGAGCCTGCACTGTACTCCAATGCATCTCCCGGCCTTCCCTGTGCAGTATCAGAACCGATTGCCATTCCGTATTTCATCATCCCGCTTTCGATATATCCCATGCACATCTGGAATCCTGCTGTTCCTGCCTTGCATGCAAACTCCAAATCCGCAGCCGTCAATGCAGGCACCGCTCCTATCGCTTCAGCCACTATCGTAGCGGTAGGCTTTACAGCATAGGGATGTGATTCGCTTCCGACATAAAGTGCGCCTATTTCAGAAGGCTCTACTCCTGCCCGCAGCAATGCATTTCTTGCTGCCTCCACTGCAATTGTTGCCGCATCCTCGTCTATTCCTGCTACTGCCTTTTCGGTTATTCCAAGGCCGTTTTCTATTCTTGCTGAATCCTCTCCCCATACTTTTGCAATGTCTGCGGTTTTTATCCTGTTTATCGGAATATATGAACCATAACCTACAATACCTGCCATTATTTCACCTAATCAAATTACAAATTAATTTTGCCATAGTGCCTATTAAAAAACCTTAACTTTGTGGAAATAAAGTTCGTGAATCAGCGAAAAAAAGTTAAAAAATAAAAAATAGAAAAAAATCTACTTCTTTGCCTTCTTTTTTCTCCTGGATTTCATTGCCGGTTTTTTAGGCGCCATTTTCTTTTTCTTCATTCCGAACGACAATGCAAAAGCTATAAGCACCACAACCATGATTCCGAGCACAAGGTATCCTGAATTTATTTCCTGGCTTTTGACCATTATGTTTCCTTCAGTTCCATATGCTTCTGAAAACAGGAAAGTAACTGAAGAGCCGGTTATCTCGCCAACGCCTGCTTCAACAATACCGCCGGGCATGTTTACACTGTATGAAATGTCACCGTATTCCCTGAGCAGGGAAGCAGCTTCCGTATCTCTTTTCCATATTTCCGTTTCCGGTATTTCCGCTCCTTCACCATATCCTGCAGCAACAAGTATCATGTTCATCTGCTCGGAAAACAAGTCTGTAGGGACCATTCTCAGGCTTAAAGTATATGTTATGAATGGAATTCCGTATTCCGTTTCCTCATCATAGTATTTGCTGCTTTCGTCAATGATAAGCGCGATTGACATTTTTCCTTCTTCAACAGCGCATCCGTACTCTCCCGTGTCGCATACTGCTGCTATCTTCTCTATGTCATATCCGTGAAGCAGTGTAGTGTCGAATGTCTTGGTAATTACAGAATCACCGTTTCTTCCAACGTCATGAGTATACTCCTGTGCTATAGCTCCGGTAAGGAGAATAGACACGGCAAACATAAGAATTGCAATATTTCTCATACATCCCACCACTCTTCTAATCAATAACTATTTTATTAAACCTTACCTTCCATCATTTTCACACATTTATACACATTTTTAAACCTTTTGAAACATAATAATACGTATGAAGGACAGCGATATCCAGAGATTAGTCGAAAAGCTGCAGGAAGATAATAAAAAGAATAAGAAAGCGGCACTCGAAGAGCTTTATGATGCAGCTAAAAAAGGAGAGGATATTTCTACTGCAGTTACTTCACTAAGAATGTTAATTACTACACAATTCTTCCATAAGAAAATTGGGTCTGAGAAGCCTGATAATTGGGATTGGACCATTCCTAGAGAACCAGTATCACCATCTACCGACTTCTTTAAATACGGACCTCGTGCTTTGACACCTGACCCTGTCACAATTCCCCCAAAACCCGAAGTAATTATGATTACTGCTGCATCCGTGCTTGCGATTCATTATGTAAATACCGGAGAGATAGAGAAAATCATCGAATTGCTTGAATACCAGCCCAGTCATCTTGGAAGTCTGTATGCATTCGGCCTTCCTAAAATTAATATGGTTTCTCATCCTGCAGCATATGCATTGAAGGATTATGGTTTTGATAAAATTCCTGCTGAAGAAAGGATGAGAATAAAGGTAATGGCACTTACGACTCTTGGTTCCGATGAAGATATAAACGAATTATTGGATATAGGCGAAGAAGCGATTTCCATTGTAATAAATATGCATAAGAAGCGTACGGAACAAAGTAAGTCATCGGAATTTTTTCTACATGGATCTTTATCGTTACCCAATACACTCAGGGTAATTATGCATGCAGCAAAAGAAAAAATACTTCTTTCAGATGAAGGCATGAAATTGCTCGGGGAAGCAGTTAACAAATGCATGTCTCTTTCTTACGTAAATGAACCTTCCCTTCTTGATGCAGCTGAACTGCTTGTTTCAACTTATCTTGGAAAGGACGACATCAGTGCTATTGCTGAAATGATGGAACAGAGACGGTCAATCAGTAATTATGATTTAGACACGTCTCGTGCAGGTGCAAGAGGTAAAATATCAAAAATGATTATCGTATATCTTGAAAAGAAAGGTTTATCCTTCACAATAAATTCTCTTGTTTATTCAGGTATAAGGGATGCTGCATTAGGTGTTCTGAATAAATTTATGCACGAAGGAACAGATATTTCTCCGGCCGTTCCAGCTCTTATAGATTGTCTAAGTGAAAAGAATCTGGACCTGAATAGAAAGGAAATTAAAATACTTGGAAAAATAGGGGATGACAGAGCCATTCCTGTTTTGCTTGATGTTTTGAATGGTAAGAATTCTGAGTTATGGGTACCTGCTGCTGAGGCACTTGATAAAATTGGTTATGGCAAAATTTCGATGGATGATAAAGTATTTGCTCTTCTGATTTGTAACAAAATAGATGATATTGCTAAAATAGGAAAACCTGCTGTTCTCACCCTGATAAATCTTTTTAAAAATAGGAAAAATAGGGATATTCGATATTACGCTATTAGATCTCTTAGAAAAATAGGAGATGAAAGAGCTGTGCCTGCTTTGATAGATGCTTTGAAAGATTATGTGCCGGGTGTGCCAGTTGAGGCTGCTGAGGCACTTGAGGAAATTGCTGAAAAAACAGCAGATTCCGGGGATTACTATTCAGCGCTTAAAATAATAAAGAACGTAACTGCCAAACTAATGACTTTCTATCCGAAAAAGAAAGACAGATATTTAATGAAAAAAAGAAGAGAGTGGTTGAAACCTTTTGCTGAAATTACACAGAAAATCCATGATAAAATGACTTCAGACAAGAAAACATTCCATAAGCCAGTGAAACATCAGCCGGTTAGAACAGTTAGGAAGAAGGTGATTGCCAATGGCTGATGAGAATATTGTGTTAAAGTTAATCAGACAGCTATCCAGCCCATATGCTGAGACCAGGGAGAATGCAGCAATGGATATCTTTAAGGGCATAAAGAATAGGGAACTGCCTATAACACCCAAGCTTTTTTCTGCTTTAGTGAATGCTTTGGATGATGATTATACAAATGTAATATATTATGCAGCTACATCCTTTGGTTTAATTGCCAATAAGGGCAAGGATATAACGCCTGTAATTCCTAATCTTATAAGGATTCTGAATGATAATCTTGATTCTGAAGATTCCTCTGCAGATGATTTAATACGTACATCACTTCTTCCACTTAATGCTGCTTATAGTCATGACCTTTCTCCTGCTTTGGGTGTATTAACCAAAGCATTGATTTATGGAAATCCTAATCCTACTTTAGATAATGATGTGATTCGACATCTTGCATTGGAAACGCTTGTGAATTATACTGAATATTTTGTTGCTGGGAAAGTGGAAACAGGAGATTATGATTCCGCACTTATTGAAATAAAGAAAGTTACCAAATCAGTTATGGATGCATCTAAAGGGAAAAACACAAAGCGTATTAAGGAAAGAAGGAAAATTCTTGGAGTTCTTTCTGAATTGACAAATAGTATTCATGATAAAATGACTTCAGACAAGAAAGAATTCCATAAGCCAGTGAAACATCAGTCGGTTAGAGGAACACAGACAAGAAAGGTGATTCGCAGTGGATGAGAAAGAGATACGCCTATTGATCAACAGGTTTGCAATCATCAATGACCCTATAAGAACCGAAACCATTGATACGCTTGCAGAAATTGGCGAAGTTGCAGTTCCTCTGCTGATTGCCGCTTTAAAGGATGAGGATAGGGAGATACGCTACTATAGTGTTATTGCGCTTGGAAAAATTGCTGAAAAATACGATTGTGTTTCTTCAATTGTGCCCTACCTGCTGGATACTCTGCAGAATAAAGATGAAAACTGGATTGTAAAAACTATCACCATCGAAACGCTTGTCGATATTATGGAGCCTCCCGAAGCACTGCCAATTCTGATTTCTTCTTTGCTCAAACCTTCCAAATCAGATCCCATATTGGGCCTCGCAGCACGTCCGCTTATTTTGTCGCAATTGGAAAAGCTCGCACATAAGGCATTGAACAGAAAGAGAGATTATCCAGATTATCATTCTGCTCTTAAAGTAATAAAAGAGACGACTGCCGCGATACTTGAATTAAATCCTGGGAAAAAAAGAAATGCATTGAAGAAAAGAAAAGAACAGCTGAAGCCTTTTGCTGAGCTTACTGAAAGGATACATCACAGGATGAGTCTGATTGATAAAAAGAGATTCCCTGTTAAAAGGCAGGATGTAAGAAGACCGAAAGCCGTGAAGAAACCTTTAAAAGCTCTTTATATGAAATAGAATTCATATGAACTTTGATACATACCACAATTTCTTCGGAAATTTTTCAAACAGCACAAGGCTTGGGATAATTCTTTCTTTGAGGAAAGGCCCGCTTAGTGTTACTGATATTGTTGAGAAAACCGGAGAGGAACAGAGCAAGGTTTCACACAACCTGAGCAGGCTTGTGAAATGCGGGATACTTGATGTGAAAAGGGACGGCAAGCGCAGGATATATTCAGTGAATGAGGAGATACTTCCCTTCCTTGAACTTGCCGAACACCACGTAAAGAAATGCGGAAAAAGGTGCACAAATGAAAAATGTTTATTTAGACAATGCGTCAACTACAAAGGTTGACCCGGAAGTTCTTGATGCTATGCTTCCCTACCTGTCAGACCGCTACGGCAATCCATCTTCTATTCATTCACTTGGACATGATGCAAAAGATGCGGTTGAATCTTCAAGGGATAGGATTGCATCTTCAATAAAATCAAGGTCTGATGAACTTGTTTTCACTTCAGGCGGAACAGAATCCAATAATTTTGCCTTAAAGGGAATAGCATTTGCAAATAAGGACAAGGGAAATCATATTATCACATCAGCAGTTGAGCACAAATGTATTGTAAACAGTTGCAAATGGCTTGAGTCGCAGGGTTTTGAAATAACTTATCTTCCTGTTGACAGCGAGGGATTCGTTAATGCAGAAGAATTGAAAAACGCTATAAAGAAGGAAACAGTTTTGTTTTCAGTTATTCATGGGAACAATGAGATAGGAACGATACAGAACATGGAAGAACTGGGAAAAATCTGCAAAGATTCTGATATTTATTTTCACAGTGATGCATGCCAGAGCTATACAAAAACAGAGCTTAATGTCCGCAACTACAATCTTGACCTTGTAACTTTGAATGCGCACAAGATTCACGGGCCGAAAGGAGTCGGTGCGTTGTATGTAAAAGAAGGAACGAAGATTGACCCGTGGCAGCATGGCGGCGGGCAGGAATTCAGGAAAAGAGGGGGTACAGAAAATGTTCCTGGAGTTGTTGGCTTTGCAAAGGCTGCGCAGCTGAATTCTGATAATAAAAATCTTGTCCATACTGCAAAACTCAGGGATAAACTGATTGACGGAATTCTTGAAATAGAAAATGTGCGCTTGAACGGTCCTCTTGGTGAAAAAAGACTGTGCAATAATGCGAACTTTTCTTTTCTTGAAATTGAAGGAGAGGCTCTTGGAGCGCATCTTGAGCAGGAGGGGATTAAAACATCAACCGGCTCTGCATGCTCTTCAAATACTCTTGAGAAAAGCCATGTTCTCCGTGCAATTGGCCTGAATGATGAGCAGATAAACGGCAGCTTGAGGATGTCAGTAAGCAGGTTCAATACTGAAGAGGAAATTGATTATGCAATTGAAAAAGCAGGAGAGGCGGCAAAGAAACTGAGGAAAATATCTCCGATTAAGAGGGTGGTTAACAGTGTATTCGGAAAAGGCAATTGACAGGTTCAGGAATCCTAAATACGGCGGTGAAATGAAAGATGCTGATGCAGTTGGTGAAATAGGGAACGTAGTGTGCGGGGATATCATAAAAGTCTTCATAAAAGTTAAGGATGACAAAATTTCTGATATAAAATTCCAGACCTACGGCTGTGTTGCGGCTATAGCATCTTCGGATATGCTCTGCGAGCTTGTTGTTGGAAAGAAACTGGATGATGTTTACAAGATGACTCATGAGGGTATTGTAAAATCCCTTGATAATTTGCCTCCTGTGAAATACCACTGTTCTATGATGGGCATAGATGCTCTGAAGAAGGCAATTGAGAATTACAGGAAGAAGGAATAGCTTATAAAAATCACGTTTCTAATTCATAATGAGGGGTTCTTATCATGAAAGCGATTGTAATGGCAGCAGGAGACGGCAAAAGAATGTGGCCGCTTACAGAGACACGCCCAAAGGCACTGCTTCCTGTTGTCGGAAAACCTATAGTTTATCATCAGATTTCTGCTATGAAGAGAGCAGGAATAGAGGAATTCATATTCATTGTGCGTGAAAAAAGGGAAATTCTTGAAAAATACCTTAATGAACTGCAGGATGAGCTGAAAGTGAAGATAGAATTCGTTGAGCAGGGTCCTGAAAACGGAACTGCTGCAGCACTTCTTTCTGCTGATGGAAAAGTAAATGAGAAATTTTTGGTTGTTGGCGGCGATTTGCTTTATGATTCTGAAATCATTAAGAAAGTCATATCAGAGCATTCAGGAGAAATCACTGTTGGCCTTAAGAAAGTTGAAAGGCCTGAGAAATACGGTGTTGTTGAAACTGCCGATGGAAAAATTT
>Ga0180433_10009892_pt1 | contig 11587 bp, 7 predicted proteins | sample SS_ome_8_FD_132980 | JGI IMG/M metagenome (GOLD analysis project Ga0180433, IMG submission 132980) | Hypersaline lake sediment archaeal communities from the Salton Sea, California, USA - SS_1_D_1 metaG | ecosystem: Environmental > Aquatic > Non-marine Saline and Alkaline > Hypersaline > Sediment... | reverse complement strand
TATTTTTTGTAGTATATATCCATTGGAAATATTAAATTACTTAGTAAAAAATAAAATTAAATATTTTATAAGAATATTTATATATGGTGCTAATGTTATTTATGTCTATCAATGTATAAATCACCATTTACTCACTTTAGATAACAAAAAAAGGGCACACAAATACATATGGGGTTGAAGATCTTGAAAAAACAAAATCGTATTTATTGGACTTTTTTTATGGTAGTATTTCTTTCATTTTTGATCACGTCAAATGGTTATTCAAAGATGGTAACAAATGATTCAATGAAGCTATCATCACAAACCCAAATGATAGGTCTTTTAGATAGTTCTCAAACATATCTAATAATCACCGCTAGCTATCTTGAAGATTCTTTAGAATTCTTCAAAAATTGGAAAGAATTAATCGGATATAATGTTGAGCTTGTCAATGTTACATGGATTACTTCAATGTATGCTGGTAGGGATACCGCCGAACAAATTAAGAATTTCATTATCGATAATTATCTTGAATGGAATATCACCTATGTTCTATTGGCTGGGGATTTATCAATTATACCAATGAGATATTCATATCAGAAGGAAACAAATCTATTTACTATTCCAACAGACTATTATTATGCAGAATTAACCAGTGATTGGGATAGTAATAATGACGGTAATTTTGCTGAGGCAGATGTTGATGATTGGCCAGATTTCAATGTGGAAGTATATGTTGGGCGCATACCTGTGAACAATCCTGATGACATGCAACGTATCCTCCAGAAGATCATAGACTATGAACAGGACACGGGAGTTTGGAAAATGGAATCATTGCTCATTGGTGCATTTTTAAATTTTCAAAACGAGGTAGGTCTTGGACATGAGAAAACAGATGCAGCATATCTAATGGAGCGCCTAAGAAATGACATGTTCCTTCCAAATGGTTTTACGACCAAAACAGTTTATGAGCACGACGGGCTGACCCCGTCAGAATTTACTAGTGATTATGTTTTCAATAAAGACCAGGTTCTTGAATTAATGGGTCAAGGTCAGGGATTCGTTGTTTGGGGGAGCCATGGTGGTTCGTCCCATTCATTTCGAAAATGGTGGGCTGATGACCGTAATTTGAATAATGTTCCAGATTTCAACGAGATGGATAATGAAACATTTATCTCATCACAGGATACCGTACTGCTTAACGATGACAAACCTGCTATATTTTTCTCATGCTCCTGCAAGAATGCAAAACCTGATGTTGAAAGTAACCTTGGTAGATCCATCCTCATAAATGGTGGTATTGCTTTTATTGGTGCAACAAATGATGCATATTACACCTATGGTTGGAAAAACGCAAAAGATGGGGGCTCGATGTCTTTAACATATTACTTCTTTGATAATTATATAAACAAACAACAATCATTAGGACAATCCTTTTACAACTCAATTATTTATTGTTATGAAGATGATGATATACTCATTCTTGACCCAAATATATACGTATTCACCTTATATGGCGATCCTTCACTATCTCAAAAAACATATAATGGTGTCCCAAATCCAGAAAACCCAAATAAACCATATGGGTTAACAGAAATAACTCCAGATGTTTCGTATGATTTTTCAACAAAAGTAAATGATGCCGGGGGTGATCTTGTCTATTATATATGGGATTTTGGGGATGGTACTATTACCGATGAGATTGGTCCATATCTTCCCGGTGAAAGTGTTACCACGTCTCATTCATGGCAGGTTCCTGGTGAGTATAGGGTGAAGGTTAAATCTGTTGGAATAGCGGGTGATGAAAGCAGTTGGTCAGAACCGTTGTTAATTCATGTATCTGGACCGGTTATTAAAGTTGAAAGTATAACTGGCGGATTATTCAAGGTAAACGCGGTCATTAAAAATATTGGTGACCAAGATGCAAATAATATCGATTGGTCGCTATCTCTTAATGGTGGATCTATACTACTGGGAAAAATCACAAGTGGTTCGATATCTACAATACCCGTTGGCGGAAAAGTTACAGTTGTCTCAAAAACAATTATGGGGATTGGCCTTCCAACGGTTGTACTTGTTGAAGCAGGAATTGAAAATGGTTCTTCAGATATTGAGGTTCAATCAGCTGATGTTATTGGATCATTTATTAAAATCAAATAAAACAAAGGTAGATAAAAATGAATTCAAAAAAGATAAAAAAAATCACGGTGGAATTATTTGCCTTATGTATCATACTGATTAATGCATCCTTTGGTATAAATGCCCAAGCGGTTCGAAATGAAAACTTTGAATGTAGATACCAAATATCTGGACAAACACTATCTAATATTCTCTATGTTGGAGATGGTGCTCTTGGATCTTATCCTACGATCCAATGGGCGATAAATGATGCAAAAGATGGTGATACCGTTTATGTCTACGATGATTCATCTCCATATTATGAACAATTGACAATTGATAAATCAATCAATATCATTGGGGAAAATAAAGAAACAACAATTATTGATGGATCAAGGAGCGGAACTGTTGTTTTTATACGGGCGGACAATGTAAATATTTCAGGTTTCACCGTACAAAATGCAGGTATATCAAATCCGTCTTCAGCAATAACGTCCAATGCCGATAATGTACAACTGTCTAATATTATAGTCACTTTATCATATTATGGGATTCGATTTGAATATTCACATAAGAACATTGTTAAAGATATTACTGTCACAAATACTGTTGAATCGGGAATTTCTCTCTATGAATCATCAGAAAATACTATTTACTCATCATATACTTCAGATTCTAATTATGGAATAACCATCTCTCATTCGTCCAATTATAATGTATTATATGCTGTTGCAATTTTGGACTGTAATACTGGTTTGGACATTCAGGATTCTTCGTTTAATTCAATATACTGGAATACGATTTCTAACAATCAACAGGGTATTGCCTTAGAAAATTCAAATGAAAATGAAATATTCAATGAAAACATTCTAGATAGCAATACTATTGGTATATCATTACTTAATTCTGATGATAATAGCATATATGATCAGAATGTGATAAAAGAAAATGAAATTGGAATACAATTAGTATCATCATCTGGAACAAATATCCATCAGAATATAATTAAGACAAATGAATATGGTATACTCTTCGATAGATCATCGAACAATGACATCTATTGGAACGATATAACAGATAACTCCTATGGTGTTTATGTTGAACGATCAAATGGAAATCAGGTATATATGAACAACATTTGGGACAACCATCATTATGCGGTGTATCTTTCATTTTGTAAACAAACCAAAATTGTATATAATAATTTCTTTGAAAATTATATTTCTGCCTCATTTGAACAAGAACTCTTCAGTAGAAATAGTTGGAAAAAGAATTATTGGGATGATTGGTCTGGGCGAGGAAATTATAAGATAACTGGTTTACTTGAAAGTCCACTTCCATTTACAACTTGGAATTGTACCGATTTTCAACCTTCAAATACCAGATATGATATTTGATCGGTATTATATTCATTTGCTAAAATCATATCATAATTTATTTAATAATATTTATATAGTTAACAAAACTATAATATTTAGCTGCTCCAATAACTTGATAACCTTAAAGCTTTCTGAAGGTGGCATTGTATGAAGAAACATAGACAAATCATCATAACATTTGTTCTTATCTTTAGTCTTATCTTTACTTTTATCCCTCAGATACAGTCAGATACAATGAATGAAAAATACAATTATGTCATTATAACGACTGATTCATTGAAAGAATCCTTAGAGTTTTTTCAAAATTGGAAAGAATATATTGGTTACTCTGTAACTATCGTGACCGTTTCACAGATTGAAAGTACACATAATGGACGGGATACAGCTGAGAAAATCCGAAATTTTCTAGTTTCTATCTATGAAGAGTGGGATGTTCAATATGTCCTTATCGCAGGAGATATGAATATGGTGCCCATGCGATACACATATCAACCAGCATCCAGTGAGATTGCGATACCATCTGATTTCTATTATGCAGATTTAACAAGTGACTGGGATACAGATGGTGACGGGATATATGCTGAGTTTATTGATGATGAATGGCCTGATTTCTCTGCAGAGGTCTATGTTGGTCGAATACCTGTAAACAACTCGATTGATATGCGACGTATCTGTCAGAAAATAATTAATTATGAACAGGATTTAGGGCTATGGAAGAATACGGCTTTGCTCATAGGCGCGATATCTAACTTTGAAAATGAACAAGAAACCGGCGACAAACTAGGAGATAATGCCGTTCTAATGGACAATATTGAAAAAGAGATACTAAATCCAAATGAAGTTGCATCAATCACTCTCTATGAGAAGCAAGGCTTGATCAAATCGGAATATGATAGTGATGTCGATCTTACAAGAGAAAATAGTTTACAATATCTAAGAAATGGATTTGGCATAGTTAATTGGGCAAGTCATGGAAGTGCAACAGGATCATATCGTAGATGGTGGGCAACCGATACGGATGGTGATTATACACCTGATCTTAATGAAATACGTTGTGAATATTTTATAACCTCGGAAGATACAACGATACTTGATGATACAAAACCATTCATAGCCTTTTCATGTTCTTGTACTAATTCATACCCCGAAGAAACAAATAATCTTGGAGTATCTCTATTGAGAAATGGTGCAGTTGCATTTATTGGTGCTACAAGAGAATCGATTTATTTTCCTGGTTGGAAAGACCTAAATGATGGGGGAAATATGGCTATAAATTATAATTTTTTAAAACATCTCATATCTGAAAACAAGACAATTGGTGCTGCATTATATGACGCATTAATATATTCATGGGATTTTGATGAAACACCTGTGTTTAGAAATATGCTCGTTTTCAATATATATGGTGATCCATCTCTTAGTCTGATAACATTTTCTGGGTTGCCATCCCCTGCGACTCCGGGGATACCAACTGGACCCATACAGATAGAACCCAAAGAGAATATAACTCTTAGCTATGTGATACAAGAACCACGATTGGATGAATTGTATCTTATCTGGGATTTTGGCGATGGAACATTTTCAGAGCCTCTTGGTCCATTTTCATCAGAAGAACTTGTATCAGTTCAGCATAGATGGAGTGTCCCTGGTGACTATCAGATCCGTATAAAGGCCATAAATAAACTTGGTGATGAAAGCGAATGGAGTCAACCAAAAAATATTCATGTTTCCGGTCCCATCGTTACAATTGAACGAGTGGCAGCTGGTTTATTTACAATCAACGCAGAAATTAGTAACAATGGTGATAGGGATGCATCGTCCATTAATTGGACCATTAATATTGATGAAGGTACGATACTTTTTGGAAAAAATACCAATGGTGTTATCCATAGCTTAGATACAAATGAAAAAACGACTATCATTTCAAAATTCATTTTTGGCTTTGCTTTATCAACAAATATCACTGTTACAGTACAATGTAGTCAAGGATCAAATGATAAAACTACAGTAAATGCTAATGTATTGTTCTCATTGATACGTATAAAGGGTGAGAAATTATGAAAAGAAATCGGTTTATTGTTGTTTATATCCTATCCTGTTTTATTTTAATATCTCAAATTATATCTTTATCTCCAATTGATGCAAATAGTGTGGAGGAACTTAAAGATGATCATTTTATGGTTGATAACGTTATGACCCTTACTGAAAATGATGATCTCTATTTTGATACGGGTAAACCAATAGTTCAATATCAAACATTATCGACTGGGCTTCCAGATCTTGAATTCATCGAATTGAAAGCATGGTGGGGTCCGATTAATACATCGGCAATCGGTCTTTTTGTAAGATATGGTGTAATAAACACGGGTTTTGAATTGAATGGTACAAGCCCTATTGAATCTAACCTTTCATTTTATACTGATGGTAATCAAACACATTTTGGTTATATCATTCAAAGGCCTTTGTTCTATCCGACCCATTGGTACCCTGGTGAGATACTTGGGGGAAATTTCTATTTTCAGATAGATGAACGACCAACATCTATAACAGTTATCATTGATACAAACGAATCAATTGACGAATCTAACGAGACGAACAATAAGATGACAATAACAGTTGTGGATGGAATTAGCGTTAATGGTGAGGTCTATTATAATTACAATGACCAGCTGATGCCAATTCAGTCAACTGTTGAATTAAAACAATGTGATAATGAATCCTTGATCGATTATTTCTACCGTACATTTAGAACCGATGAACAAGGTCATTTTGCGATGTCAATATATCCATCAGGTGACCGCAATGTATCAAGGAGATATAGCCTTACAGCAACTGATGTTAAAACAAATATGAAAAGTTACAACCAAACACCTGTATTGCTTTCCGGACAAGAAACTAACATGAATTTTGTTTTTAAAGGTTCATCTCCAGAAGAACCGATCAAACCTATTGGAAGAAAATCTGGGGGAATTGATTATTCCTATCGTTTTCTAACCACAACAAATGATGAGGATGCGGATAAAATATATTATAAATATAATTGGGGGGATGGGACATTTAGTGATTGGATAGGTCCTTTTGAAGGTTCAATGCCATGTATTACTTCAAATGGATGGGAAAATGAAGGATCGTATCATATATCTGTGATTGCAAGAGATTCAACTGGCCTATTGAGTGATTGGTCTGAAAGTTATCAAATAACACTTTCAACCGAAAAACCTTTACCACCCATAATACAACTTTTGCATGATATACTTGAACGGATTCTACCTGACCGATAGATAATATCATTTCAAAAAATATAAATTTTCACTTTTAAGAATCATATTGAGGTAGTATCAGTGTAGGATCACCAAAGGGCTGCCACCCTTTTAATGTCTTATGATCGTATGCAGATAGATACCAAGGATTATCGTTTAGATATTGGGTTATTGAATCTGCCCACATCTGTCCAAAGGTTGTAGCTCCGGAGATGTATGATTTATAGAATTTCTGATGAATTAGTCCCCCAAGGCCATAGGTGCAAAAAATACCTGGATATATCCAACTAAGACAGGTCATGCCAACTGTTGCGATACTACCACCATTTGGATTTATAATAAAACTCCATCCAAAGGAGGTATGATTGACTGAGAATTTACAGGTGTTACAAGCATTGATACTGACAATAGGAAGTTTGTTCTGATTTGAAAGCTCATTGATATGATATGTTCTATACCATTCTAAGGGTATCCATTCGCTAGGACTTTTTGAAGGATGTGTTCTGTAACTATTTGAGCCTGCATGGCCATCAAAGGCGACAAATCCAGCTCCTTTTTCAATAGCATTACTTATATCATTAGCAAAATGTAGTTTTCCATTGCTTCCCCATAATTTTGTTATGTTGAATCCACGTAATATTTGTGAAATTGATTTGGTGATCTCTTCTCCCTCGCTGATTCCCAGTATATCTTCAGTGAATGTGTCTGAACCTATCATTATTGCATTGGAGAACCAATTAAGATCCTTCTTAATATTTTCATAGGTTATAATTTTTTCAATAGTAATATTTACTTCTTCGATTGTTCGACAAGCTAATCTACCAAAATAGACATCCGGGTAGAGATCAACTTTGTCCGATGGGATTAGGTCATTAAGTTTGAACTCCCCAAAAATGTTATTATTATTGCTGTCCCATGAGCAAAATAATCCATCAGCATCATAGATATCAGCATAGTATAGATCACTAATAAATATATTATCATCCATGAGTATCGATCGGATCTCTTGGACAAAGACATTTCTCACTGGTATCTTATTATATCCGCCAACAAAAAGAACGTTTTTAATATCAAATTCTTCAATTTGATCTTTAATATATAATTTAATATCTTCTTGGATATCTCGTCCTTGATGAGGGATGTTTTCCAGTGTTTCTAAAAGGATTTTTGTATTGTTCTTCTTATGGTTAAGGTATGGTTGTAATATATTTTTGAATTCTTCAGTAGTGATAATGAGCAGGTCATATGATGAATGATGATTTGATTGTTTTATCTGCATTTCATATTCAAAGGTAAGTGCAATCTCATTAGGAATAATGAGTTGGTTTAATGTTCTGACATAAAATATGGGATATACTGCGATGTTCACAAAGAGAATTCTTTCATTGTCTTTAATCCCTGTTCCTAGGCGAATATCATACCAATCCTTTAATATTGTAATCATTTGTTGTAATCGAATTTTGCTGTTGGACGTTGATGTTATTATGTTTGGGTCATATAGAGGATTGAGTGGATGTGGTGTGTTTGTTGTTCTGGAATTAATTTTTGTCAATGTTATGTTTGTAAAACTAATGTTAATTGAGTGGATCCTTGTTCCAAATGGAAAAGTACATTGATAAGTATACACTGGCAGAAATGGTTTGTTTGGTTGTACAAAAAATCGTGGTTCATCTGTAAATGTGAAATTTTCTTGATTTGAAACTTGTATTACTGTTTTTTCCAAAAGGGGTAGATCTTTAATATTTGTTATCATTTCGTTTGATTGAACAGATGGGTCATATCTGAATAAATGTTGAGGTGCGATAAGTAAAATACAGATAATTAATATTCTTATGATAATTTTCATATATGGCCCCATTTCAAAAATATAATTTCAATTATACAAATATTTCCGAAATTATATAAACATTATCATTTAAGCTAGACTTATAAATATGATTTCATTTTATTTATTAAATCATCACCTATCAGTGCCACCCTGATAAGAAATAAGTTGGTATTAGATTGTCTAATAACCTTTTTATTAAAGGGTTATTAATTACTTGTAAATCATAAATGTGGACCTCATATGGTTCTGATATGCTGCTTAGGCCATATTCATCCTTTGTTAAAAAATGAATATTATAAACTGAAACAAGATACTTACCACTTGCATTTAGTGTATTATATGAATGAATGATCTCCGATGAAGTATATGGTCCTTCCCAATTCTTAACTTCACTCGCAAATACAAATCTTCCCATAAGAATGTTATTAGAATCCTCATCATTTATTTCGACAAAAAAAGGTATATTTTCATTGGTTTTACAGCAAAGAATCCCTTGCTCGTCAGGGTTGATATCGGCTGGATTTGGTGGAGTATTATTAAACGGGGACATTAAAGGTTGGGGATCAAAAATCTCATAAGTTTGAAAGGGCACATCACCAATTCCATCATTATCTATATCATATCCGTTATATTCTAGCCAATAATTACCTTTAGATTTATTTGAAAATTTAAGATTATGAACTTCGTTATTATTGGAAAATATGATATCATTATCATTTTCAATGAAATTGTTCAATGAAAATGTTGTATCTAATATAATTCCATGGGCAAATAGTATAGCATTTGAACTTCTCTTAAACGTATTTTGGTGAATCAATGTTTTATTGCTATTATTTAATATAATACAAAAATTATTATCATAAAATGAATTATTTTTTATTTCTAAATTATTTGATTTTTCAGCAAGAACTGCAATGTTTCCATTATGGGTATCGTGGAAATTATTCCTTATTAGTGAGCAATTGGATGAGGAAATATTGATGCCTATTGAATTATTATGTAAAGTAAAATCATTTTCAAAAATAACGGTTGAGTTTGCTGATTTGGATATTGAGATATATTCTCTTTTCCCTTGGATATGAAAACCTGAAAGAACAACATTTTTCGCCTTTATTTTGATAAGTGTTTCGTTATTGCTTAAGAGGTCATTAGGAAAAATCATGGGTTTTTCTGCCGGGGATTCATTAGAAAAAAATTTTGATATCCCTATTAAATAGAGAGGTTTATCAATTTTAATATTTTCTTTATATTTGCCACTATATACTAATATTGCATCACCTGGTTGGGAATCAGTTATTGCTTCTTGTATTGTTGAAAAGTCCGCATTTCCATATATATCAACTATTAATATTGAAAAATTATGGCTCCTATTTGATAAAAGCTGCCTTTTCAATTCAAAATCAATTTCATAAAACGGCTGACGATAATATTGATCTGTTTTCTCGGCCCATTTTTCAAGAATTAATCCGATTATTGGACCTGGACTTCCAAGTGGGAGGCTATCAAAATGATTTATATGTGAATTTAAAATTATTGTTTTTTCTATAGTATTGTTTGATTCTAAATTCTTCGAGTTACTATTTGGTGTGAAAGTGATAAATAGTACAATACAGATTAAAATAAAGTATTGATGTCTATTTGTTTTTCTAATTTTTTTATATGCGTGCATATTCAACCTTAATATATACTATATTATAAGCTAACCTATATTAAATTATTACTTAAAAAATTGAAATATTAACAATGAAAAATATAAAAAAACCCAAGTTATACGAGTTGCTTGGGCAATTTTTTATGTTATCCTTATTATTGAGTTTTTGTCATCTAATTGAAAAGATTTAACAGTCGCTCAAAAGTTGGATATTCATTAAATATTTTATATATTTTTAGTAGTGTAACGCCTTGTTTTAATATTACTACCTCAGTTGTGGAGCTAGCAATATCTCCTATATGGTCCGTAACCTGCAAAGATATTACATAACTACCAGGACTATGCCAAATATTGGATGCAAATCTTCCAGAGTGATCATCATACGCTCCATCATTGTCAAGATCCCATTGGTATGAATATGGTGGTGTTCCACCTGAACACTGTCCAACAAACTCAATTGCTTCTTGTGTTTTTCCTTCATATGGTCCTCCAGCATCTGCAACAAGCTCTGTTGTAACAAATACTTCTAAATATGGGCTACTTTTGAGATATTCAGCATCTTGCTCTGGGTTATATATTGAATATGCACAAATGTACTTATTTCCTGGTTCTGACCATATATGGGATACCTCGATTCTTTCTGATGTATTAAATGGTCCAATCCAATCTTCTTCTGTCCATGTCAATGTTGAACACTCGATTGATCCCCAACAGAATTTTACATATATCTCATCTTGCTTCTCACCAGTCTCCTTTGTTGAATATCCTTCAACCATTGTCCAATATGTATGTTCCTCTCCGGTCAATACATATGTTGGTCCAGAAGGCATATGTGGTGATAATGGATATTTATTTTCATTTGGTATGTCTGGTGGCGTTATAGGGCCTGGATCTGCAAATGTTATTGTTGTTGTTGCTAGCATCATTACTAATGAAATAATTATCATTAGTACAATTTCTTTTGATTTAATTTTCATTTATTTTCCTCCAAACTCCGCCCATATCCCTCGATTTATGGGCATATTCTACATTATTTACCGATATAAAAAAGTTTCTATATCTTAAAAAGTCATAATTTGCTAATTATATAATAAATATATTTATTATTTAGTGAAAATGTTTATAATATTTCATTTTTTTTCAATTATAATTTTATAGCGTTATTATCCATCTATTACATTTTTAAAAAAAACTTTATTTACAATATCAATTAAACAAGCTCATAACGAAAATCTTATATAAGATATAATATTATATTTGATTATCTTTGTTTAAAGAAATTAGGGGGTAAAAAATGAAAAAAAATATAAATAAAAAAAGTGGGGCATTACTATTAACACTTGTTTTAATAGTTAGTTTCATATCTATGCCC
>Ga0180433_10009891_pt1 | contig 11589 bp, 9 predicted proteins | sample SS_ome_8_FD_132980 | JGI IMG/M metagenome (GOLD analysis project Ga0180433, IMG submission 132980) | Hypersaline lake sediment archaeal communities from the Salton Sea, California, USA - SS_1_D_1 metaG | ecosystem: Environmental > Aquatic > Non-marine Saline and Alkaline > Hypersaline > Sediment... | reverse complement strand
TTTTTTTACAAGAACACTCACCTAATGAATTTTCAAGAAAATTTTTTGACGTTATTTTTCAACGCAGTTGACCATCGTTAGATTATGCTACTAAGATTTACTATGATACCTGGTCAGCATAGCGATAAACTAATTTATTAAAGTAAGCATATGAGACCTGTTAATTCCATTTTAATAAATGAGTCAGATTCTAGCATTGAGCGTGACGAAAGCCTTGTAGGTTTTGGTGAAAATATTTCAAAACTGGATATTTTCTTTTCTATTTTATTTTTGAGCGGTTTATACACGGGTATTTTTTTATATATCAGCGATAATTTGTTTATTCCTTATTTTATATGCGGATTATCCGCAATCTATTTCATCATAAAAAATGCACAAAGCATTAGTGCCTACTATTTCATTCCTATAATAGTTCTTTATCTAATTACAGCAGCTGGAATGGTCTTTGCCCCAGCGCCCCTTGTATATTTTCTTGAACGCTTTAAGGGCCTTGTACAAATTATGTACTCTTCATCAATTGGACTTTTATTCTTTATTCATATGAGGAGATGGAATAATAGTGCAATTGCAAGGCTTTTTATGGGATTTCTAATCTTAATTGCCGCAGGGGCAACTTTAGAAGTATTCACAAAATTTAAATATCTAAGCGATGAATTTCGACACATGGTTTTTCGGTGGGGTTTCTATGAGGCTGATTTACGAGATTTATACACTTATGGCCAGATTAGGCCTAAATTATTTACATCAGAGCCTTCCCATGTGGCCAAATTTTATATTCTCTCGCTATTTGTATGGTTTGCGTTGTCGGAGAGCAAGAAAAGATATTCAGGTTACCTATTTTTTATTAGCGTAGGGCTTATTTTGATAAGGAGCCCAATAATCATTTTGAGTATACCATTGGCGCTTACTGTTGAGATATTTTTTCGAAATCGGTCTGGTTTAAATAATATTTTGAATAAATATAGCCCATTGAATAGAGGCAATATTTTAATATTGACAATTATTTCCATTCTTTTTTTAAGTATTGGTTTGAATACAATTCTTTCCGGCCGCATTCAGAAAATGATTATAGGGCCGGACGAATCTTTTGCCCTCAGGATTGTTGGCCCGGCATTGATTGCCATTGATACAATTAAGGAATATCCTCTTTGGGGGACAGGAATTACTGGTAAGGAGGCTGCATCAGAGATAATATTTGATGCTTATTGGAGAATAGGGTATAGAATTACTCGGGTTCACGATGCAAATGTTAACTTCCTTTCTTTATTTATATCCTATTATGGGCTTTTAGGGGGATTGCTTTTTATTGCAGGATTCATATTCCTTGTCAGGCGTTTAGAAATTAAAGGAGGAATATTTATTACATTGACAATCCTTCTTTTTAGCCAGACTATGGGGGCCTTTGTGGGACTGAGAACATGGGGGTACATATTTATTATATTATTGGTGGCAAGCTATTATAGGCCTGCTAATGAATAATGAATCTTAGAAATATTTATATAATTCTTGGCATTATTAACTCATTTTTTAAATTTGTTAACCTTCTTGTTTATGATTGCTGTGAAATCCCTTTCCATTTATTTTATGCACTGGCCCAAAAAGTAAGGGTGAGACATGAATGATTATTTTGGAACGAGCCTGAATGAATTAAAGATGTTTATAAAGGAACGTATCTGGATAAATTTAAACAGGCATAGACAGGGTAAAAAAAAGAATATCTGTATTTTTGCATCTCGTCGAGGTGGAAGTACTTGGCTAATGCAGTTAATTGGGTCCAACAAGGGCACAAAGTATATTGATCAACCATTTTCGATTTATTCAGCATCACCTATTAAGATCAAATACCTTCCCGTTTTTGAGTATGGCCAGTTTATTCATTTTGACAGGGAAGAAGAATCTATTATAAGAAATTATTTTAATAGGCTGCTTGAAGGTTCGCTGAAGATTAACAGCCAATGGAAATTTTGGCAAAAAGATTTTGATTTTCTTTCTAATAGATTGGCTCTAAAAATAGTGGACGCCAAGGCCATAATAGATTGGATTGATGACTATTTCGATGTTCATATAGTATATCTTACGCGGCATCCGATTGCTCAGGCTTTATCTGTTATGCGAAATGGTTGGGGACTTACTGTTAAAGCGTATTTGCGCAATTCATATTTTGTTGAACATTACTTAGATGAGGATATTCTTGCTTATTGTTGCACGATTCTCGAAGAAGGCCCCCTGCTGCAGAAATACGTTTTAAATTGGGCTTTAGAAAATCTTGTGCCTATTAGAATGATGCCAGATAAACCTGACTGGATATGCATTAGTTATGAGCATTTAACATTATTCCCTGAAAAAACAATATTGCAGCTGGCAAGGGCTTTGGACCTTAACGACGTTGATGCAATGATGAGAAAAATACCGCGGCCGTCTATCTCTACAAAAAGGTTTAGCACAAGGAGCAAAAGACATATGATTTTAAACCGTAATTATGATTACATAATAAAAAGTTGGAAAAACGAGGTTTCTGATAAAGATGAACGCCTTGCCTTCAATATATTAGAGAAACTGGGCATTACAATATATCAATATTCACAATTTTTGCCGAATTTGAAGTAGGGCTGGACTTATAAATCAGGGTTCGATGGCTTTGAGGTTTAAGTGAAGACGATTGGGTTTAATGAAAGATTATAAAGATAGAAATACATATATCAAATTAGGCTTAAGAAAAGGAAAATCTGCAATAAAGACCGGAAAGGTTGTGGATATTAAGAGAAAAACCTTACTATGGGTTGGTTTATTTTTAATGGTTTTCATTGTCAATTATTTGTTTTTTATACATTTCAAGCCACTAAAGACGGAAAGCATAGATGGACTTAAAATGAAGAATCATAAAAGCCCTCTCAGCTTTGAAGATTGGTTTGAAAAAGGGTGCAATCTGCAGGAAGAGGGAAATCTTATTGGCGCATATGATGCGTATAGCAAGGCCATCAATTTAAGGCCAGAGGATTCAAATATTTATGTAAAAAGAGGGGTTGTTTGTGTAAAAATGGAGAATTATTACAATGCAATCAGAGACCTAAAGAGGGCAATATCATTAAATCCAGATTGTATGGAGGCTTTTGTTCAGAGGGGGTCTGTTTATCTTAAGCAACAAAATTTTGATTATGCCATTAATGATTGCAATTACGCGCTGTCCCTGGATCCTAATATAGAGGAGGCATATTTTGTTAGAGGAATAGCTTTTAGAGAAAAGGGGTTATCTGACAAGGCAAAAAACGATTTTAAAAAGAGTTGTGAATTAGGTAACAATAATGGTTGCCAGGAGTATGAAGAAATTTTATATAGTATGAATGACTGGACTTAATCGCCTATTTTACTTTTCCTTTTATAAATAAGAGATTCTTATTTATTATGGGACATATATTTGATTTAAAATTAGCAAGGCTTTATGACGAATGGCTTAATTCCCCTGGGGGGGTTTTGCTTGATAGGCTGAGCACTGATTTGATTGTTCGTCTTCTTAGGCCAAAAAGAGGAGAAAGGGTTTTAGATGTTGGATGCGGAACAGGTAACCATCTATTGCTTTTTCATAAATTAGGGCTTAATGTTACCGGCATTGATGCATCCCCCTGTATGCTGGATATAGCCAAATCAAGATTGGGCAGCAAGGCATCCCTTCAAGTTAGCATGGCAGACGATTTACCCTTTGAGGACAACGAATTTGATATAGCTACGCTAATACTTACGTTAGAGTTTATCGATGATCCACTTGCAACCTTGAAAGAGGTAGGCAGGGTGACTAAAGACAGGGTTTTTGTTGGGGTATTAAATTATTTATCCTTTGATTGTCTTTTAAAAAAATTTATTTCCTTTTTTCATGATTCGATCTTTAGAGAGGTACATTTATATTCCCTTTGGGGCATAAGAGAAGATATTAAAAGGGCATATGGTGACACCCTTATAGATTGGGGGAGCGTGCAGACAATGCCTGCTTTTTTTGTTAGAAGGTATACTAGGAATAATACTACCTATCCATTAACTCAGTATTGCCCATTTGGTGCCTTCATAGGAATTTGCTCTAAGATGATGTATACAGTAAGAACAGAGGGCATACGAATTAAAGATGAGTTAAAAAAAGGTGCTGAGTCATTAGTGGATTTGCCGGGATTTTAATGGTTTACGTGTTTTAACTATTGACAGAAGTAATAATAGTAATTAATCGTTATGTATACTTTTTTTATTAGTGCGAGAGTGGCGGAATTGGCAGACGCACTGGACTTAGGATCCAGCCCGCAATGCGGATAGGGGTTCAAGTCCCCTCTCTCGCACCATATAACATTGTCACGGCCAATTTTTCTTGATTACACGGCCGTGATTTAATTGATAGTAATAGAGAGTGGAGACTTAGGCGCTATAATGGAATATATGAAAACAGAGGTAGAAGAGATCAGCCAGGTTAGAAGGAAAATTACCGTTGAGATTGACTCTAAGGAAGTAGCAAAAACAATAGATAAACTATACAATCAACTTTCCGGGAAGGCGAAGGTAAAAGGCTTCAGACCTGGAAAAACCCCAAGAAAAATACTTGAGCAGTATTATGGTAAACAAGTCTTGAGTGATGCACGAAGTGATTTAATAAGGGAGTCTTTTCCCAAGGTATTAGAGGAGACCAACCTGTTTCCATTGGGAGAGCCTATTATAGAGGATATGAATATTGAGCCAAATAATAGTTTCAAGTATTCTATTTTTTTGGAGGTGAAGCCAACATTTGAAATAAAGGACTATATTGGAATTTCTGTGGATAAAGAAATTTTGAACGTCTCTGAGGAGGCTGTTCATAAAGCTATTGAGAAAATAAGAGAATCTCATGCCAAGTTAACCTCTATTGATGAAGACAGGGGAATAACAGAGCATGATCACGCTGTTATTAGTTATGAAGGTTATTGGGAAGGCAAACCTATTAAAAACATAAAAGGTCAGGAGTTTCTGGTTCATGTGGGGTCTGGTAATTTTTATAAAGAGGTTGAATCAGGTATTATCGGGTTAAAAAAGGGTGATAGCAAAGATATTACGGTAAATTTTGATAAAAATTTTTATGATGTTAGATTGGCTGGGAGGACAGTAAATTTTCACGTTGCGATTTTGGATATTAAAAAGGCAGACCTCCCAGAATTGGACGATGACTTTGCTCAGACTTTTGGCGATGATTTCAAGTCCTTGGAGGACTTAAGAAAAAAGGTTAAGGAGGAGATAACAATACAGGAGGAACAAAGAATAGAAAGTGAGTTAAAAAAACGCCTTATAAAAACGATATCTGACAGCGTTAGTTTTGAGTTTCCTCAGGTTTTGGTTGAAAGTGAAATTGAAAACACAATCAACACAATGAAGCAGCGATTTTCGCTCAATGGGCTAACGATGGAATCGGCTGGTATTTCTGAGAGCAAGATGAGAGAAGAGTTGAGAAAGCCCTCAGAAGAAAGAATAAAGGAAGATCTTGTCCTGGACAAAATAGCTCGTCTTGAAGGCATTTCTGTTGAAGAAAATGACATAAAGGAGACCTTTAAAGATTTATCTGAAAAAACAGGAACTAACATAGCTGCGCTCAGGCAGTATTATGAATCTAATAATTTAATGGATCATTTACAGGCCCAGATTTTAGCTGAAAAGACCTTGAATTTCCTGGTCAAAGGTGCTATCATTAATAACAAAAACGAGGTCTTAAATGAAACATAAAATTGTGAAAGGAAATATGGCTAAATGCTAATACCAATAGTTGTAGAACAAACTTCAAGGGGTGAAAGAGCCTATGATATTTATTCACGCCTTTTAAAAGACAGGATTATATTTATCGGCGAGGAGGTTAATGACGATATGGCAAATATTATTATTGCCCAGTTTCTTTTTCTTGAGTCGGAAGACCCGGATAAGGACATCAATCTTTACATTAACTCGCCAGGCGGTTCAATAACAGCAGGACTTGCCATTTATGATACAATGCAATATGTAAAACCTGATGTGGTAACTATCTGTACAGGCCAGGCAAGCAGCATGGCAGCTCTTTTGTTGGCAGCGGGTAAAACTGGTAAAAGATATGCTCTTCCTCATTCAAGGGTAATGATTCACCAGCCAATGGGTGGAGTGCAAGGGCAGGCGACCGATATAGACATACAAGCCAGGGAAATTATTCGTGTGCGAGAAACTATTAATGAGCTATTGGTTCTTCATACAGGCAAAAGCATGAAGAAAATAAGAACTGATACAGAGAGGGATTATTTTATGACTGGTAAGGAGGCACTCGAGTATGGGATTGTAGATAAGGTTATCACAGAAAGGCAAATGATAAATTCGGGAAAGAATAAAGGGGGTGTTAATTCATGAGCAGAAAAGATGATTCATCGGGTGAGCTCGTTTGTTCATTCTGCGGCAAGAGTCAGGATGAGGTCAAAAAGTTAATTGCTGGGCCCTCAGTTTATATTTGCGACGAGTGTGTTTCTCTTTGTAACGAAATCATTCAGGAAGAATTCGCCCAAGAAGAGAAAGATAAAAAGAGAGACTTTCTTCTTAAGCCACGAGAAATAAAGGAGAAATTAGATCAATATGTAATTGAGCAAGATATGGCAAAAAAGGTTCTTTCCGTATCAGTTCACAACCATTATAAAAGAACAACAAGTGATTTTGATAAAGGTGATGTAGAAATAGATAAAAGTAATATTCTTCTTATAGGGCCAACTGGGTCCGGAAAAACACTTTTAGCCCAAACTTTGGCAAAAATATTGAATGTTCCATTTACAATAGCAGATGCTACTACCTTGACTGAAGCGGGTTACGTTGGTGAGGATGTTGAAGGCATTATTCTAAATTTGGTGCAGATGGCAGATTATGATGTAGAGAAGGCCACAAAGGGCATTATATATATTGATGAAATAGATAAAATCGCACGAAAATCTGACAGCCCTTCTATAACCAGAGATGTTTCAGGGGAGGGTGTTCAGCAGGCGCTGCTCAAAATATTGGAGGGGACAGTTGCGAATATACCTCCAAAAGGGGGCAGAAAACACCCTCAGCAAGATTTCTTGAAGATTGATACAAGAGGCATACTCTTCATTTGCGGGGGAACATTTATTGGCCTTGACAAAATTGTTAGATCAAGGATTGGCAGCAAGACATTAGGGTTCGAGGCCGACGTACGAGGAAAATCAGAATTGAATTTTGATGAAATCCTTGGTATGGTTCAGCCCGAGGATCTTTTGAAATTTGGGCTGATACCAGAATTTATTGGAAGGCTTCCTGTAATCGCAACCCTACAAGAATTGAGTCCCAATGCATTAATTAAAATATTAACTGAGCCAAAAAATGCGCTTATTAAGCAGTATCAGAAGCTGTTTGAAATGGAGGGTGTAGATTTAAAGTTTTCTAAGGATTCGTTAAAGGCTATAGCGGACGAGGCCCTTAAACGAAAATCCGGGGCGAGAGGCTTGCGGGCCATATTGGAGAAGGTTATGCTTGATATTATGTATGATCTTCCTTCAAAGCCAGGTGTATCAGAATGCGTAATTGGAGAAGAGGTAATACTTAACAATGAAATGCCCCTTCTTTTATATGAAAATGAAAATAAAATCGAATATGCGTAAGGATTCTATATGTTCAAAAAAAATCCTATAGAAGATTTATTAAAGATTGAACAGGAAAAGATGGCGTTACTTCCCTTGAGGGATATAGTTATATTTCCCGGAATGGTTGTACCCCTGTTCATTGGAAGGGAAAAGTCTATAAACGCATTAAAATACGCGTTAAGTGAGGGAAAAGAGGTTTTTTTAGTAGCACAAAAAAATGCCATTATGGATGAGCCAAGGCAGAAAGATCTATATTCATATGGAACAATTGGAACCGTTCTTCAGCTTCTTAAGATGCCGGATGGGACTGTAAAGAGCTTAATAGAAGGAAAGGAAAGGGCAAAGATAAAGACCTTCATTAATAATAGCGATTTTATGATGGTAGAGGTAGATAGGATTGAAGAGCAATATGTCCCAGATTCTCGTATTGATGCCCTCATGAGAAATATTCAGTCATCATTTAAATCTTATGCGGAATTAAATCAAAAGGTTGGCAATGATGTGGCCCAATCAATAGCTGCAATAAATGACCCAATACGAATAATAAATTCTATCGCAGCTCACCTTTCGGTAAAGGTAAAAGACAGGCAATCTTTGCTGGAGATAGAAGACACAGGCAGCAGGTTGGAAAAACTTTATCAAATATTGATTTCAGAGATAGACATACTCGAACTAGAAGAGAGTTTGCGCCAGAGAGTAAAAAAGCAAATGGAGAAAACGCAAAAGAATTACTATCTAAATGAACAGATGCGGGCTATCCAGAAAGAGATGGGCGCACAAGATGATTTCGCAAGTGAACTTAAGGAATTGGAAAGAAAGATAAAGAACAAAAATTTACCTAAAGAGGCCTCCTTAAAAGTAAGACATGAGCTAAAAAAATTGAAAATGATGACATCTATGTCTGCAGAGGCTACAGTTGTACGTAATTATATTGATTGGATTCTGTCATTACCTTGGATGAAAAAAACTAAGGATAATATCGACATACAGATGGCTCAATCTATCCTTGAAGAAGATCATTATGGCCTTTCCAAACCAAAAGAAAGAATACTCGAATATTTAGCAGTTCAAAAGTTGACAAAAAAAATAAAGGGCCCAATTCTTTGTTTTGTTGGTGCGCCTGGAGTTGGTAAAACCTCTTTAGCTAAATCAGTAGCAAGAGCAATGGGAAGAAACTTCGTAAGGCTGTCCCTCGGTGGCGTTAGAGATGAAGCTGAGATCAGGGGGCATAGAAGGACCTATATAGGGGCAATGCCGGGGAAAATTATCCAGTACATCAAGAGGGCAAAATCAAGCAATCCTGTTTTCTGTCTTGATGAGGTGGATAAGATGAGTACGGATTTTAGAGGGGATCCATCCGCCGCATTGTTAGAAGTTCTTGACCCTGAGCAAAATAACGCATTTAATGACCATTACTTAGACCTCGACTATGACCTGTCATCAGTATTTTTTATAACAACAGCAAATGACCTGAACGGCATTCCAGCTGCATTAAAAGATAGGATGGAGATTATCAGGCTTTCGGGTTACACGGAAATGGAAAAGCTAAATATTGCAAAGGAATTTTTAATTAAAAAGCAAATTCAAGAGAATGGCCTATCTGAATACAAATTAACCTTTTCAGATAGTGCTATTTTAAATATACTTAGATACTATACAAGAGAGGCAGGCGTTAGGGGCCTTGAAAGAGAAATCGCAGGTATTTGTAGAAAAGTTGCTAAAGAGGTAACTCAAAAAGATGTGGACAAAACTATAAAGATTAATGTAAATTCGCTTAATCGATATTTGGGCATACCTAAATTTCATTACGGAAAAACAGAAGAGAAAGATAAGATAGGCTTGGCCACTGGTTTGGCATGGACAAGTGTAGGAGGAGAAATACTCCAAGTAGAAGCAATTATTATGCCGGGTAAGGGTAAACTTGTTCTGACAGGCACTCTCGGGGATGTTATGAAGGAGTCTGCCCAGGCAGCATTAAGCTATGTCCGCTCGAGGGGGAGAAAACTAGGACTCCCTGATGATTTTCATGAAAAGATAGACATACATATTCATGTTCCGGAAGGTGCTACTCCAAAAGACGGGCCTTCAGCGGGTATAACTGTGGCAACAGCAATTGTATCTGCCTTACTCAGAAAACCTGTTAAAAAAACTGTGGCAATGACCGGTGAGATTACTCTTAGAGGCAGAGTTCTTCCTATAGGCGGTTTAAAGGAGAAAATTATAGCTGCCCATAGGGGGGGGATAAGTAAGGTTTTAATTCCTTTAGAAAATAGAAAGGATATGGAGGAAATACCCTCAAAGGTCCTTAAGAAAGTCCAATTAATCCCTATAGATAATATGGATGAGGTCTTAGAAGAGGCCTTGAAATTAGAGGAAGGAGAGGAGCTATTTCTGCCGGAGGACAGGTTTCAACCTTTTATACTACCTAAGGGAGAAACCCAATCACCTCTTTTTGCACACTAATTAGGGCGGGTAGCTCAGCGGGAGAGCATCGGCCTTACAAGCCGAGGGTCACAGGTTCAATCCCTGTTCCGCCTACCATGGGGACGTAGTTCAGTTCTGGTTAGAACGCCGGCCTGTCACGCCGGAGGTCGCGGGTTCGAGCCCCGTCGTCCCCGCCATAGAAAAAACTAAAGGGTCAGTGAGGTTAACTGACCCTTTGTCTATTTTGTAATGCCCTATTTTGTTTACATCTTAATTGGTAAATCAAAGAAGGCTTTTTTAGTCTTGATTACTGTTTAGTTTACCTGTAAAAACGCCAACCTTGGAAACTGTTTAGAATAGAAGAAGATAGTAAAACTAAAAAAAATGAATCAAAAAATCCAGGAAGGTAAACTATTGATTAAGCTCCTAACTCTTCAGCCAAGCGATTCATCGCGATTGTGGCACGATCTCGAATAAACATATCAGCGAGTTGGTGTGTATAATTCGACTCCTCGATATTTACCTCAATTATGACGGCGCCATTCTTTTTTGCAATATGCGGTATAGTAGATGCAGGCATAATTTCACCAGTGGTTCCTATCACTAAAAAAACATCCGAGATTGTAGCTTCTCGAAAGGAAAGTGTGTTCACAGGCTCTGAAATGGGTTCTCCAAAAAATACAAAATCAGGTTTTAAGATACCGCCGCATGTTGGGCAGGTTGGTGGTAAATTGTTTAAATCTACCGCAGAGACCTCTACCTTTCTACCACAATTAATACAGGCCAGTGTTTTGGATGTTCCATGAAACTCATATACAGTTTGGCTCCCTGCCTCCTGGTGAAGATTGTCTATGTTTTGCGTAATAGTCGACTGTAATAACCCAGCCCTTTCCATTTTAGCTAGTGAATAATGAGCATTATTTGCCTTTGCTTGGCCAAAGAAGTCGTAGAATATTTCTTTGATTAGTCTCCATGATTCCCATGGATGATTTCTGAAATATCCAATATCAAGAAAAACAGGATTGTATTTGTTCCATAAGCCATTATGCCCACGGAATGGAGGTATACCACTCTCAACAGATATTCCTGCGCCAGTGAAAGCGGTCACTCTTGCGGCATTTTTAATAATTTGAGCTGCTTTTTTATACATTTCTTGTTTTAGGCTATTTCTTTGAATAATCGTGAAAAGGAGTGCCCCGGCGCTTTAATATCAAGGTCCAGAAAATATCCAAAAGGTGTCTGATAAGTTTTGTAGCCGGCCTCACCCAGGCGTTTTTCCGTGTTTTCTAATAATTGTTTGGTGGCATCGGGAGATGCCTTGGTTTCTGCAAGGTGCGCAAAAGAATGGATGACGATTACCTGGGTGTTATTCTTTCTTGCTGCCCACTTGAGATTTTTTACAACCTTGGTTTCAATAGCAGAGGGGTTGTCTTCATCTGCAGCCTCCATATGAACAAAACCAATAAGCGCTTTTTCAATCTCCTTTTGCTCGAATTTTTCAGAAGCAGTTTCCAGGTTTTTGACCGCAGTTTTATAATGAAACCGGTCTGCGTATATCATA
>Ga0180433_10009888_pt1 | contig 11590 bp, 8 predicted proteins | sample SS_ome_8_FD_132980 | JGI IMG/M metagenome (GOLD analysis project Ga0180433, IMG submission 132980) | Hypersaline lake sediment archaeal communities from the Salton Sea, California, USA - SS_1_D_1 metaG | ecosystem: Environmental > Aquatic > Non-marine Saline and Alkaline > Hypersaline > Sediment... | reverse complement strand
CTGAACCCAGATCAAGCCTTCGGGATCGCAGTAGGGATAGCCCACAAAAGCCCGGTTCGGGTCGGGCTCGTAGTCGAAAGTGAACCCGGGGGGCAGCTGACCGCCGGCCTGCTGTTCGATCATCCCCCGTACGAGTTCCCGTTCCTCCTCGATCTCCTCTTCCGTTTTCCGCATTACCGGTACATCCTTCTCGACCACCATGTCACGGGTACCGTCCAGGTTCCAGACGGTGAGCCGGTAGACGTCACTGCGGGAGCGGCACTGCCAGACCCGCCCCTGCCGGTCCTGGGCATAGAGCGGGGCGAACTCCACGAACTTGCCCATCTGCATGTCCAGGAAATCGATCTCGAAGCTCGATTTCGACAGGGTGTTCAGGGTGTCTCCGTCGGCATTGAAGCGGCGCAGAAGGAAGTCCATCTCGAGCATGCTTCCCCCCAGGGGTCGCGTATCGACATGGAGACCCATGAAGCCGTCGGCGGTGGTCTGGATGTTGATCGGGGGCATCAGGTTGAAGGGGATGTTCTTCACGAACTCACCCTCCGGGGTGAAGACAACGATCCGGACCGAGCCGCGGCTCGGTACCCAGAGGTTGCCGTCGGGGCCGAAGCTGATCCCCTGGGCCTGCAGCATCTCACCGGGACCCTGGCCCTGGCGGCCGATGGTCCGCAGGTATCGCCCTTCGCCATCGTAGGCCCTGATGACATCCTCCCCTCCGACCTGCACGTAAGTGTGGTGGTCAGCACCGGTTGCCATCCCGCCGATGAATGAGAAGAGGTATTCCTCCCCGGCCTGCTCGTCGTCACCGATCCTGAATATCTCCTCGAATCCTATCTCGAGATTCGATCGCATGGGTTCGGCCGGGTTGGTGACGTGGAGAACGCCGTCGATCTCCTCGATCGAGATCCGCGAGCTCCCGCAGGCGGTCGTCAGGGCGAGCAGAACGGGGACCAGGGAGCGGAATACGATCCGGATCGTGTGCGTGATCGCGGGAGTCCGGTTTCCGGAGAGATAGGTTCTTGATTCAGAGAGCAGCATCTGCGAGTCCTGTTCTGTTCGGCGGTTGCCCGTGCGATGGGCTCCCGCGGGGGATTCAGTGTGTATGCCGTTCATCGCCGCACCACCCAGGTCCCGGCCAGCCGGTCATGCAGACCTCGGTGGGGATGGATCACCGCCTGAGCCGCTGCCGCGAGCCAGAGGAGCAGCACGATCAGGATCGGGATGAAGGCGGCCGTGATACCGGCTCCTCTGCTCATCAGAGCGGCCAGCAGAACCGGTACGAGCAGGGGCAGCCAGACGATCGCCCAGCGAATCAGCAGACGCGAGAGCCCGGCAGGTTCTCCCCGGGCATCGACCACCGCCAGCCTGAAGATCGAGTGACCTCCGGAGAAGTGGAAGGGCAGGGAGAGGAGCTGGACCAGGGCGCTGGCGGCCAGCACCACTACGGCGGCCGTGAGGGCGACAGCCCCTGCTGAATCTCCGATGATCCGGTAGAGCCAATCCGCCCCCTGGTGGGCTCCCACGAAGATCATGACCCAGGTGTAGAAGGGCACCATGAAAATCGCCCCGGCCCGGACCCCCCGGTTGACCTCGGCCGGTTTCTCGAGGAGCCCGAGCAGGGTACCGGTCAAAAAGGTCAGTTTATCGAACTTTCCCTCGGCCAGATTCCGGAGCACCGGTCGGGTGTGAAGGGGCAGGCCGGTTGAGTCCACATGGGCGGCGATCGAGCTCAGGAACCGCTGCTGACCGGCGAGGTCAGCGACGGCCACACTCTCGGCCCGGTTTTCGACCCCGGGCCAGGGATCGTCGAGCAGGAGGACGTGTCCCCGGGTGGTGATCCAGACACTGTCCAGACTCAGCTCTTCGGGTAGAGTCTGATCCCCGGCCGCAGCCAGCAGCTCGGAGGCCAGGTCGTGGAGCCAGTGCCGCAGGGTAGCCCAGGGCAGGCGCTGCCCCCCTTCGATCAGGGTAGAGAGGGGCGTTCCCGGGACCGCCTCGAAAGCATCCCAGGTGGTCTCATCTGATTCGACCTTCTGCAGCCAGCGCAGCCGGCCCTGCCGGGCGATCTCCCGCCGGGCGTCAGAGGGTCCAGAGGCATCCCGCCGCCTCAGCCAGACCGGGCGGCGCAGAATGGGGTCGGTGGCGGCGAGCCATTCCCCCGGTATGAGTTCCCCGGTGATGAGGTAGGGTCCGATCTGCTCGGCATCTTCGAGGGAATCAGAGAGCCGGGTTGCAGGCTCGATCGCGGCTCGCAGAGTACCCTTCGGATTCACCACAACCCGTGTACCGCTCAACATATCCCAGAGGGTGGCGAAACGGTTCTCCCGCCGGGCCTTCAGGGTGAAGAGAATCGGGATCAGGGGACAGAGAGAAGTAGCGGCCGAGTAGACCACGATCTCAGCCGTCGTCAGGTCGTTGATCGTGGTGGCGGTGATGAAGGTCAGTACAATCGGGATCCGAATTCCCTCAACCCCCAGCACGGGCAGCAGGATCCGGAGCAGGGCCCGTCCGGGACCCGGCCGGCGGCCGTCGGGACGCACTACCCGCAGGCCCCTGAAGCGCTTGCCGAAACCACCGCCCCAGAAACCCTCGGCGAGGGTGAAGTAGAGCAGTCCGCAACCGATGAACACGAGGTAGTGACTGGCTGACGCCAGAGTCCGCTCCATGATGAGCCGGAAGTGAAAGGCCTCGTTCCCGATCGAGAACATGAGAATCACGTAGGGCACCAGGAAGGCGATCAGGAAATCTATCCAGCCGGCCGAAGCCCTGACCTTGAGTGAGGCCGGTTCGGGCTCCCGGGAACTGAAGGAGAGCAGGGCGTTGCGCAGGGCCATGTAGTCGGAGAAACGACCCTCCGGATCCTTGGCCAGGCAGCGGCTCACAACCCGCTCGAGTTCGGGGGGAATGTCTGTTTGCCACTCGCTCATCGGTGTCGGCGGGTTATTTATGGCGTTGGCGACGACCTGAACCACGTTCTCACCCTCGAAGGGCGCCCGGTCGGTAAGCAGGGTGTAGAGAGTGGCTCCGACCGAGTAGATGTCGGCCCGGAGATCCAGGTTGTCACCCCGCAGCTGCTCGGGTGACGCGTAGGCCGGGGTACCCATGATCTGTCCCGGATTGGTTACGAAGGTATCGACCCGGGCCAGGGTGGAGACCGAGAGACCGAAGTCACCGACCTTCACCGACCCATCGGGGCTGACGAAGCAGTTGGAGGGTTTGATATCGCGGTGCAGAATCCCTTCGGCGAAAGCGGCTTCGAGGCCTGTGATCACATCGAGGATCGCATCGACCGCGTCGGTAACCGGGAGCGGACCCTCCCGGTCGAGCCGGTCCTTCAGAGTGCCGCTGCCGGCGATCTCCATCGTAATGACCGGCAGACCCTCGATTTCTTCACTTCCGAAGACATAGAGGCTGTTCGGGTGATTGACACCCGCCGCCAGACGCCCTTCGCGCAGGAACCTCTGTCGCAGATCGGGCGAATCCAGTTCCTGCTCCAGCATCTTGAGGGCGACCCGGCGTCCGGTGGCGAGCTCCTCAGCTTCATAAACCGTGCCCATGCCGCCGCGCCCCAGCAGACCGAGCAGCCGGTAACCGCCGAATTCGCGGGGGAATTGCAGTCGTTCGTAACGCGACGTCGCCTCTTCCTGTGCCGGTGCAGGTGTCCCGGTCTCACTGTCAGAGGGCTTGAGGGCCCCCGACATGAGGCAGGCGGGACAGAGGTGGTCGGTCGAGTCGCCGGGGATCTCCGCCCCGCAGCGTCTGCATCTGTCATTCCCGGAAGTGCTCATGACTCAGTCTCCATAGTGAGTGTTCCCTGTTATTACCTGAAGGGAAACTACCGGGAGGTTACAGTTTGATTTCACTGCCGGCGCAGAACCTCGACCAGATAGCGCATTTCATCATCGAGGTCGGCTTCGCTGCTGACCGTCTCAGCGACAGCGGCCCGCAGCAGGGTGCGGTAACGCTGTCGCAGCCGGTGGATGGCCACTTTGACGGCATCCTCGCTCATATCCAGGCGGGCAGCGATCTCTGTGCGGGGCAGTTCTTCTTCCCCGGTCAGACTGCCTTTGAGGATCTCGAACTGCTCGCCCTTGCTCTCACGCACCATTTCTTCGCGCAGGAGCTGCAGGGCTCCGGCGATGGTCTCCATGGCCCATTCCCGATCGAAGAGGAGGTCGGGATCGTCCGCCAGTTCGGCCGCGGCGGCGTAACGGGCCTCGGGCTCGAGGGCATCCCACTCGACGAACTGAACCTTGCCCCCCCGCTTTCTGGCCCGGGCCTTGTGCCATTCGTTGGCCAGGAAGTGCTTCATCGCTCCCAGCAGGTAGGAGCGGAACCGCCCCAGGTCGGGATCGACGGTCGCGAAGCCTCCCTTTTCGATGATCCGGGCGAAGAAGGCCTGGGTGAGGTCCTGGGCATCGGGGGCGGAGTGCCCGCGGCTGCGCACGAAGGCATAGAGGGGATACCAGTAGGTCCGGCAGAGCTCTTCGAGCGCTTCCCGGGCGCGGGTCTGACTCACTTCGTCGGGCCTGGCCGCGATCACCAGGCTCCAGTGGGTGGTCAGGAAGTGTCGGGGGCCGGGCTGGATGCTCATGGGGCGAGTATAGTCCGGGAGTGTCAGCACTCACCAGGACTGTACCGTCTGGTTCCGCAGGAGGTGACCCGGCTCTCCGGCCCCGGTGCATTTCCCGATACCGGAAGTATCACGGGCAGGTGCCACTCGCCGCATCGACCTGTTATGCTCTTCTACGGGTGGATATCAGAGAGAGAGAGGATGACATGAAATCGAAGACTCTGTTTGCGCTTCCTGCACCGAGGACTCTGATTCCGTTTCTTCTGACTATTGGTCTGCTGGCTTCAGGCAGCAGCTACCCGATCTCCGATACCCTGGCGGTTCCGGCACAGCCAGGAAAAGAACCGAAAACCGAACAGCCACCCGCACCGCGAGCCGAACCGCAAACCGCAACGCAAGCCACCGACCTGACCTTCGAAATCTCCTATGCCCGTTCGGCCGCCTCCGGCCCTGTCACCGGACGGGTGTACGTGATGCTCGCCGATACCGATCGCCGGGAGCCGCGATTCATGGTCTCGACCGGCGGCATTCCTTTCTACGGGGCGGATGTGGAGGGACTTGCCCCGGGCGAGACAGCGGTTATCGACGGGGACACCTTCGGCTATCCGGTCGAGAGCCTGCGGGATATCCCTGCCGGCGACTACTATGTGCAGGCTTTCGTGAACATCTATACCGAGTTCCGGCGCTCGGACGGGCATGTCCTCTGGATGCACAAGGATCAATGGGAGGGCCAGCACTGGAATCGCTCGCCGGGCAATCTCTACAGCGAGGTTCAGAGAGTGCATATCGACCCCGCCCGGAGCGGGACCGTCGAACTGGTCTGCGACCGGGTGATCCCGCCGGTCGAGATACCCGAGGACACCGAGCACGTCAGGCGCATCAGATTCCAGAGCCGCATCCTGACCGAATTCTGGGGCCAGCCGATGTACCTGGGGGCAACCATCCTGCTGCCTCGCGGGTATGCCGAGGAGACCGATCGTTCCTACCCCGTGAACTACATCCAGGGGCATTTCTCGCTGCGTGCACCCAACGGTTTCAGAGAGGACGGCCGGGGTGAGTTCAGCAGCTACTGGCTCTCCGATGACTGTCCCCGGATGCTGGCGATCACTTTCCAGCACCCCTGTCCCTACTACGATGATTCCTATGCCGTGAACTCCCCCAACGTCGGCCCCTACGGCGATGCCATCATGCAGGAGCTCATCCCGTATCTGGAGGAGCATTTCCGGATCATCCGCGAACCGTACGCCCGGGTGCTCTCGGGCGGCTCCACCGGCGGCTGGATTTCACTGGCCATGCAGATCTTCTATCCCGACTTCTTCGGCGGGGTTTTTTCCCTCTGCCCCGACCCGGTCGATTTCCACTACTTCCAGTGCATCGACATCTACCGGGACGAGAACGCCTACTACAAGCAGCGGGGCTGGATCCGGGTCGAGACCGCCAGTGACCGCCGCACCGACGGCATCGTCACCCTGACCAGCCGGCAGCGCAACTACTACGAACTGGCCCTGGGCTCACACGGCAGATCGGGCGATCAGATCGACATCTTCGAGGCTGCGTACGGCCCGATCGGAGCTGACGGGTACACCCGGCCGCTCTTCGATCCGGTCACCGGGGTGATCGACCGGGAGGTGGCCGGGTACTGGCGTGACAACTTCGATCTGAACCACATCCTGCAGAGCCGGTGGTCAGAACTGGGGCCGAAACTGCGGGGCAAGATCCACATCTACACCGGTGATATGGACACTCACTACCTCAACAACGCCGTGGTGCTGATGGAGGAGTTCCTCGAGAGCACCACCGATCCGTACTACGACGGGGTGGTGGAGTACGGCGACGGCCAGCCGCATTGCTGGGGCCCGCGGGGCGCCGACCTGCTCCGACTGATGGCCCGGCACATCGAGGCCATGGCCGGACGTGGTGTGGCCGGGAGAATCACTTCCCGATGATGCATATGAAATGCATAATTGCACGGTAGATGTCCCGAACAACGCGTAACGACGGACTGTCCGTGAATTCGCGTTCGACGGGGCGGTATGCGTTGACGTTTTTTCCCCTTGTGTCTTTATCGTAAGCCGCTTATGATACATGTATGGAAACAGCACTGCGGGAATATCTGGCCGAGATCGGGCGGCGGGGCGGGAAAGCCAGCCGGCGCGAGTTGAGCCCCGAGCAGGCGCGTGAGATGGTCCGGATCCGTGAAGCACGACGGGCATATCGCAGATTCTACCACCGGTGTTTCTGGTCGTATGCCCCCGATCTGATCATCAGGTCGGTCGATATACCCTGGGTTTGCGAGCAGTTACGCAAGCACGGCGACCGCACGGCCTGGGAGGTGGCAGCGAAGTTATGCCGGTAACAGACTTCCAGTATGAAATCGGCCGTCTGCTGGCCGCCAACCGGAGCGAGGACAGCTATCTGGCCGGCGGTACCGCTCTGCTGCTGGAGCCGAATACGAAACGCATCAGCCAGGACATCGATTATTTCCAGGACAGTGCCGAGCGGGCGACCTCGGCCTATACAGCCGATCGGGAGACGTTGAGCGCTCGCGGGTTCTTTATCGAACCCGAGATCGTTCTGCCCGGCTATATCCGCGTCATTGTCCGACGCGGGGAGCAGGCCACCAAGGTGGAATGGGCCCGGGATTCAGCCTGGCGGTTCATGCCGGTGATCTCCAGTGAGGAATTCGGCTACCGCCTGCACCCGATCGATCTGGCCACCAACAAGGTGCTGGCTCTGGCGGGCCGTGACGAGGCGCGGGATCTCGTGGATACCCTCTATCTGCACGAACACGTCCTGCCTCTCGGACCGCTGGTCTGGGCCGCAGTGGGCAAGGATCCGGGATTCTCGCCCCTGTCATTGCTCGAACTGCTGCGTCGATGCGGGAAGGTTCAACCAGAAGAGGTTGCCCGCCTGCACCTGACCGAACCGCTCGATCTGCAGGCGATGAAGCAGGACTGGCTCGCCGCCCTGGATGGGGCCGGTGAATTCATAAACAGTCGACCGGCCGAAGAGGCCGGGTGTTTGTATTACTCGCCTGGATTGCAGGATTTCGTCGACCCGAACCGCGACGATGCATCAGATGCCGCACCGCATTTCGGCCGGCCGGGAGGAGTACTGCCCCGAACGGGTGCCTAGCGATCTGCAGCCGGTCGGACAGGACTTGCCTCAGACCTACTCATTCCCGATTGGCGTCAGCGCCACGGTCCGGAAGTGGATGATGCCGCCCTCGGACTGCAGGCCGATCCTGCCCGGTCGGATGTCGCAACCGGTGGCTTCGTTCACCGTCAGGCCGTTGAGAACCACCGTGATGGTGCCGCCCTCGGCGGTGATCTCATAGCGGTTCCATTCGCCCGGCTCGTTCTCGTTGCGCTCCAGAGCGGGCAGCGACCACCCGATCGAGATCTGCGAAAGCCGATCCTCGTCTCCCCCGATCGTGAAGCCGCTGAAACCGTACATGTCGCCGGCACTGCCGCTGCGCAGCTGGGCTTCGACGCAGTTGGGCAGCATTTGCGGTTCGCCGGTAATCCGCATCAGTACCCCGCTGTTGCCCGGCTCCTCAGGCCAGCGCCATTCGACCACGAGCCGGAAATTCTCATAGTCGGTATCGGTGCAGAGGTAACCGCGCGGTTCCCCCTGGCAGATGAGGATCCCGTCCTCGACGCTCCAGACATCCTCCATGGCGGCGTTCTCATCTACGAGGAAGTACTCCCACCCGGAGAGGTCGCGGCCGTTGAAGAGGGCGATTTCGCGGTTCGCCCCGCTGCACGCCGTCAGTGATAGGGCGAAAACGATGCCGAGAGTGATGGCGGAGGTCGCGGGTTGTTTCATCCGGATCCTTTCCTGTGCTGATCCTTGATCGGAACTGATCTCTCCGGTGCGGCTTCGGGAGATACGGTTGTGTCAGCGAATGATGAGTTGCACGCACAAGGCAGTATACCATGAAATGCCGGCCGGGATCACAGTCCCGGGACAGGGAACAACAGAACGAAGACAGCGTAGTGTATATACATAGATGTTCTATGCATGATGCGTGCTCACAGAGGAGATGTGTATTTATGATCAGAATGATCGTGCCGGGGCTGATTCTGGGTATGTGTCTGCTCCATTCAGGTAGCATTGAGGCCCAGGCCGCCGATTTTCCGGTCCTGCAAGGTTCCTATCTGGGACAGGACCCACCGGGGAGGACTGCGCGGATATTCGCCCCGGGAATCGTCTCGGTGGAACGGTTCAGCACATTCATCTGCATCTTCACCCCCGACGGTCGGGAGTGCTTTTTCGACTGGCATGGAGATGATGAATACCCCCGGGGGGCAGTGCTCACCACCCGGATCGAGAACGGGGTCTGGATCGAGCCCGAGATCGCTGATCTCTTTTCCGGTTTTGGCGATGTGTTCCTGCCGACCCTTTCGCCCGACGGCAGATACTGGTTCTTCACCTCGCCCTCACTGCCGGTGCCGGAGGAGGTCGGGGGTCGGATACCGATGTTTTTCATGGAAAGGACGCAGAGCGATTGGACGACACCCGCCTGGTTCGCGGATGCCATTCACGCCTCGGCCACCCTGGATGGTACCGTCTACATCAATTCGGGACGCCCGCTCATGCCCGGCCATCCCTTCGAGAGGGTTGTCGAGCTCTATGATGCGTTCCCGTTCGATATCGGGCATTCCGTCATCTCGCCTGACGGTTCATACCTCATTTTCGACAACAGCGATCTCCCCCGTGTGGGTGACTGCCGGCTGTTCGTCATATTCAACGATGACGGTGACTGGAGCGACCCGGTCTCTCTGGGCGACCATATTCAGCAGCACGCCTTCTGTGCCTGGATCTCGGCCGACGGCAAGTATCTCTTTTTCCACTCCCGCGATACGGCGAAGGGGAATATCTACTGGATCTCGACCGATATCATCGCCGACATCAGAACCGGCCGCTGATTCGTTTGCCGCCGGTCGGCATGCATCGGCATCCCGGTCGAGTACGATGTCTTCGATACATGAGACAGCCTGAATCGATCCGCAGACATTCCTGATGACGCCGTAGTGATCGATATAACGCGGGCAACTATTTCGATTGGACTGTCGTTTCTATATGTATGACAAAGACAGAGAAATATCGCGAGAGAGATGCCGGGCGCCTCGGCGAGTTCGAGATCATGGTCCTGCTGGCCGTTCTGCGCCTGGAATCCGACGCCTACGGCGTCACGATCCGGGACGAGCTGGAGAGCAAGACCTCCCGTTCGTTCACCCTGGGGACCATCTACAAGAGCCTCGGTCGCCTTGAATCGAAGGGGTTCCTGCTGACCCGGGTCAGCGAGCCCGAAGCGGTACGCGGCGGTCGGCGCAAGAAACTCTACCGGATCTCGGCGACAGGCTTGCAGGCGGTGAACCGATCCCTGAACGATCTGTGGAGTCTGACCCGCGGACTCGACCTCGAGTGGCAGACATCGTGAGCGATCGCTCACCTATCCGCCGGGTACCCCGGATTCCTGCGCTCATCAGACTGCTCCTGCGTCTGATCGTACCGGTGACCGAACGGGAATACCTGCTCGGCGATCTGGAAGAGGATCCGGTTCGAGCCGGAAAAGCTGATGGCGGATCGAACCGCTGTCGCAGCTGGTGGCCCGAGATCGTCGGGGCTCTGGCCCTGCGGTTCGACACCCGCCGGCGGCGCACTCATCGACTTCTTCATGACGTCCCTTCAGATACAGGCAGTATGGGAGCAGATACAGGCAGCAAGGGAGACGGTATGTTCGCCGAACTGATGTCCGACCTGCGATTCGGTCTGCGCTCGATGCGCCGAAACCCGGGGTTCTCAGCCCTGGGCATTCTGACTCTGGCACTGGGGATCGGAGCCACGACCGCCATGTTCAGCGTGGTCAACGGGGTACTTCTCTCCCCGGTGCCCTATCCTGAGCCCCGGCGGATCATCCAGATCTACGAGAGCAATGAAGCCGAGGGATTTTCCACCTTTTCGGTCTCGCCGATGAATTTCCATGACTGGAAGGAACGGTGCGAGTCCTTTGAACTCATGACCGCCTATACCCACCGGCGACCGTCCCTGACCGGCCGCTCCTATCCCGAGAACATCCTGATCCACACCGTCATGGACGATTATCTCGAGATCTTCGGGGTCGATATCGTCCTGGGACGGGGCTTTTCTCCCGATGAATTCGATGCGGAAGCCGAACAGGTAGCGATCCTGCGGCATGATTTCTGGCAGCGATCCTTCGGTGCCGATCCCGAAATCATCGGTACGTCGATCACGCTGAACGGAGAACTCTTCACCGTCATCGGAGTGACAGGGGAAACGTGGCAACCGCTGGTCGATGTGGACCTGCTCGTACCCCTGCGGCCGGAAGCCTGGTGGGCAACCGCCCGTCAATCACACTGGTTGACGGCGATGGCCCGCCTCAGACCGGACGCAACCCTGGAACAGGCCCGGACCGAGCTGTCGGGAATAGCTGCGGCCCTGGCTGCGGAATATCCCGATACCAACACTGACTGGGATGTCCGCCTGGTACCACTCTCGACCGTTCTCACAGGAGGCCTGCAGACTCAACTGCTGGTTCTGATGGTTGCTGTCGGTCTGCTGTTGCTGATCGCCTGCACCAATGTAGCCAACATGATGCTGGCCCGGGCTCTGACGCGTCGTACTGAAATCGGGGTCAGGATGGCCATCGGGGCGGGGCGGGGCAGAGTCGTCAGGCAGATCGTGACCGAGAACGCGCTGTTTGCTGTCTTCGGTGGCGTCCTCGGGATCGGCCTGGCCTGGCTCGGGATCGACATATTCAGAAACTGGCCGGGCCTGCTGCAGACGGTCCAGAAGGTCACGATCGATCCGGTTGTGCTCCTCTTCGCCCTCGGGATCGCCCTGCTGACCGGGATCGTTTCCGGTCTTCTCCCCGCCCTCAACGTTGCCCGTTCCGATCTGCAGAGAACAATCGGGCGCAGCCGGACACATCGCTCGGGCATGACGGCCCGGCGCTGGGGGAGCGGTCTGGTGGTCGCCGAAATAGCCCTGGCG
>Ga0180433_10009887_pt1 | contig 11591 bp, 10 predicted proteins | sample SS_ome_8_FD_132980 | JGI IMG/M metagenome (GOLD analysis project Ga0180433, IMG submission 132980) | Hypersaline lake sediment archaeal communities from the Salton Sea, California, USA - SS_1_D_1 metaG | ecosystem: Environmental > Aquatic > Non-marine Saline and Alkaline > Hypersaline >... | reverse complement strand
TGATTGATTTCTTCTTTTTAGATCATCGATTGAGGTAATTTGTTTTGCGGCCACATCGCATAAAACTAGCATGCCCTGAATAGAGGTTTCAAAGCTCTTGGATGTTACTACCGGATTTTGGAGTAAATCCGCAAACCTCTGTATTAGAACAGAATTTCGTGTGATTCCTCCAACAACTGCATAGGTCGGGCTGTTGTTCTTAGTAAATTCTTTGGCAAACTCAATATTTTTCGTGATGGCAAATTGGATATTATCGAAAACAGCTGCAACAAATGCATCCGTGTTTAAGCTGGCCTCTTCAACACCTCCAGGGTTTTGAAAATGAAAGATTCCCGGAGTAGTTGCAGTTTGAGAACTGGCTAGGGGTGCAGGTCCTAGTAATGAAAAAACTAGATTATTACTTATTTCTTCTGCTGATGCATTCAATTCAAACCGATCATACTCCTCAAAGGCATGGTCTAATTTCTGGAATCGTTGTTTTAAAGTATTTGCTTCCTTTCCATAGAATAAATTGGCGGTCCATTTTAATAGTTGCCCGGTTATTCCCGTATTCGCCTCAAGATAATAACAATTACACAAATTTTTACAAGCGAATAATCCGCTCCAAGTTTGTTCATTAGGACCTAAATATAACTGATCCGTTATTATTTGCACTGGAGTGGTGCTACCTAAAACGGCACCAATCGATCCATTTTCAACACATTGAGAACCAAGTAAGGCAGCTTGTGTATCTGGAATACCCGCAACTAATTTTGTTTCTGTAGAAAGCCCTAATATTTCATTTATCTCATCGGAAACAGTCCCAATCACTTCACCTGGTAGAACGGGCCAGGGAAGGAAATAGTCTGGCAAGTTTAAAATATCTTCCCATGCGGGATGCCAAGATTTGGATTCAAGATCAAATAATCCAGATTCTGCGGCACTACATAAATTAGCATGTGACTCTCCCCCAAATTTGACCAAGATCCAGCTATCTTCAGGTAGATATTGAGTCATGCGATCAAAAATATCACTTTTATCAGACTCTTCCTTAAAATATCTATATCGAGCTGGAATAAACATAAGTGAAGGATGATGTCCAGTAATTTCATAAAAGGTTTTCCCAGTTCTTTCTTCAAATTCATCATCAACTTCATCGGCGTAATCAATACCTCGAAGGTCAAATTGGGCTCCAATGTAGAGGGCGTTATTATCGCCATCAGTGAGCACAGCGCTAGGCCGTATTGAAGAGGCGGTAATATATTTAATCTCTTTGGGATTAATTTTCGCTTTCTTAATGGTGATTTTAGTAAGCTCCACGATTTTATCCCAATAATTTCTAGGATTCCACTCTCGCTGAAAACCATCTTCGCTTTGAAAAGTTTCTCTTTCCATTGATTCGAGAGCGATTAAATTACTCATTTCATCCGCTATTGCACATTTCATTAATTTACTACCCGAATCGTAAACCATTCTATATTCTGTCATTGTTGCGACTCCTAAATCAACATTATATTACGATAATAATTATCATTTATTTTTTTTTCTTAAAACCGTTTATACTAAGTTTCAATTATTTATAAGTAGTCTTTTTAAGAATTTCTTGATTAAACAGTCATGATGAATTCTTCAAATAATCGAAAAACTACTTTACATGCGATAAACTCGCATTTAGTAATAGCTTTATTGTCTATCTTTATAACGGGGATATTGTTGATATTTATTGGATTATTTTTTGGAGCGGAGCTGCTCAGAATAGGTTCAGGTACTGAATTGTTTCAAAGTTTTGTAGTTGCTATTATCATAGCAGGATTAATTTTAATAGCATTAGGTGTATTACAATCTCTTGGAATTATCAAAAAGATTAAGCAAATTATAGATCTAATCTTGAAGAGTGGAGATATAGGTATTGGCGATACTCAAACTGCTTCTCAACCCGCGGGTATTGGAGGCGGCTTAAAAATTATCCGCCCGGCTATGCCCTCAAGCCAAACGAAACCCTTCTTAAAGCAAACGCCGGCAGCTAAACCCGCTCCGGTGAAAAAAGAAACCGCTCCCCAACCAAAAAAGCCTGCAAAAACAGCCGAAACTAAAACAGATGAACAAGTTGTCGATATCTCACTTGAAGAAGGACTTCAGATGATAATTGATAGGTATAATGACCCGAGTGTATCTAAAAAATTTAGTAATTGGGATGAAACCTTGATGATGTCCTTCAAAGATCTCGATAAATCTTATTTATTCAAAATCAACATGGATCAAGGAATTGAATTAACAGAGGGATACGATGAGGAGGCCGCCGTTCAAGTAAATTTAGATTCAAACATCTTTCTTAAAATGATGACGAAACAAATTAACCCAATTAAAGCCTATAGCAGTGGAAACCTTGAAGTAAAAGGTAAGATGAGAAATCTATTGAAATTACGAAAATTGATGTTTTAAAATTAATTATATATAAAACTTAGGTGATATAGATTAAAGCTTTTATAACTGCTCAGATGTCTCCAGAATCTTTGAAAAAACTCAAAGAGCTGTTGCAAGATGAAATTGTTTATGAATCTTGGCGTGATACAAAGAATATGTATTTCGATGCCGTGGATTTAGTTAATCGTATAAACGAAATTGGCGCCGATATCTTTATCTGTGAAGGAGATAACGTAAAGAAAGATGTTTTGGAAAATGTCGATCTTAAGATTATAGGCTCCACGCGGGATGATCCAAATAATGTGGATCTTGCTACGGCTACTAGTAAATCAATTCCAGTTCTTTATGCGCCTGCTAGGAATAGGTTTGCTGTAACTGAGATGACGATAACCGTGATGCTCGCTTTACTACGGAAGGTGCATAAGATTGAAAGAATTTTGCATTCAGATCAATTTCAAGTCGAAGATTTCGCGGATTATGTTAATTATTATAACATGTTCAAGGGAAATGAAATTCGAGGGAAAACTATTGGAATAATTGGTTTGGGAAACATCGGATTTGGAGTGGCGAAACGTCTGATGGCCTTTGACGTTAAGTTCTTAATATACGATCCTTATGTTAAAGAGGCGAGGTTGAGATATATTAGTGGAAAGTTGGTGGATCTTAATACCTTAATGGCTAATTCGGATATAATTTCAATACACTGCCCTCCAACGGATGAAACCGATGGATTAGTAGGTGCAGAACAGATTAAGTTAATGAAACCCTCAGCTTACTTTATTAATCTTGGCCGTGCATCGATTACGGATGAAGATGCGCTGTATGAAGCCTTAAAAGCTGAAAAGATAGCGGGCGCGGCTTTAGATGTATTTAATGTTGAACCGGTTGATCAAGATAATGAATTTCTTGAATTAGAAAATGTTATCGTTAGCCCCCATGTAGGGGGAAACACATTTGAAACTAACCATACTCATGGAATGATGATGGTTGAGGGAATACGTAAAATCTTGAACAATGAAATCCCCAATAATATACTTAATCCCGAAGTATTACCAGGATATCAAAAAGAAATTGAACCAACATCAGGCGTTGGAGATGATATGACTCTGCAAATCTCGGGTTTTGGAAAACAGAGCAGAGAAATACTGGATATTTGTCAAAAAATGTTGGATAAGGGTTTGATCATCGGTACAGCTGGAAATGTATCAATGCGAGTAAAATTACCAAACGGAGAAGATGGATTTCTCTTAACTCCCAGCACTGTCAGATATGAAGAGATGACCGAAGATGATTTAGTGTTAGTAGACAGGAACCTTAAAGTAATTGCGGGATATCGTAATCCAACTTCAGAGAAGCATCTTCATGTAAATGTATATTTATCAAGACCTGATGTTAGAGCCGTAATTCACTCCCATGCTCCATATTCCACAATTCTCTCTATTGCCAGAATGCCCCTAGGGCCTATTGTCGATGAAATCATTCCATTTATCGGAGGGTGCGAATTAGCAGAATATGGGATGGCCGGTACGGAAGAAATTTCCCTTAAAGCAGTCCAAGCCTTAGGGAACAATTATGCGGTTATGCTTCCAAATCATGGAAATGTGTGTTGTGGGACAGATATGAAGCATGCTTTCACGGTGTTAGAACAAGTAGAATTTGCCGCAAAGGTTCAATATAAAGCATCATTATTGGGGACAATTTATGCAATTCCAGAAGATGCAGAAGAAGATGAAAAAGAAATGTTTGAAATTATGCGAGAAGCTAATGATATGGGCTGAACTTAGCCCTTTATTTATTTTTTCTTTATTTTTTAATTGATCTTTATTCAGGAGTTAAATATTTTCTAACAACTTCTCCCTTAGGTTCCTTTTCCTCAAATAATATTGCTTGAAAGGAATAGATTTTCGTGGATAGATCCTTCCATGCATCAGAAGAAAGCCAAGCTTTTTGACAAGTGTGGCTTAAAAAGGTTTTAACATCCCAGTTTCGGTCATGATCTACAGGAACTTGGGGTAAAAGAAGCCCTCTTTGTGCACCTCTTTCTGCGATTAATCCATCTCGCCCAATTACGATTTTTTCGATATATTCTTTAGGATCATTAACTTTCAACAATTCGGGAGGGGTTAATATTGAAAGTTCGATTATAATGTTATCCATTTCTTCCGCGCTTACGGAAGGGAACCGGGGATCCTCAACTGCAGAACTTATAGATACTCTATGAACTACATCATAAAGCGGAAATTTAGGTTCGATATACCCAATACATCCCCTCAAAGGATTACCCCCGACTTTATATTTATTTAAAGTAACAAAAGCCCCGTAATTATCTCCAAATTTTTGTTTTATTTCCTCTGGGACGATTATTCTTCGATTATTTTTCAAATAGTTTTCAATATTCTCTCTTGCAAATTGAATGAGTAATTTACCATCTTCTACACTAAATAATTTTTCTTCCGTCATAAGAGATCATAATTAAATTATGTACTGATATTATATCTTCATAGTTTTTATTTAAATCTTATAATTATGATGAATAATTTTTCCATTAGGCTCTATATTATCCACATTGACTTCTTTTCCTCTTAAAAAGACTTTCCATATATGAATTGAGGTCATATAATTCTCAAACGGACTAAATTTAGCCTTGGTTTTAAATTTATGCGATTTAATTGGAAATTCTGAGATTTTATCGATTATTACAAGATCCGCATCAAATCCTTTTTTAATAAAACCCTTATTTTTTAAATTAAAATATTTCGCTGGATTTTCTGAAGCGGCTTTTATGAAATTATCAAGAGATAATTCATATTTACTTACTTTATCAAGTAATAATAGCGGATACGTCTCAAAACCCGGAAATCCTGATGGCGCATTTAATTTATCTTGTTTTTCTTCGATGGTATGGGGCGCATGATCTGTAGCGATAAAATTTACATTTCCCTCTTTTAGTTCATTAAATAAGTAGGAAGGATGCTCCTTATCCCGTAAAGGAGGTAAGACTTTCCCGAAATTAGGGTTTTTTAACTCAATTTCATTTGACAAAATGAGATGATGGGGGGTGATCTCAAAGCTGATTTTTAGATAAGGTTTTGTTTCTAAGGCACTTTTTATGAGAGAATAACTGTTGTTGCAACTTATATGACAAAAATGAACAATAGGATAGTCATCTGCTTTAGGATTGTTATCCGCTATTATTTTTTGATAATTTTCTAAGACAAAATTAACATATTTGGCTTCCATATGGACCGGGAATAAATCATTATGATACTTTAAAAAAGAATATCCTGTTAAATTGAATTTCTGATGAATTTCTGCTTTTTGATCATCAGGAAGTGGCCAATCAGGATGTATAAATATAGGGACTTGGAATTTTTGAGAAATACTAAGAATTTTTTGAATATTTAGCGGATCTGTCCAATCTACTTGATTTAAAGAACTTAAAGGATAGATTTTAAAACCGAATATTCCCGACTCTATAATTTGACGTATCTCTCCCTCATCAATCTCTTTCGGAACTCCTGCAATAAATCCTACATCCACAAATATGTTATTTTTTGCTTTTTGCATCCATTTTTTCACCTTTGTGGATGTAATTGCAGGAGGTTGAGTATTAGGCATATTTAAAACTGTAGTAATCCCCGAGAAGGCTGCCGCTGTTGTTCCTGTTCTAAACGTCTCTTTTTCGCTTTGACCCATATCTCTTAAATGAGAGTGAATATCAATTAGTCCAGGAATGGCGAGCTTATTTTGACAATCTATTTGCTGGTTATTTTTCTTTAATTCTTCAATTTTTTCAACCATCTTTTCAGAGGATTCATAATAAATCTTTTCGATGATGCCCTCCTTAATATAAATAGCTCCCTTACGTATTAGCCCATCCGAATATATTTTCAGGTTTGTTAAGATCATAATCCATGGAATTTGTCGATTTGATAATTAATATATAATATTTTATCTGAGAGTCGTTTTAATTGGGAAAGATCTATAAATTGAAAATTCTTTAGTCCTTTAAGCTGTTGGATGAAGTTTTCTGAAATAGGATAAGTAGGAATGATATAAAAATACTCTGAAATGGATTTTAAATGTTCAAAACTCTGTTTTTCTGAGAGTTGTTTATGATTATTAAAATAATTGGGGTCTACAATAAAAACAAATTTCCTTTCTGTTATGTTTTCCAAATCATTCAAGAAAGAGGGGGTATTTTGGAATTTTCTAATAAATATCCCGGGCGTTGATTTTACCCAGCTTTTTAAGGCTGTCTTGCTAGAAGATTTATTCATATTTAATGCTTTTAATAAGAGTAAGGCTTGGGATCGCTCGTCAGATCCTAAATATCTTAATTGATCGCCTGTAAATTTTATTGAAACCCGTTCTTTTTCATAATAAAAGTAAAGATTATTTTGCTTTCTGATGGAATATGACATACAGAAGGCTTCTCTAATGCAATTACATAATTTGTAGATTTCAAAGGGTGTATTTCCTTGATCAATATTTTTTTTCGAATAATCTGTTATATTTTCAATCAATAATAGGAAATCAACCACTTTAATCAATTAATCCAGTTGTCTTTTTTCATTATTTTTTAGAGATTTTTCTTATAATATATTTATCTAGAGAATTAATTATATTATGCGACATAAATCATTCATTTTTAAAGGATAGAATATTTTTCATCATGGGTGTCTTATTTGGATAGAGAAGAAATAATGCAGAAATGCATTCTAACGAAGGAAGAGATGGACCAATTTTTTGAAAACCTAAAAGAGATGGACCACACCCATGCGCGAGATTTCAGAACCATGGTAAATCCCATAAGAAGAGATATACTTAAAACGATTGAATATAATATAAAAACGACAGAGGAACTTATGGATTCCTTAAATCTCGAGGGTGATCAAATAAATTATCATTTGTCTTTTTTAGAACAGACTTTTTATATCGTGAATACTAAAGACGGGTGGAAATTAACTCCACGAGGAGTGGGGTTTTTAAACAATACATCTATCGAATTTTAAACAAAAAGAAGTTAGAATTTAAAATCTCCGCCGCCAAATTGTTTAAACACTTTGTCAAAGCCCGGTGGCAATCCTGGTCCTCCTTTTTTGGCTTTTTTACTCATGGACATCATGCGTTTCATCATTTTTTTCATTTGATTATATTGGTCAAGCATTCGATTAATTTCCGTATAGGTTGCCCCAGAACCCCGGGCAATTCGTGTTTTACGAGATTTACGTATAATACTCGGATTATTTTTCTCTTCAGAAGTCATAGAATCAAGAACCACACGCCATTTCTCAATATTTCTTTCTGCATCGTCTTTTAGAGCGTCAGGGATGTTTCCCCCACCCATCATGCCTAATAAGCTTTTAAATTTACCCATTTTTTTTATATTTTTGATTTGGAAATAGAGATCTTCTAATGTGAATTTTCCTTTCATCAATCTTCTGACGGCTTCTTCATCCGGAATTAATTCTGCTTCTTGAACTTTTTGGACTAAACCCTCTAAATTGGGAACCCCTAATAAGGAGCCAACAAAATTAGTAGGCTCAAATTCCTCCAGATCATCTATTTTTTCTCCTAATCCGATAAAACGGATACCAACATCTACTGCAGCGCACGCAGATAATGCCCCCCCTCCTTTTGCAGTACCGTCTAATTTGGTTACTATAATTGATCCGAGATTGGTCGTTTTGGAAAATGCTTCTGCTTGATTATAGGCTTGTTGCCCGAGAGTACCATCAATCACCAATATAACTTCATTTGGTTTTAATTTTTTCTCAATGACGGCCATTTCTTCCATTAGTTCTTTTTCTTCTTTATGTCTTCCGGCAGTATCAACAATAATCAAATCATTCCCTTCATTTATAGCCTTTTTCGTTTCCTGAACAGCGATTTTTATTGCATTTTTTTCTTTTGGATTCCCATAACATTTCACTCCAATCTGATTAGCAAGTTGTTCTAATTGTTCATAGGCTCCGGGACGCCACGTATCTGTCGTAAGCGCCGCTACTTTGTATCCTTTCCCTTTATAGAACTTACACAATTTTCCAACGGTGGTAGTTTTTCCAGAACCTTGAATTCCCACTAATAAAATTACATTTTTTTTACCGGGTTTTATACGTATTGGGGCTTTTACTCCGCCCAAGACCTTAATAAGTTCATCATGGATTAATTTTATGATGAAATCACGCCTTTTCGCACGCTGGAGTTTGGTATTCATGGCTTCCTTTTTAATATTTTCCGTCATTTCAAAAACTAATTCTACCTTTACATCCGCTTGAAGTAGACTACGCTGTAATTCCTGTATAAGTGCATTTATGGCATCTTTATCGATCTGGGGTAATCTTCTTATCTTACGGATAGCATTATCCAGACTTCTACCTAATTTCTCTAAAACCATTTATAGTTTGACCAATTTTTAGGGTAAAAGATAAAATTTTTTTTAGTATAAAAATAATAATATTTTAATAAAAGAAAACTCAAAAATAAAAATATTTGGATGAAAATTAATGTCAATTCGAAGAACTGAAATTCAAAAGCTGAAAGCAGGGCAATATTTAATGGTTGATGAAGAACCTTGTGTTATTAAAAGTACGGAGCGATCTAAATCGGGAAAACATGGTCATGCTAAAGTAAGGGTGGTTTGTGTAGGGATGTTTGATGAAAATAAAAGGAGCATTACGATACCCTCGGGGCATATGGTTGATGTTCCGGAGATAATAAAGGGAAACGCCCAGATTAATTTCATTGAGGATTCCGCTATTAACATTATGAATTTAGATACTTATGAATCTATTGATGTAAAATGGCCCCAAGAAGAAGATTTAGTCACTAAACTTAAAGAATTAAAGACAAATCCGAGTAAAATGGCCGCTTCGCAAGTAGAATATTGGCAAATCGCCGGGAGAACTTTAATTAATAGGGTCTTTGAGTCCTAAAGAAATCGTGTTATTTATCATCATAATTAATAATATCTCAAGGAACTAAATTTTTTAAAAAATATTTCTTATTTATTTATATTTTTTATAGAGATTTGATAAAGATGGGTAAAAAGGGCATTGCCTTAGCATGTAGGATGGATTCAAAAAAAGCCATAAATCTCACTAGGAATATATTCGAGTTTTTAGTGAAAAAAGGAGAAGAGGTTTTTTTAGAAACAAGAATCGCCCCAAGAATAATGGCTCATAGTAATAAAGATTTAATTACTATGACTTCCGAAAACACGAAATTTGTAATATGTGTGGGAGGCGATGGTAGTGTTTTACGAGTTTCAGGAGCTTTGCCGCAACATGATGCCCCCCCGATATTGGGAGTGAATTTAGGATCAATTGGATTTTTGGATGAATCTAATGAGAGAACTGTATTTAAAGATATAAATAAAATATTATCTGGAGATTTTATAATTAAAAAGTGTTCTAAAATCACTCCTTATCTCATCAAAAATAATAATGAAGAAGTTAAACTAACTAATGCTCTAAATGAAGTTTTGATCGTATCCTCAAAACATTCTAAAGTATTACAGATTTCCGTGAAAATCAATGGTGTATTTATTAATAGATCCTATTTAGACGGGATAATTATATCCACATCCACGGGTTCTACCGCCTATAATCTGAGTGCGGGCGGAGCAATTGTAAGTCCCGATCTAGATATTATACAAGTCATTCCGCTAAACCCTTTTGCACGATCTGGCCTAAAACCAATCATTCTTCCAATAGATAGTGAGGTCGAAGTTAAACTATTAAGACCTCGTTTAAATGCTCGTATTGTCATCGACGGTCAGCAAACTATTAAGAAAATACAACCTAATTCTCGTATTGTGGTACGTAAAGCGAATTCTCAAATTAAATTTATTCGATTTGATGATAGTTATTATAGAAGGTTAAGGAAGAAAATTATTGGGACTGTAAGAATGCCTCCCAGTGATTCTCCCGAAGAATAAAAATATGAAGGAAGGAAACAAAGTTTCTATTTTTGATACAAATATCTTTTTGATAGGTTTAGACTTTAATATAATCCCTGGAAGGATATATACCACCCATAATGTTATCGAAGAAATAGAAGTCAAAAAGTATTTAGAGAAAAATAGAAATATTTTAAACAGAATTCATGCCGCAGTCGTAACTAAGAAATTAATCCTGAGACACCCTTCAGATAAGTATGTGTTTCTAATAGAGGAAAAATCTAAAAAAACCGGGGATTATAAAGCATTATCGGAAGTTGATAGGGAATTGTTAGCGTTATGCTTAGAGATAATGGAACAAGAGAAGGGAGAAGTAGTATTTTATAGTAATGATTATTCCCTACTGAATGTATGTTCAGAACTAAGCATTGCCTATTCTTCGATTGGTAAAGAAGGGATTAAAAAAAAGATAATGTGGGACGTCTATTGTCCTTTCTGTAATATTTCTTATAAGGCCGAAGATTTAAATAAAATATGTGAAAGATGTGGAACAAAATTAAAAAGAAAACCAAAAAAATAAAATACCCAAGAAGTTTAAATAATAAATTGAAATATATTATTAGAGATGATTATCTATGGGTGTAAAAATCAATGAATTAGTCCAAACAGTTAAGAAAAGGATTACCTTTGAGAATCTCGCCACGAAAAGGATTGCTATTGATGCTTTTAATACGATTTATCAATTTCTAGCGATAATAAGGCAACTTGATGGTACTCCGCTCAAAGATTACGACGGAAATGTCACATCTCATTTATCAGGATTATTTTATAGAACTATTAATTTTATCGAACATAATATAAAGCCCATTTATGTTTTTGATGGAAAACCTTCAGTATTAAAATCAGAAACGATTAAAGAAAGAAGAGATATTAAAGAAAAAGCAAAAGAAAAGATGATTAAAGCCCAAGAAGCAGGAGATTTTAGAGAAGCTAAAAAATATGCCCAGCAAACCTCCAAATTAACGTCAGATATGATTGAAGAGAGTAAAAAATTGATTGAATATATGGGAATTCCCATTGTTCAAGCAACCTCCGAAGGAGAAGCACAATCTGCTTATTTAGTCGAAAAGGGAGATGCGTGGGGTTGTGCGTCACAAGATTATGATACTCTCCTATTTGGAGGAGAAAGATTAATACGGAATTTTGCGGTGAGTAGGAGCAAGAAGGTAAAAGATACAAAGGTTACATTAGATATTGAATTTGTATCATTATCAAAATTACTTGA
>Ga0180433_10009886_pt1 | contig 11592 bp, 11 predicted proteins | sample SS_ome_8_FD_132980 | JGI IMG/M metagenome (GOLD analysis project Ga0180433, IMG submission 132980) | Hypersaline lake sediment archaeal communities from the Salton Sea, California, USA - SS_1_D_1 metaG | ecosystem: Environmental > Aquatic > Non-marine Saline and Alkaline > Hypersaline >... | reverse complement strand
TGCCATTGAACAGCTTGAACTGTGGCTTACCTATCAGCGTCACTGGTGTGAACACAAGCCTTCAGTCACTATCTCAGTCAAAGAGAATGAGTGGATGGATGTGGGTGCTTGGGTTTACAAACACTTCGATGAGGTGTCAGGTATTAGCTTCCTGCCATTCAGCGAACACACATATCAGCAAGCACCTTATCAGGACATTGATGCTGAACAGTACGCTGAGTTCAAGAAGAAGATGCCTAAGAAAGTAGACTGGTCTAAGCTGAGTGACTTTGAAAAAGAGGACACAACTTCAGGTGGGCGTGAGTTAGCCTGTACTGCAGGGGTGTGTGAAATAGTTGACATCGCAGCAGCTTAGTGGTAAGTTAGTTTGGAAGCGTGGGGATGGTTGGATACAGTTCAATCCCCCACGTAGCCATCCTAGCTATGAAGAATGGCAGAAACTTAAACAGAAACAGAAGGAGAATGAAAATGAATGATGAGAGCCGAATGATTACCATTGACGGTAAGGAATACAACTTTGAAGAACTAGAAGATAACCAGAAGGCTATGGTTAATCATGTTGCTTCTTTGAACAACAAGATTGCACAGGCTAGGTTTGACCTAGATCAACTTACTGTAGCGCAGGATGCTTTCAGCAAGATGCTGGTAGCTTCTGTAAACGAAACCCCAGAGGCGCAGCCAGAGGGAGAATAACATGATCTTTGAAAGGTTTAAAGCTAACCCCTACACAGGTAAGCCCATGTACTATAAGGATAAGCCAGAAGCAGTACGTAAGCGTGATTCACAAAGGATGTATGTCAACGGTAAGGAGATTTCCAAGAAGCATCCACTACACAAACCCGGTCGATACAAATCACTGGATGATGCTTGGTCACACAATAAGATTGAAAGTGTCAATCAAGGCGAAGTCTATATCATTGTCAATACAGCATGGCCTGAGTGGGTAAAGGTAGGCAAGGCAGTCTCATCTGAAGATAGGCTTAACGGATACCAAACATCTTCACCTTTCCGTGATTATAAGGTAGTCGCTACTATGTCAGTAGATAATAGACATTCAAAAGAAAAAGAGATGCATAAAATCTTTGAACACTTTGCAGAAGAACGCAGAGGGGAATGGTTTAAGATCAGCAAGCTGACAGCAATAAAACTTTTCAATTACCAGATTAAGGAGATGCAGGATGCGGCGTAATGGACTAAGCAAGTACGATGCACCATTACGTATTCAATTTGAGTGGGGACAGGAAGCCTTTAAAAGAGGTAGACTGACCTGCCCAATTGATTCCAATACAATGCAAGCAAGGGAATGGCAGCGAGGTTGGGATACTGCCTACCATGTGAATCTACAAAAGGTACAACGAGATGAACAAGCTAGAGCAAGAGGCTAAACAGTGGATGAAGGAGAAACAAATGAGTGGCATTACAGCAGCATTATATCAACAGAAGGCTTGTGAAACAGCTATCTTCCCAAAAGAAACAGCCCTAGCGTACTTGACGTTAGGACTGGCAGGTGAGGCAGGTGAGATTGCTAACAAGGCTAAGAAGTTAATACGTGATGGGGATAACCCAGCTAAACGTGCAGAGATTACGCAAGAGTTAGGTGATGTCTGTTGGTATATCGCTGTACTAGCACAAGAACTAGGAGTTAACCTTGGTAAAGTTATGGAAGACAACATTGAAAAACTTGCAGACAGGAAAGCTAGGGGTATGCTTCAGGGTTCTGGGGACAATCGTTAAGTATATACCGTTTGTTGTACTCGTGTCTTGGTTGCTTTACGCATGTAGCATGGGTTTGGCTAATGATATATGTAACTGTATAAAGGAGTATGATGGATGGTGGCGTTTACAATAATCGTGGTATCATATTTAATACTTATACCACTAATGACAGAGGAAGAAGGGGGCAATTAAGCCCCCTCTTTTTATAGTTTAGTTTCTTTGATATATTCTAGCATCATTCTAATGTGATCTTCATTAGCAAAGCTAGGTTTTTCATCTCCTCTACCTACTTCTTGTAACAGATTAGGTAGTGCATTTCTTGCGGCACGTCTTTCTGCAGGCTTCATTCTACGTAGCTTTTGCTGTGCCTCAAGATAACCTTGCAGCCTTACATCAATAGGATTGCCAGACTTAGGGTCTACAATACCAGTCTCTTCAGAGCCAGTTATGACAGGATCAATAGCAGCTTTATAATCTGCTAGTATTTCTGTAATACGTCTTGTCTGCTCGTCTTTAATGAAGGCATCATCAGACTTTCTATTACGTTCCTCTGCGCTACGTTTACGTGCTTCGGTACGGTAGATGCGCATGAAGTCTGGACTAGTTACTACGTCTACCATAGTAGGTAACAACTCACGCAGTACCTTTGTTTCATAGCGTTGAAAGCCCGGTGATATTGTTTTAGTACGCATCTTGTAATCACGGAAGCCTAGCTTCTCAAGGAACTTACCAGCTTCGCTTGATTCTTTTGACAAGCCAATACCAGTAAATACTTTAAGCAATGGCATCACACGTTCACGTGTTTCACCCTTTTGAAATAGCGTTTCGGTAAGTGGTAGCTTTTCTTCTTCTTCTGGTGATAGCAAAGTAGAATACCCACGTCTAGCAAAAGGTTCTGCTACTTCACGTTTAAATGATTCAATGGCTGTCTCAACACCTGTTTCACCAAGCACAGGCTCTTGACGTACATCTCTATATTCTAACCCACGTTCACCTGTACCACGCTGTGCATCAATAACTTGGTTCAATGGTGTAAGATAAGTAGCAGCGTATTCGCCAAAGATAGTACCAAAGGTACTGCCAATAGCCTCGCCACTCTGTGCATCAGCAGTTTCAATCATCTTTGCAATATCATTAAAGACTGCATCACCTGCACCTGTACGCACGTTAACACCAAGGAAGGTTTCTTTAGCATCCTTGTGGTCATACCAGTTAGATAGCGTACCATCATCATATCGTTTAGCAGCTTCAGCAATCCATAAAGCCTGACGTAAGATTGGTGACTGTGGTGTTGTATCCATTAATGTGTCATCATCTGTACGCAGCATCTTGTAATCTGTTGGTGCGTCTTCTTGTCCACGATACATCATAGCTGCTGGCAGTATAGCACCGACACCTATCATATTACGTGACAGTTGTTTACGTTCTTTAGCTGTAAGTGGCCCACGGCTCTTTCGTGTAACTACATCTGTAGCTTTACGTAGCAGAGGTGCTGCTGCCCCGCCAGCATAGTTACCAAAAAGTTCCATGCTGTTAAACATAAAACGAGGGAACGGCGTGATAACAGTCAGACCATTATTAGTAATGAATGATGTAATGTTCCTGAATACTTCAGTGTCTGGCTGCTTGGCATAAGTAATGTCAAGTGCTTTTTCTGTAGCATCAGCTACAAGCTGCTTGAAGGGACGCTTATCACCAATAATATCTGGTGCATCATTGAGTAAGTCATTTAACTTTCCAGCATTGATTGTTTCAATCAAGTCAATACCGTACTCATTCTTTGACAGACGTTCTAGTTCTGCAAGAAATGAACCACGTCTTACAAGATATTCCTGCCAACGGTTAGGTGTGTTAAGTACATCTACACCATCCTCAATAAAGGTTAATACTTTGTCTAACTTACCACCGGAACCTGCACCTGTTGCCCTGCGTACTTCGTTAATTTGATTATACATCATATCAAATTGCTGGCTCATTCCGGGGCGAGAAAGGATAAAGTCAGTGTAACCTTTTACCTCACTCATATTCTTAGGGTTAGTCATATAGCGCATGTGTCTAAAACTGCCTGACCAGTTACCCTGTCCCGGCATAAATGTTTTAAGACTGGCACCAACCCCTTCTTGCCCCATATTGTACAGAGCAGTGTCCATTAAGTTTTGTACGCCCTCTAATGGCGCACGAATACCTGCTGATGATAAGTTACGTGCTGCAGTAGCGATCTGAGACACAAGCAGTCCACGCCGAATGTTCTCAGTTCTACGGACAAACTTCATAATGCCATTCTGATTATCCAGCAGTGCAGCATTACGTATGTTATCTATTTCGCCTTTAGGTTTAATGCGCTTAGATAGTTGTGAAAATTTCTGCAGCACTCTACCTGCATCACTAGCAGAGCCAAGTACCATAGTGGCATAGTCTTCATAGGATAAGTCATATTTGTTAAGCAACTCAAGCAGTTCATCAGTCTGTACAACCTCTTGATTAACAGACATATCAAACAGATTATCTACCAAGCGTTTCTTTGGGTTGTATAATTCAGGTTTCTTTGCAATAATATCTGCAGCAGCAGCTGTAAAGGCATCTAACTTTTCAGGACGTATGACATTAATAGTAAGCGTGTCACCAGCTAAGTCTAAGAAGTCAGATACTTTATCTTCACCTTCAGCCATATTGAGTAAGTTAATAGGCTCACCATCAATGTCTTCTAGCTTTTGTTTACCAACAGCCCGTGCTTTCTTTTCATCAATAACAAGCTGACCATTCTTTTCAACAGAGATTAGTTTGGCTTCGTCAATAACTTCGTTAATGTCATCTTTATTACGTGCGCCAATCTTCTGCTCAAACTCTTTAATATAGTCTGTAGTGATTTGTTTATTTTGTTCAGCAACATCTTTAGCCAAGGCAGCTTTCTTGTTTGCTTGCTCTTGCGACATAGCTTTAGCCATTTGAACGTTCAGTCTACGGCTTTCTTTTTCTACTTGCTTGGCAGCTTGTTTAAAGTCACCTCCAAGTTTAGCACCTGTACCCAAAGCAGGCACACCTTCAAGCATAGTTAAAGTATTTTCTGACTCACGCATAAGTTTCTTTACGAATGTGTCTTTACTTACCTTACCGCCGAATACAAACTTACTAACATCTTCATATGTATCTGGATTGTTTTCAGCAAGAGATGTAACTGCGTCATCTATAAAGTCGTTATAAGCTGCAGTACCTACGTTGATAGCACCGCCTACCTTTATTAATGATTGCATAAATACTGGACCAAGCACGGGAGTAGTCATAAACTTTTTCATAAGGCTTGGGCTACCGTTTTCATCGGCATCACCGTTAGCATTTACTTTATCGGGCATACTAGGCACAACAACATCACGGATAAACTCATATTCTGACATGCCTTGCTCTGCCGCACCACGTGAAATAGTTTTTGCAGTTTCGGCATTTTCTTTTCTTGCTCTACCTACACGTGTATTAAGGTCTATCTTAACATCTGGTATAGCTAGCCCAAGTTTTTGCATCTGCTCACGTGCCATGTCAGCAGGTGTAGGCATATCTGTTTCAGCATCAGCAGCTTCATAGTCTATAGTAGGGTCTATAGCCTCTAGTTCTTTTGCTTTCTGCTTCTCTTCTTCAGCAGCAATATCTTCTGCAGTTACACCTGTAGGCACAGACGGCCCTGTAGGCGCACTAGGTTGCGCAGCAGGGGCTATTAATGTTTCTTGTGGGGAAATAGGGGCTACAGTATCTTCACCTGCTCTACGCAGGATGCGTGGCCCTTTAACGGCAGGTTGCTGTTGCTTTGGTTCTGCTACAGCAGTGTCTTCAGCAGTATCGACAACAGGTTTGTCTTCATCCTCTTGCGATTTATACTGCTCTTCTATTTCAGGAGATGCATACTTGAGTATCTTTACCATACTTACTACTCCAAGTAAGCCCAGTTATTACCCATCCATACAGCTGCTGTGTCTCCTACGTAAGTATTATTTTGTGGATCATAGTACTTAACCATGCTAATGTCTCCTACATTAAACAAGGGATTACCCTGCGCATCTGTAGTTGCGCTAGGCTCAACAGCAGGATTAGTACCAATAATCTTACCTTTGTCGTCAAATTTAAATGCTTTATTTTCAGGCACGTTTCTTTTAGAAAATTTATTGAGATATGTCTGTGTGTTTGTAGCAAAGGCACGTTGCTCTACACGCAAAAAGTTTTGTAACGTTTCATCGTTATTATACGCTGCAGTTGTTTTTTCAATCTCATCAATAACAGCAGGCTGTGAAGCAAAGTAAGACTTGTATGAATCTGTGCCAGATAGTTTAGCCATCAGTTGTTCACCAACAGATTGTGTAAACTCTGCGTCATACATTGAGTTCTTTACTTGGTTAAGAATTTTAATACCAGTACTAGGTGTTAGTGTGGTTGCATTGTCAGCATTTTCGTCTTGTTTCTTTTCTTGAAGTGTTTGCTGCGCCATATCATAATAGGCTTTACCTTGTTTATAGCCATCAGTTCCTTTTTCATTTTCCAACATCAACTGTTGACCATAGGCTAGTATGTTTTCTGTAGTCTTAAATTCTTGGTCTTTATTTTTGTCATACTTAGAAGCAAATTCTATAGCTTCATAGCCCTCATCATATCTGATTTGTGCTGCAGGTATGGCTGACGTATCACGGGGTGCCGTATATTCTTCGCCTAAAGGTATAGTGCTTTCTACCTGTTCATTTAAGTCTTTGCCTAAACGCATACCAAAAGCACCCATAATACCTTTGGGTTTTGTCATAGCTTCTGGAATCTTTACAGAGAAATCTTCATCTGGTCTAAACCTATTAAAGTTATCCACAAGAGTACGTGGGTCTTTTAGTGTTTCTTCACCTGCGAAATCAATAAACTTACCGACATCAAATTTAGACCCTAGTTTTTTACGGTTTTCTTTTAGGTCGTTAACAAGTTCTGCAATAGCATCAGCAGTACCGCCAACACCTTCAGCTGCCATAGCTGCTCTGCTGTGGCTTCCGGTCAGACTAGCGAGTTCTCTAAGATTATCTTTAAGTTCGCTGCCTTTTTTTTCTGCAGCAGCAATCTTTTGCTCCCTTCTTGTGAGAGCATAAGTTTCAGCACGAGACAATCTATCCATATTTTGTTTTAAATCAAGCTGCAGCATTTTATCAAGGCTGCTAGCTAATCCTGTTGCTAAGCCTGTAGTAAATCCCATTTACGATCTCCGTGACATTAAGCCTTTAGGCTCTTCTTGAATAGACATTTCTTCTTCAGTATCTGTAACTTCAGTTTCTTCTTCATCCATTTCTTTTTCGTCCATTTCTTCTCGCAACTCTTTTATGATTTTAGACATTTTAGCTTGACTTACTTTGTCTTTTTCAGGATTATCTAAACCAGTTACATATTTTATATCAGCACTATCTGCAATAAACATAATCATTTCAGCAATAACAGGAGATACAAGAACTCCTACATCCACGGTATGTAGTCCTTCCATTACACTGGCTGTTTGTATGGTATTTGCAATATCAACTACTGATACGCCCATTTCAAGAACATCTAAAACTTGATCCATAAATTCATCAGAAGTCAGTCTATCCATGTAGTATTTAATAGCTTCATCTACGGTTGTATATTGAGGTTTTGATTGCCACGGACGAGAGCCTAATTCTGCAGTTAAAGACTGCCCCGGAATAGGCGCATCAAAATTAGGTGTAAAATCAAGAGCCATTTATATTCTCCCTACGTTCACGTATAGCTTGTAAATGTTTTTTAACACGAGTAACGGGCTGAGATAAGTCCTCATCTACAGTAATAGGCATACCATTTGTAGGAGTCAGTAATCCCCTAGTTGGTTTAGGTTTTTTTATTTCAGTTTCTTTTGCACTCATACTATAGTATGCATTAACTACAGGATTAAACTGTCTGGACATTTAACTTTTTCCTTTTATCTTCCACTACTAAATCCATAAGTTGTTTAGTACACCATTTAAGTAATGGTTTATTACTAATAAACTTAGCATATTTTTCACCATGTGTCAAGTATAATTTATTAAACCATCTAGGAGCCTTATGGTGTAGCCATGTACGGAATATGAACCAACGCATGTCGTTATCACCATATACCTCACGAGCAACCCAACAAGGCCATCCACCGATAGCTATTGCACCTATGGTTCCAATAAGACTACCTATAGCACTACCTGCTGCTGATTTAGATTGTTCATCTGCAATTGCACTACGTGTGGATGCGTCTAATTGTGCAATAGCAAGAGCATTGTTTCTATCAATTTGATTTTCAGCAGATGTCCATGCCCATTCCATTGTATCACCATAAAAATTCCACAAATTATCATATGCAGTTTTACTAATATCCAAAATAGCATTAGCATTTAATTCATTAGCACGATTAACTGCTGCAGTATCTGCAGTAGCAATCTGCCTACGCCACTGTGCATTAGACTGTGCAATTACAAGCTGGTTCTGTGCGTTAAACTGGTCACGTTGATTGTTCAACTCTGCATTAAAACGATTTACTGTATTCGTCTGACCTGCATTAAACTGTGCCTGTGCATTTCGCTGTGTAGCATTGAACTGTGATACTTGTGACCCTAAACTTGCAAAGAACTGGTCAACTTGATTTTGACTGGTTGCATTAAACTGACGTGCAGCATTTTCTGCAGCTTGGTCTGTAAACAGTGACTGTACACGCTGCTGTGCTTTGAACAACTCAGTCTGCTGTCTGTTAGACAAGTTAGCCATGTCGTACTGCAAGAAGTTCTGTGCGTTCTGCACTGCAGACTGTTGGCGATTACTTAGATTAGCTGTGTCTAGCTGTGCCAGTGCAGCAGCTTCAGCCATGACCATTGCCTGTGAGTTAGACAGGTTGTTCAGGTTCATTGTATTCACAGCACGTGAGTTCTCTAGCTGTACCTGCTGTTCCGCAGTGAAGTTCATGTTAGCTATGTCACCAATACGTGCAGAGTTCTGTACACGTGACTGGAACGCTTGGTCAAACTCCTGACCCATAAACTGCGCACGTTGTTGTGCAGCAAGCATAGCACGTTGCTGTCTGTTAGATAAATTCTGTCCTTCAAACTGTGCTTGTGTTTGAGCATCAGCCTGCGCAATAGGCAATGCACTTTCCATAGCAGCCTGCACCATTGCCTGTCCTGCAAGACTAGATGCACTTAAACCTCTAGCAGCCATAGCAGAAGTAACACTCCGCATAGCACCTGCAGCCCAAGCTGGTGTGTTACCACCTTGAAACTGTTGCATCAAGTTGTTCAGTTGTCCTTGTACAGTAGCCTGTTGTGAAGGTGTGGCTGTAGCAGCTTGAATTTGTTCAGTAAACTGTGAAGCTGTTTGTGCATTAGCTACACCTGAGATTAACTCACCTTGCTGTATTTGACGTTGTACAGGGTTGTTAATAAGTGAAGCATTGCCCTGTGCAGCCTGTAGATTACCCACAGACGAGGCAGTTTGTTGTGCTGCAGTAATCTGCGCACGAGGGTCGTTTGGATTAGCCTGTGCAGCTTGAGTGGCGTTCATTGCACTATCTACACCCGATGCTGCTTGAGCAGCTTGCATTACATTAGCTTGTGTAGGTGTTATTCCTTGTGCCTGTGCAGTGGTAGCTGTAGCGGTAGGAACGGATACTTCACCTGTTAATTCACCTGTGCCTGTAGCAATATCCTGTCTTGGGTCTGTTTGTGTTTGTGCAGCAATAGTAACACCACCAACAGGAAGAGCAGGATTGTACATTTGCTCTACACTAAACTGTGCCACACCCGGAACAGCACTTTTTACTTCTGGTGTTTTTTCATCACCAGCTTTTTTACCTGTTGGAATATCATCTCCAACTTGATAATAAGTTGCGGGTGTTGTGGTATATTGTGTCGGACTTGCGCCTGTGTATACAGGTGTACCAGCTTGTGTGCCAGCAGGGTTTGTAACAGTACCACCTACTGCAAACTTTTGTGGTTTAACATAACCACCTTTGTTTTGCGTTAACACTGACCCTGCTAAGTTACCTACAGCACTTGCCGTGTTAGAGTTATTAGGGTCAAATGTTACATTTGTGCCGCCCATTAAACCTAAGTTCTGTGTTTCAGGCGTACCATAACCGCCATATACTTGCTGATAAAAGTTAGATGCCGCTGCACCATAGCCTTGATTAAGTGGAATATATGCTTGTGCTACAGGCTGTCCCGTAATAGGGTCTTGTACATACTGGCCTACAGGTGTAAACCGTGTACCTGATAAATAAGGTGCTTGATAGATAGGTGGTACGTAAGGTGGTACGTATGTAGGTTGAGTAGTTTGTGTTGGTTGAGTAGTTTGTGTTGGTTGAGTAGGTTGAGTAGTCATTTGTGTAGGCATTTGTGTTTGCCCACTTTGCATCTGAGCAGCAACCTGTTGTGAGTACTGTTGTTGAGCAGCGGCAGCTTGTTGTTGAGCAGCTTGTTCTGCAGCTGCCTGTGCTTGTGCAGCAGCTTGTGCATCTGCAGCTGCCTGTGCTTCTGCTGCCGCTTGTTCTGCTGCAGCTTGTTCTGCAGCGGCATATGGGTCAGGCCGACCTCGCAATTCAGCAAGTCTTTTATTGTACTCTATCATATATTCGTCTTGGTCAACCGCTTTTACTCTATCCGCAAGCCGATTTCCGGCAAGGTCACTAGAACCTGCAATACGGTTTTCCATAGTGTCTTGTCGGCTACCTATGTAGACTTTTTTAACGCCCTGTTCATCCATACTTTGACCGGGCTTTCGATCAGGAACATAATAAAAACTACGTTCTTCAGGGCCGTCACCTTGAAAAGAAGGGATACCCATTGGACCCGGTTTTCCTGAACCACCATGCGCTTTTAGCAACTCACCTTCTTCTGGTGTGATGTAGGCAAGCATATGGTCTTGGCCCTTAATGTCAACACGGCGTGGTGGTACTGCACCGCCAGCTTTATATTTTTTTGCATACCCACCTTTAGCCATTTCCATAGCTTTACCAGTATACAAATCCATCTGTTGCTGTTGAGCAGGATTAGTAGCCAAGTAATCTTGGAACCCTTGCATATCACCTTGATAGCCCATAGAACGTGCTATCTTTTCCATGCCACTAGGCTTAAATGCTTTAAACATTGCCATTCACTTAATCCCTACTCAATACTTTGTCCAACTTATCCTCGACACGATGCAAGGCTTCCATAACCTGCCGCATATCGTCACGTAGTTCCATGCGAGTTGCATAGTCTTCTCTTGTTTTATTCAAGAGGATTTCGATGCGCTTCTGTTCACGGGTCATACCATTAGCCCACCACGCACCACCAGCCAACACTAGGGCAAGTAACGTATCTATTAAGCTGGTCATGTCCATCGCTTACCAACCAGCAGGTACTTTTTGTACAATAGGTGGGTTAGCAAGGTTGTCAATCTGGGTGTCCAGATTTGCCTGTAAGTCAGCTTCTGTTTGTTCCAGTGAAGCAAGCACCTTCTCTTTGCACCAGTCTTTTGTGATGCTGTTAAATGCAACAAAGTTATCTGGGTCTAGTTCAGGGGATGCTGTACCGTATGATGATGCTGACAGATAGTTACCATCTGCGTCTTGCTCACTGTCACTGACAGCAGTGATGCGCCAGTGAATTGTTTTGATTACGTCTGACAAGCCATCTTCAGAAGGGGCTGTGTCTAATGTTGGGAAATCCCATGTGTATGTGTTAGCCACTACTCGCCCCCTAATTCAGCAGCTTGTGCCGCCAGATGTGCCGCATAGGCATCCTTCACAGCCTGTGTGTGTACCACCGCACATATAGCTTGAACTTCTGCGCTTTCGCCTGTGATGTCAGCGTCAGGGGCTACAACATACCGTGAAAAACTACGGCTAATCTC
>Ga0180433_10009885_pt1 | contig 11593 bp, 8 predicted proteins | sample SS_ome_8_FD_132980 | JGI IMG/M metagenome (GOLD analysis project Ga0180433, IMG submission 132980) | Hypersaline lake sediment archaeal communities from the Salton Sea, California, USA - SS_1_D_1 metaG | ecosystem: Environmental > Aquatic > Non-marine Saline and Alkaline > Hypersaline > Sediment... | reverse complement strand
TATTATTTTAAAAAAATATAAAAAAATTAAAATTTTATGCAACCTTTTGGGGGTTATGAGTGTCATATATATAGATAACCAATTATCAAAACGGAACAGACAAATGAATAAAAAGGAAATTTCCCGCATAGAAGCAGAAGATCTGATCAAAAAAATGGGAGTACTCCATTCTGAGGTTCAATATAAGCATAAAGAAATGCAGATTTTATTCAGACTTTCCAACAGACAGAATTTTTTTATGACCTATAATTTCAGTAATCATCATAAAAGTTATTATATTGTTGATTAACATTGCAAATCTGATTTTTTTTTCTTATAATAGAAAAAACCTTAGAAATACAGGAGGAAATCAATGGCTCATACCTACAAGGAACTTAAAGATAAAACTCTTGCTGATCTGAAAAAAATTGCCAAGGAAATAGATCATGAAGCGGTAAAAGGGTACACCCAGATGAACAAAGATCATCTGTTGGAGGCAATTTGTAAAGCATTAAATATTGATATGCATGAGCATCATGAAGTAAAAGGTGTGGATAAAAAAACGATCAAACAAGAGATCAAAAAACTAAAGAAAAAAAGAGATAAAGTACTTAAGGCGCATGATCATAAAAAACTTAAGGAAGTACGTCAGAAAATAAAAAAGCTAAAGAAGACCTTACGAAAAGCAACTATATAAAATAATTTTTAATTTATAAAGTTAATTTTTTTCCCTCTCTTTCATACACAATCTTTCCGTTGATGATAGTATAGTCAACCTGAGCATTAAGAATATCCTGATACGGAATATCTAATATATTCCGGTCAAGGATGACTATGTCAGCCAGTTTTCCAGGTTCAAGAGAACCTTTTTCATTTTCTTTACCTTCCGCATAGGCAGAACCCAGGGTATATGCTCTGATGGCTTCCTGAACAGTGAGCCGTTCATTCGGGATCCATCCGTCAGAAGGGTGACCGGTAGTGTCCTTTCTGGTAACAGCAGTATAGATTCCGAACAAAGGATTTAACATACCATGGGGATATCCGGATCCGAAAGCAAGTTCAGATCCGTTTTTCAGCAGGGAGGCAAACGCATATGCATATTTAATACGTCTGGGTCCGAGTTTGGTATCCATCCAGCGCATAGCATCCATACAGCGATTGGGATTCATTACAGCAACAATGTTTAATTCTTTTAATCTTTCTATTATTGTCGGATTGATAACTTCAATACCTTCACAGCGAAAACGCCTTGTTTTTATTTTATTAACCGTATGAACAAAATCAAATGCCTGCACCGCAGTGTAGACCGCAGCATCACCCGCTGCATGAATTTCTACCGGCAGGTCATTACGGTCAGCAAAGATAATTAATTCACAGAGCTGTTCGAAAGCAATCTGAGAGATTCCATTGGTTGAAGATTTATCAGCATAGGGAGCAGATAACAGAGCAGTCCTGGATTTAATACTGCCGTCTATTGTAATGGTGAGAGGAGTAATATCAATATTGTATTTACTGTAATCATTCTTCAGGGTGATATAGTCACCAATTTCCTTTTTCAAAGGATAAGAGAGAGATATTCTGCATTTACATAGATTTTGTTCCTGCAGTTCTTTGATAAAAGGAGCGATGTCAGGAGAAGATTTATCCTGTAATGAGGTGATCCCCAGTTTCACAGCCTGCTGTATGTGTTGTTCTAGAACCTGACGGATGCTATCTTTCGGGATTTCAGGTAAAAACTGTTCCACAAGATCGATGGCCCTGTCTTTTAATATGCCGGTTGTATTACCGGTTCTGGGATCTTTTAGAATTTCTCCGCCCGGGGGATCTTCAGTGCTGCTCCAGATCCTTACCATGCGCAGCGTTTTGGAATTAACCAGAGCAACGTGTCCGTCATCATTAAAAAGAATCATAGGTACATAGGGAGCGATTCTGTCCAATATTCTTCTGTCCGGCCAGTCATCCGTATTTAACCGGGTCTGATCCCATCCTTTTGCAATGATCCATTCATCATAATTATCATTATCCCATATCTTTCTTAATACTTTTCTCTGTATTATATGAGTAGTGGTTACGTTGCTGAGATCAAGAGCATTATTGAATCTGGCACTGGTGAGCAAGTTTACATTGGCATCATTAAAGCCGGGACAGCCGAACTGGTCCTGCAGATCAATTATTTCAGTATGTTCACCAGCATATTTGAGTGCATTCTCATCCTTGCCGACAAAGAGAATATGGTTATCTTTGATAACCACTGCCTGAGCCACAGTATTATTGTTATCTACAGTGAAAAATGTTCCGTTTTTGAGGATGAGGTCTCCTTTAGTTTTTTTCGGGGTGCATACGGATACATAGATGATCCCGATCAGCATCATCACCACGACAATACTAAAGAAATAATAAATTTTTTTCATTAAAAATCTTCCTATATTGCATGAACAGTGTTCAGATTTTTGTTTATTTTTTTAACTGACAGGTTTTCAATGAATTTCCATATCATAATAATTCCAATCTGTCCAATCACCCAATAAGAGAAAGTTTTAAATATGTATGTATACAGCAGTGCATACAATCCGAAAACAGGCCCCACAAAAATAATAAAGGAGAATCTGCGCATCCGTTCTCCTTTTTGTCTTTTTTCAGAGAAAGGATAGGAATTGATCTGAAAGGAAACAATGGCGCTGAAAAAAAGACAGAATATTAACAGGGATATTAAAAAATGCAGCACATGTAAAATCGGGATAAAAACAGCATATATGATCCCCAGCAGAAGAAAAAAAGGCATAACATACTGGATGAATACAGCATATTTTACTCCCTGATAAAATGTGCCCGGGGATTCAATTGGTGCCAGATGAAATATCCAGGATGCCTCCCAGTCATTACTGTATTTCATAAGCATGGTCAGTGAATACATCATCATAAAGATAAAAATTATAAACATAGTAAGACCCTGACCCTGAAACAGACCATGTATAAATGGATCTTTAAATTCATTTTCAAAAATTGCCAGTACAAGAAAGGCAACAGGAATACCCAGGAGCGGATAGATCCCCATTTTTACTGATCTGTCTTTTCTGCACATTGCTGTGGTTAAGTCAAAACCGGCAGTTTTCTCAGGATCTTTCAGAAAAGATCTGAAAAAATCTATAAAAATATTTTTTCTATCCGCACCCGGATTTTTGTTTTTATCTGAAGGCACTGCAGTACTGATGTTAGCTATCAAACCAGCATACTGAAGTGATATTTTATTAAATGCAAAAGTAATAAACAATATGGTAACGCATATACCGATCAATCCCAGGTGAACATCGATACCTGCAGCCCTGGCCTGAACCATTTGTACGATACCGGAAAACCAGGCCGGCGGTATCAGATAAAGCCAGGCCTGAAGACTTTTTTCTCCTCTGATAAAAATTTCATTTCCAAGTCTGGGAATTATTTGATAAAATAGAAAAAAGAAAATACTGAAGCCTATCTGAAAGTAAGCGATAATATCCTTGAATTTCTGATAGTTGATTTTTTTAAGTAAAAATGTGTACATCAGTACAATAAAAGCAGCTGTGGCAGTGCCGGCACAATAGCAGACAGGCATGAAGATCAGCGGAAACAACAGATTGTTTCCCTGAACAGTAGTTCCGATCAGCGCCGGAAGCAAACACATTGCAGTGGTTATTAAAATAATATAGAATAATAAATTTGACAGTTTTGCAAGAAAATAGGTCCTGGAATTTATGGGTCTGAAGGTTAAAACATCCCAGTCATCCGGATTAAGAATTGAGTTGCCGAATTCTAAAATCACACTGAAGCCGCTCATGACCATACTGTAGGCCAGTATGAGCATTGAGTACATAAAAGGATTGGTTTTTGTTGCCAGGTTGGTAGCTAAGATCAATCCCATACCGGCATAAAAGATCAGGCTTGATAACAGAGGAGAGAGCTTTCGTTTGTACTTTCTCCCGATTCCCTGATTTTCTCTGAGTTCTATTTTTAAACTGGTCAGGAAAAGAGTTTTTAGCTGCATCCAGTCAATACCAGTTCGATTAACACCCTTATTATCCATTATTCCTCATCTTCATCTGTTATACTCCGGGAGAGTGCTTTGGCAAGTTCACCCATATCTTCACTATGTGTGAGACGGCTGAACACCCCTTCCAGAGAACTGCGCTGAGTCATAGATTTCAGTTTGTCAACTGAACCGTCAGCAACGATTTTTCCTTCTGAGATAATAATGACCCTGTCGCATAAATTTTCCACCACTTCCAGAATATGTGAACAGTAAAAAATGGTTTTTCCTTCCCTGGTCAGGTTGCGCAGCAATTGTTTAATCATCAAAGCAGAATTTGCATCCAGACCGGTCAAGGGTTCATCCATGAACAGCACCTGAGGATTATGAATAAGAGCGGCAGAAATAACCACCTTTTGTTTCATTCCTTTGGAAAATTCATGCATTCTTTTATGTGTATATTTTGACAGGGAAAAGAATTCAATAAACTGTTTTATCCTTTTCCGGATCATTTCCTCGCTCATGTGGTACAGTCTGCCTACAAAATAAAGATATTCAAAAGCAGTAAGGCTCTTATACAGCGCTCCCGATTCAGGTACATACCCGATCCGTCTTTTTACTTCCATGGGATTTTTAATAATATCGAAATCACATATAGCAGCTGTTCCGGCAGAAGGCGGCAGCATACCGGTGAGCATTTTTACCGTGGTTGTTTTTCCTGCACCGTTCGGACCGAGATAACCGCAGATCTGACCTTTGGGGATAGTGATGCTAACATCATCAACTGCAGTCAGTTCTCCGAAATGGCGGGTTAAATTATACAGTTCAATCATAATGACATTACCGATTATATTTTAAATTTTTCAGTACTGTATGTCTTTCTCTGGCAAGTTCAATTAACCGGGTGATAAGTTCAGTATATGAGATACCGGATTCTTCCCAGAGTTTCGGATACATACTTATTGTGGTAAATCCCGGAATAGTGTTGACTTCATTAACATAGAGATGGCCGGTGTTTTCTTCCAGCAGGAAATCCACTCTGGCCATTCCTGAACAGTCAAGAGCAGCAAATGTATTTACAGCCAGGTTCTTTACTGCTGCAGCTGTTTTTTTCGGGATGTCTGCAGGAATAATTAATTCGGTTGAATCATCTTCATACTTAGCTTCATAATCATAAAATTCATTGGCAGGTATTATTTCTCCTACTGAAGAAGCTTTGGGGTTATCATTACCCAGAACACTGCATTCCAGTTCCCTGGCCGGTATATATTTTTCAACCAGAATTTTTCTGTCATACTTGCAGGCTTCTTCAACCAGAGAAGAAAATTCATCTTCATTATGCGCTTTGAACACACCGACACTTGAACCTGAATTTGCCGGTTTTATAAAACAGGGAAAACCAATTTCTTTTTTTACCCCCTCCTTGATCGTATCAGAAGATTTTTTCCAGGCTGATCCCAGAAACCAGATAAAATCAGCACTGGGAATGTTATTCTGAAAAAATAATTGCTTGGCAATAACTTTATCCATAGCCACAGCTGAAGCCAGAACATCACATCCTACAAAAGGGAGATTTGCCATTTTCAGGAGTCCCTGCAGGGTGCCGTCTTCTCCAAAGCTGCCATGCAGTATGGGAAACACAACATCAACAGGTTCAGCTTTTGGTGGTTTTTCGGAATTCTTCTTTTTTCCGCTGTTCAGGAGAATTAATCCGGGTGAACTGATGTCAGCTGTCATTACCTGAATTTCAGGATCCTTTTTTACATCATCAATACTGTGCAGGTCATCCGCATTATCAAAGAGAAGCCACATCCCTTGTTTGGTAATTTTGACCGGCAGTAGATTGAATTTTGTTTTATCAATATGGTTGATTATTCCAAGAGCGGAATTCAGCGAAACTTCATGTTCAACCGAGCGGCCTCCGAAAATTAATGCAATCTGGATTTTTTTTGATGCAGGCATGGTAAGAACCCTCCCTTGTTCGAGCATAAGATAATAAGTTGATGAGAAATTAGCAAATGTTTATTCCAGTCCGGTATAAAAAACATCAGCTCATAACCTGACAGTTAATAAGGTTAATAATTAAGAAATTGCGGAGAAGAAAAAGCCCTTCTGCCTGTACCTCGTTCAAATTTAATATCACTCAGCATAGGAGCTTTCACATTAATTTTAAAATAGAAATGTTTATATATTCCTATTGGAGACCAGACGAATCGTGCTTCCCAGCAATGAAGATCCCGGTAAAAAACAAAGTCCTGACTTATCATTTTCCCTCTTTCTATATCATATCTGGCAGAATAGGTGATTTTCCAGTTTTGTGTAAGATTGAAATTCAGGTTTGCATTCATATAAAAAGTTTTGGAGGGATTCAGTGGGTTTATTTTAGTATCACTGTACCTGAGAGCAATATTCAAATTCCAGGGTATACTGAAATTTGATATCTGACTGTCTGTTTCATACTGATCCTGGGTTAAATTTCCGGGATCAAAATTATTTTTAGACATAGAGGTTTCAGCGCCGGTTTCTTCTGAAGCAGATTCTCCTCCCTGTTCGGTTTTAATTTCACCCTGCATCTGCAGGCTTACATTAAAATTTAAGCGGGTTTGCCTCAGCAGTTGAGTGGTGAATATGTTCCAGGGCTTTTTCCAGTTTATATCATCGATAAGCATAGAAGGAATTCTGTTTCCCTCTGCATCTGTTTGATAAAATGTATAGGTAGTGTTCAGGCTGACATTTAAATTTCTCAGAGGGCTTGCATTAATTGATGAACGCAGATCACTTAAGGGAAACTGTTGTGCTTTCCAGTTATAACTGGTGGAAAGATTCCATCTGAAAAGATCGTACTTTTTTGCACTGTCTGCCTGACCTGTTTTCATCTGAAAAAGGTTTCTTATATTCAATGAGATTGCCCTCTGTGCACCAGAGGGTGTTGCACCATAAATACCGCCTTTAAAACGGTCATATTTCTGAGTATTACCAGCTGAATCCATGAAAGTCTGATAGTATCCCCAATGTTCATCAGAAAAATCAGGACGGTAATTATAAGAAAGACTGGGGGTAAGTACATGTCGAAAGGCAGTATTCTTGAGGAAAAATGGTTCAAAGGTTCCGTAAAGTTTTGAACTGAAAGAGGATGAAAAGCTGAAAGTCCGGAGTGCATAGAAACCCTCTTGATCCCTAAAATCAATAGTATTAGTTTGCGGGTTCATAAAATACTCTTTACGCTTGCCATACCAGGTTTCGTCATAGGTGATATGAGGACTCCAGGTAAGATAGGTGAAAAGTTTCTGAGGACTTGAAATGTTGATATCATGGTCCCAGCCAATATTTTTAGTGGTAGCAAAGGAAGAATCGTTCTGCAATGCTTTTTTTCTCTGAAACTGGGCTTCTGAGGAATAAGAAAAAATTATATTATGATACCACTTCACATTTTCCTGGTCTTCGGGTCTTTTAAAAACAGGTGATGTTCCTCCCCGGAAAGATATGCGGGGCAGGGTTTCATCCACTTCATCAGTGGTGAGATCACGGGTTTGATTGAGGTTCACTGTCAGGCTTTTTGAACCGCTTAAATTTTTTCTTAAGGTAGCATTGGATCGGATCTTATTTTTAAGCCGTAATTCCCTGTTTGCACTGAGATCTTTATACAGGTTGCCTGAACTCACAAAAGAACCGTTTATATTCAAAGAAAGGGTTGGTGATATGGTTTGAGAATGGTTAATATTTAAACTCCATCTTCTTTGTTTGGTGCCGGAAATTTCAAAGTTTTTTCTGGTCCAGGAGGCGGAAACAGAACCGCTCAATTTGTAGCGTAGATTATAATTTAAACGGCTTTTAAGAATGAAACCACTTTTTTCGAAATAATCCACAGTGGCTCTGACATCCCAGTAATCACTCGCAGCCCAGTAATAACCAAAACCGCTGAGGTATCTTCCCTGCAGACTGCTTTCTCCGTATCGGGGAATGATAAATCCTGATTTTCTCCCTTTGCGGATAGGAAAATAGAGAAACGGCAGACCAACCACAGGGATATTTCCAATATAAAGTACTATTGGTTTGGCAATTACCTTTTTATTTACATCAATTCTCATTTTTTTTGACCAGAAATAAAAATGAGGATCTTCCAGATCACAGGTGGTGAATTTGGCATCGGAAATGTACAAAAGCTTTGGTTCTGCCATTTTCATGGTTTGACCATGGTAATAACCTCTTTCAAATTCAGTTCTTCCTTTAATCACCCGTCCTTTTTTAGTCTTAAAGTTAAACTCCATTTCATGTCCTGTCATCACATCACCGGCCTCTGTGAATTCCGGCAAGCCGGTCCACTGTTCAGTTCTGACAGAATCACCGGTCTCTTCATCCACAGTCCATACTGTATCTTTTATTCCTTTGGCATGCATAAGATTTTTATTCCAGTCAACCGTGATAACAGCAGCTCTGAGTATAATATCCTCATAACTGATTTTAGCCGCTCCTTTGAGAACGGTTTTTTTTCTGTCAATGGAATTGTAAATTTCTTCAGCTTCATATTCAATAGGTGAGGTGATGCCGGATTTTTTTTGTGAGGTGTCAGTCTGTAAAGAGTCTGGTGCGAGCGAGTCAGGAGGGACAGTAATTTCCATACTGTCCGTTTGAACTGTATCTGCGGGAATGAGCAGATTGTTCTGACCGAAGATACAAAACGCACCGGGAAGGATAAAAAAAAATATAAAAATTTTTTTAAAATGTTGTATCATATTAATGATCTTCAGCATTCAAAAGTGCCAGATGAGCTGCACCGATAAGGCCGGCTCTATTGCCCAGTGCTGCAGGAACAATGGTAAGTATATTTGCGGGATCCCTGAGAGCATATTCCTTTACAGCTTTTCGGGCCGGGTCTAGGATCAGATCACCTGCTTTAGCAATACCCCCGCCCACAACAATCATTTCCAAATTTAATAAATTCACTACTCCTGCCAGTCCCACACCAAGATAAAAACCCACCTGTTTATAGGTCTCAGCTGCAGCCTGGTCTCCTTTTGCAACAGCTTCACTGAGATGTTTGGGGGTCAGATTTTTCATATCTTTTTCATTTAATATTGTCTTGGTGCCCTTTTCAGTTATTTCAGCAAAAGTTCTGATTATTCCATTTGTGCCTGCATATGCTTCTACGCATCCACGGCTGCCACAGTTGCATTGTGGTCCGTACGGATTTATTGTAAGATGTCCGAATTCGCCTGCAAATCCCTTACATCCGTGATATACTTTGTTGTTTAACACCAGACCGCTGCCAATGCCGGTGCCAAGAGTGATCATCATCATTTCTGAAACCTCTTTGCCTGCCCCATAGGTAAATTCTCCCAGAGCGGCCAGATTGGCATCATTATCCCATACAACAGGCAAATCAAGGGATGATTTTAACCGGGAAGGGACATCTATGTTTTTAAACAAGGGGAGATTAGGGGAGTTGAGGAGTATCTGTTTTTCAGAATCAATCTGACCCGGTATTCCCAGACCTATTCCGGCTATTGTATAATGTTTCCCGGATGATTTTTTTAGCTGTTTGACCAGTTGGGTTATTCTTTCCAGTACATGATCGACACCTTTTTCTACTTCACTTGCTATGGTCAGTTCTTTTATAATAGAACCTTTTTTATCAACTGTACCGCCTTTGATGTCAGTACCGCCAATATCAATCCCCAGATATATTTTTTCCATATGAATACTCTCTTTTTATAGGTTTATGTGCTGTTGTTGTTCAATACTCATTATTTTAATCACTTTTTTTTATTTTCTGAGTTTCTTTTACCCCACAGTCGATCCAGTCTTTCTTTCAGTTTTTTTTCTTTTCCAATATTTTTGGGTTTATAAAAAATCCGGTTTTTTAATTTTTCAGGTAAAAAGTCCTGCTCTACAAATCCCTCTTCATAATCATGGGCATATTTATATCCTTTTCCGTAATTCATTTCTTTCATCAGGCTGGTAGGGGCATTTCTGAGATGAAGGGGGACCGGTTCCGGAGAAATATTCCGCACCACATCCTGCGCTTCACTGATTGCCAGATAGGAAGCATTACTTTTGGGTGTTGAGGCAAGATAGGTGGCAGTTTGGGCAAGAACAATCCTGGCTTCAGGCATTCCAATAGCGTGGACTGACTGAAAAGCAGAATTTGCAATGATTATACCTGCAGGATCTGCATTGCCGATATCCTCAGAAGCGAGAATGATCAGTCTTCTGGCAATAAAGAGAGGATCTTCTCCAGCCTCCAGCATCCGTGCCAGCCAGTACACAGCTGCATCCGGATCAGACCCCCGGACAGATTTAATAAATGCTGAAATGGTATCATAGTGGGAGTCGCCTTTTTTATCATAGGAGATCATTCTTTCCTGCAGTATTTGTCTGACATTATCCCGTGTCACAATCCTCTTCCCTTTTTCTTCCCTGCCCAGCTGAACAGCAAGTTCTAGAGTGTTTAAGGCGCGTCTGGCATCTCCGTCAGCATAGTCAACAATGATATTCTTTACATCCGCAGAAAGCTCTGGATTCATGCTTTTTAAGCGTTGATCATTTTGCAGAGTTTTGTTGATGATTTCATCAATATTCTCCCTTGTAAGGTGATGAAGCTGGTATACCCGGGAGCGGGAGATCAGCGGTGAAATCACTTCAAAGGACGGATTTTCTGTGGTTGCTCCGATGAGAATCAGGGTTCCCTCTTCCACGGAATGAAGAAGAGCATCCTGCTGTGCTTTGTTGAATCTGTGTATTTCATCGATGAACAGGATGGATTTTTTCCCCAGATCTTTGAGTTCAGCTTCTGCTCTTTCCATGATTTTCCGGACATCCTTAAGACCGGCCTGAACAGCACTGATCTGAAAAAAGTTTGATTTTGTCTGGCTGGCAATAATCCTGGCCAGAGTGGTTTTGCCAACACCGGGAGGTCCCCAGAAAATCAGGGAGGGAAGTTCTTTACTTCTGATGATTTCCTGTAGTATACCTCCCTGCTTGGTCAGATGATCCTGTCCTACAAAATCATTTAGAGACCGTGGTCGCATTCTTTCTGCCAGAGGTGCAGCCTTTTTTTTGTTTTCCATCCGCTGTTTGTCAAATAAATCCATGCCTAAAATTTAAAGGAATCAAGGGGTAAAGTCAAATAAATAATTACATGTTAGGGTAAAGAATAATGATAAATGATAAAGGAAGAAGTAAGTCTAAAGAACGAAGACTAAAGACTAAAGAATCAAGATACAAGAATCAAGATGCAAGAACTTGAGAACGGGATAGCTTTAGAACTTTAGAACTATAGAACTGCAGAGCGAGAAGAACTTTAGAACTTAAGAACATAAGAACATAAGAGCTTGAGAAGTCAGAGACCAGTTGTAAGTATGTTTATCTGATAAATAATTTGGGGATTATTAAAAAGGAACCTAAACAGGAATTTGTAAACATAGAGAAGACACCCCTCTTCCTCGGCTGACGCCGAGGGTCTCCCCTCGAGGGGAGAGTAATTATAGAGAAGTCCTCTCTTGAGAGCCTGTCCTGAGCTCGTCGAAGGAGAGAGATGAAAGAGCGGGTGTTTTAAACGGAAAATGGAGAAGGGAGAAAAGGAGAGGGTAAGAAGAAGTGCCTAAAGTGCCT
>Ga0180433_10009884_pt1 | contig 11595 bp, 8 predicted proteins | sample SS_ome_8_FD_132980 | JGI IMG/M metagenome (GOLD analysis project Ga0180433, IMG submission 132980) | Hypersaline lake sediment archaeal communities from the Salton Sea, California, USA - SS_1_D_1 metaG | ecosystem: Environmental > Aquatic > Non-marine Saline and Alkaline > Hypersaline > Sediment... | reverse complement strand
ATCTATGATTCCGGGGGTGGCACGATTTTTCAGAGGATTCGGAGCATTTCGAGAGTATTACTATCCATTTAGGTTTAACAGGCTTCCTTTACCTTTCAAATGGTTAAAGAATACATGATTATTTAGTCCGTCTAGAAAGTCCGCTGACTGCGTTATGTTTGCCCTCAAAATGGTCATTTACGAATAGTAAACTCACATTTTTTGGGCTTCACAAGCCTTGTCAGCGAACTTTCTATTCCAGACTCTTTACTTTTTGGACAGATACTAATTAATTTTTGGAATTTTCATATTTTTTCTGTCAGGCCATATATTACCGGATTGCCATTTCTTAATTCAATTTTAAAATTATCTATTAAGAATGATTCCCTGCCTTTATTCCAGATATAAGTTTTAAGTTTTATATTGTTGTGGTTCAGAGGTATATCTGATAATTTTATGGAATGATGAGCAGTGAACCAGTTTTCTTCTGAATTTTTTGAAACAGTAAAAATTTCTAAAGGAGTGCCATCCCAGTGTATTTCTTTTTCAGGTGTTTCCAGTGTGGCAACCAGTAAGGCATCAAAATTGTTATTCCGATATTTTACCTTTACAGAGATATCAATGAAATTATTTTGATTATTTATTATTTTATCCAGTAATACTGAACAGGTGGGCGACCATTCTGTAAGACTGTCAATCAGATATGAATATGTGCCTTCAAAACTTTCAGTGCCGGTAAGGTTTGTTTCTTTAATTGAAGTCCAGTTGTCGTTAGAATTCGATTCAAAGCCTTGAAGTTCGATTATTGTTGTTTTTTTATGGTTATTGCCGGAAAATAGGTATGTAGTCCCCCCGACATAGTTCTTCTGTGAAATTTTTGCAGGAAAATAATCCTGAATTACAGGGACAGTTAAGGGATTATTTGAGGACAGGCATCCTAAATATAATTTATTTTTTATTTTGCTTTGTGTCTTTAGAAAAATAATGAAATCTTCTATTCCTTCAAATGAGTCGTACCAAACAAAATCAGGGTTACATGACTGTTTTTCAAGGTAATAATTTGTTATTTTTTTATGAGAGTCAATGATTGAAGTAATACTGTCATTTTCATTATGTGCCTCCAGATGGTCTTTTAGTATTTGTTCGTAAGGAGACTCATATAATAATTTGTAATGTTTCCTTTCTGTTGTAAGTGAAAAAATATTCACAGTCAGAATAACAATCACTATTATTAAATTGGTGCGTGGACTAAAGGATTTGATATGTCCGAATAATATAAAGAACAGAAAAGGGGCAGTGAATATTAATACTGAAAATTGAAGAACTGCGTGAAGATATTTTGAGTAAAAGAATCCTGTTAAAAAGGGAACCAGGAACCATCCTGCAAACAGGATTAGTTTTTTTGGAGAAAATTTTTTTTGAGCAGTGTGGAAAATTCCTAAAATTATTAATGCTATTGCCGTTAAAACCGACAAAAAAGAAAAATTAAAAATATAGAAAAGGAATTTTATAATGAATGTATTGTCAGGTTTTGCCAGCCAACCTTCTACACCCCCAATATTTAACTGGTAGAAAAATATATTTAAATGTGGAATGTACAGCAGAAATATTATTACTCCACACAATATATATTTTTTTAAATAAGGCTTTTTAATAAAAAAGAGTCCGCTAATCCCTGCAATTATTGCAAAAAGTAAGCTAAAGTGGTGATTATAAGCACAAAGAGTGGCAGTCAAAATAAAGAACAGACTATTTTTGTAGAAATTTTTATAAGGCGAAAGCATAATTTCAGTCCAGAAGTGAACCATGAGCAACGAGAAAAACAGTCCGCTGATATATGGCCTTGCAATCTGGCTGTGAATTACGGTATATTGTATACTGGCCAGAAAGGTTGCAGAAATAAGTCCGACAGTTTCGTTATACCATTTTTTGCCGATCAGATAAATAAGAAATACGGATAATATACCCATTACAGTAAAAGGAAGTTTCACGATCCATTCAGACATTCCGAATAAATTAGTCCAATAATACAGAAATACTTGTATCCCGGCCGGATGCCCGTCAATTTTTACTCCTTTTTCAATTAATTCAGAAAAACTGCTGAAATCCAAACGGAAAAGAGCACTGAATTCATCGTGAGTAAACGGTATCTCACAGTAATTTATAAACCGCAGTATAGTTGCAACAATAATTATCAGGATTATGATTATTTTATTGTTCAATCTCATAAATTAAAAATTCAGGTAAAAATTCTTTATTATCTCTTTATATTCATTTTTGTAATCGGATCCATCATCAGAATGAATTGTGATCAGGCTTATTAAAAGGGTTGTTTTAATATTACTATGTTCTATTATCATACACTGGATTTTTTCCGGGATTTAGGTCAGAGTTCTGCCAGTCGCGATAAAAATGTCCTTTATTTTTATTTCTTTAAGTATACCTGTAACTTCTGCCACTTATCGTCGGGCAAGAATTAGTGCAATTATTCCTGCTCATTGGTAAAGTTTTCAAATGCCCCTAATCCAAAAAGTGCAAAATCATATTTCACAGGATCGGAGGGATCAAATTTACGAAGTATTTCTGTCACTTCCTCCACAGCCTGCCAGTCGTTTTGTTTCCTTTTCAGCAATCCGATCATGCGGGCAACTTTACCGGTGTGAACATCTAATGGCAGCATTAATGCCGAAGGAGGAATACCATTCCATATGCCGAAATCAACTCCATTCCGGTCATTTCTTACCATCCAGCGAAGAAACATATTTAAACGTTTGGCCGATGCTCCCTTTTTTACATTTGCAATATGTTTTCTTGTTCGCTCACCTGTAGTTTCAAAAAAAAGGGAATGAAAATGCACAAGCATGTCTTTAATATTACCATTTTTTTTATAACTGCTTTCAAAAACATTCTGCAATCCGCCATGATTTTTATAAATATTTTTCAGTGACCTGATGAAGTGGATACAGTCATCACCGTTAAATGTCCGGTGCACGAAAGTTTTCAATAAACGATAATCGCGGGGGGTATAATTAATAATAAAGTCATAGGGACTGTTGTCCATTATTGACATAAGCTTCATGGCATTTCTAATAATCACGGGACGGCTTCCCCAGGAGATTACAGACGTAATGAAAGCGGCTATTTCTATATTTTTTTTCTGAGTAAACTGTCGCGGTACCTGTATAGGATCAGTTTCGATCCATTCATGGCAGTTATATTTATTGGCTTTTTCGTCGAGGAATTCTTTTAAATTATACTGAGTGTTAATCCCCATAGATTACTCCGTCTTTAATGTGAATAATTTTATCTGAGCGATCGGCGAAGTGGTTATCGTGCGTAACAATTACAAATGTTTGTCCAAAATCATCGCGGAGTTTGAAAAGCAAGTCATGCATTTCATTACGGTTTGCTGAATCCAAATTCCCGGAAGGTTCATCTGCAAGAACAACGGAGGGATTATTTATCAGTGCACGTGCTACGGCAACCCTTTGTTTTTCACCTCCCGACAATTCGGATGGTTTATGGTTTGCCCTGTCGGTCAGACCGAGATAATCGATCAGTTCCATAGCTTTGTTTTCAGCTTTTTTCCTTGAATATTTTGCAATAAAGGCGGGGATGCAAATATTCTCGAGGGCAGTAAATTCAGGAAGCAAATGGTGAAATTGAAAAACGAAGCCGATTTCTTTATTTCGGAAAACTGAAAGATCTTTTTCTGACAATGATAATATTTTTTTATCGCGGTAATATATATCACCGCTGTCAGGCTTGCTTAAGGTCCCGAGAATTTGAAGCAATGTAGTTTTACCTGCACCACTGGCACCCACAATTGAATATATTTTTCCTGCGGGAATTTTGAGATGAATTCCTTTAAGTACTTCGAGAGTGCCGAAAGATTTTTTTATGTTTTGTGCAACGATCAATGTATTTACTATTTATGATTTACTATTTATGATTTACTATTGAGTCCGCTCTGTTTATTATAGCTTGTCATCAAATTTCAAAAACAATTTCATTGTTATCCGTGTAAATTATTAACTTTTGGGTTTTAAAAAAATCTTAATTAACTTAATATCTTATTCTCAATCGTATTATAATTTTGTCTGAAGACCTGTTAATATTAATTTATTTGTTACCCCGGCATTAATGCCGGGGCTAAAAATACTGCATCAAACAAGGGCTTTAGCCCAATAATTATTTATTACCCGGATGCTAGTGTAATAATTGATAAAATGCTAATAAATTTATTATATTCAATTTTATATATTTTTATTATTTATAGCCTTTTTTAAATTTTCACTTTTCTAAGAAGGCTCATTATTTTTGATTATTAAATTAATAATATTTCCCGGATTACATATACGATATATATCGCTATAAGAAAAAATCCTGTGAGTTTTCCTATTTTCCATCTACTGAAAAGCAGCCATATTAACAAGAAAATAACGGAACTAAACAGTATTATTGCAGAACGGCTTATTTCTCCGTCTGAGCTAACGACATTACCGGAAAACAGAATGTAAATCAACATCGGAAGACCCAATCCGACGAGAATATCAAAAATATTGGAACCAATGGCATTAGAAACTGCCATATCACCACGTCCTTCCCTGGCAACGATCAAAGACGATATTAAATCAGGAACTGAGGTGCCGATAGCAAGAACAGTAAGTGCAATTATTGCTTCCGGGATATTCAGTATGTGAGAAATGACGACTGCCAGTTCAACAAGGGTCCAGCTCAGTCCCGCAATAATTATAATTGATATCAAAAAAACAAGATAAGAATGTTTCTTATCAGGGAAAAGCATGGAAAGAATTCTGTCGAAAATTGCTATGAAGCCTCTTTTTTTATTTTTTATCTCACGTTTGATATATGGATTATCTGCATAAGGGAATAATTTTTTCCAGTAAACCACGGTAACCACATAAAAAAGATATATAATTATGAATATTACAGCTTCGATCAGGCAAAAATGACCGTCCCAGATAAACCATACCAGGATGGCTACGGAGACAGAATAAAAAAAGAGATCCCGGACAGCAGGTTGCCATGTTAGTTTTGTTTTACGTACCAGAGCAGTAACTCCTACAATAATAAGAAGATTAAAAATTGCACTTCCTACAATACTTCCGATCCCGATAGCCTGGTGACCACCGGGTTTAAAGATTGAAAATAAAGCTACAAAAAGTTCGGGAGCGCTAGAGCCGACAGCCATTAATGTAGCACCCGCTGCATCGCTAGTCAGGTGCATATCTTTGGAGATGTCATCTAAGGAAGCAATGAAAAATAAATCTACAACACGAGCCAATAGTAAAAAGCAAACCAGCAATCCCAAGGTACACAGAATAAGCATATTTCCCTGGTTTTATTTAATCTTCAATATTTTCATCAAGTCCCTTTTTTATTTCGTCAGTCTCATTTTTTATTTCGTCGGTTTCCTTTTTTACATTTTCCGATACTTCATCTATATCCTTTTTAATATCAGAAGTATGCTCATTTATTTCCCGTTTTATTTCGTTAGTTGCTTTTCTAAATTCACGTAATCCTTTTCCTAAGGTTTTAGCAATATCGGGAATAGCTTTTGCTCCGAAAAACAGCAATGCCAAAAGCATTACCAAAACCAATTCTCCTCCACTGACAAATAATATATAAATCTTCATTCGTATTAATTTAAAATACAAATATACAAATTGGTATAATCAAATTACCAGTATGGTTAATAAAAAAAATGAGGTTGTCCGGAAAGTATCACTCCCATTTGCCGGATGTGATATTATGCTTTTTATATTTTAAGCAACTGACCATGTAGGGAGCAGTGCTGCAAGATATATATGGAAGATTACTTCCCGGATTACCTCTTATTTACAGGGTCATATCTGTTATTATTTTTTTCTGGGTGTAACTTTTGACAAACGTTTTTGAAACTCGTGAGCTACCGGAGTTGCAACAAAAAGTGATGAATATGTACCGACAATTACACCAATGAGCAGACCGAATGTAAATCCCCGAATAGTCGCTCCGCCAAACAGAAATATAGCAAGCAGTACAACAAAAGTTGAAAGTGAAGTGCTGAAGGTACGGCGGAGTGTGCTGTTCATGGCCTCGTCAGTATTTTGTACCCGGTTTCTTTTCGGATGCAATTTCATATATTCCCTGATACGGTCGAATACCACCACGGTATCGTTTATGGAATACCCCAACACTGTCAGGATGGCTGCAATAAAGGCCTGGTCAATCTCAAGAGAGAACGGGAGTATATTATACAGAAGAGAGAAGATACCTAAAACGATAAGTGAATCGTGTGCTAATGCTGCTACCGCTCCCAGCCCGTATTGCCAGTTAGAGAATCTTATCAGGATATAGACAAAGATTATTATTAATGCGAAGCTGATCGCTATAACTGAATCTTTCCTTATATCATCGGAAATGGTAGGACCTACTTTTTGTGAACTTAGCTGATAATTTTCCGTGAATTCTTCCAAAGAAACATTTTCATCTAAGAAGTTACCATTTTGAAGTCCTTTCATTAATAGTTGTTCGACTTCATTATCGATATTTTCACTGTCATCCCCTATTTTATAATCAGTAGTGACCCTTATCTGGTTTTCTGAACCGAATGTTTTTACCTCAGGTGCTTCGCCAAATACACCAGCCAGTGCCGTCTGAACGTCCGCTACCTGAACATCCTGTTCCAGGCGCACAACATAAGTACGGCCACCGCGGAAGTCTATTCCATAGTTTAATCCCCTGGTAACAAGTGATCCTATACTTATAAGTATCAAGGCTCCGGAAATAAGGTAAGCGAGTCTTCTTTTTTCCAGGAATTTAATAGTGCTTTTTCTTAGCAAGTTTTCGGTAAAAGATGAGGAGAATAATATAGTTCTATTTTTCTTAAGCCTCCATTCAAATATCAGGCGGGTTAAGAAGATAGCACTGAACAGTGATGTAATAATACCTATTATCAATGTAGTGGCAAAACCCTTTATTGGTCCTGACCCGAATAAATACAGTACAATACCGGTAAGCAGGGTCGTCACCTGTCCGTCGATTATCGCAGAATAGGCATTTTTATAGCCATCTGAAATTGCCAGTTTAAGACCTTTACCTGCTCTAAGTTCTTCCTGCACCCGTTCATAAATCAGCACATTTGCATCGACCGACATACCGATAGTAAGAACTATACCTGCGATACCCGGTAAAGTAAGTGTGGCACCTAGTGATGCCAGAATACCTATAATGAAGAACATGTTGGCAATCAATGCAATATTGGCAGCAAGACCCGCATTGCGGCTATAGAAAAATAACATATATAACAATACAAGAATGAAAGCTATAAAGAACGAATACATTCCGCTGTTAATAGCTTCCTGTCCAAGTGACGGTCCCACAATTTCTTCCTGTATTATTCTTGCCGGTGCCGGCATTTTACCTGATTTAAGGATATTAGCAAGGTCCTTTGCCTCTTCAATACTTTCCAGACCGGTAATACTTGAACGCCCTCCGGAAATTTCATTCTGAACAGTCGGATATGAACGGACATAGCCGTCTAATACGATTGCGATGGATTTACCAATGTTTTCTTTAGTCATTCGCTGCCATGTTTTAGCTCCTTCACTGTTCATAGTCATTGATACTTCAGGATTGGAACCAAACTGGTCGAAATCCTGCCTTGCATCTGTTATCACGTCGCCGTCAAGTGGCGGCTGTCCGTCGCGTGTCGTCACTTTTAAAGCTATCAATCTGAAATAATTACCTGCCTCGTCTACCGGTTTGGCAGTCCACCGGAACATCATATCACGCGGAAAGATGCTTCTGATTTGTTCAAGGTTAAGATATTTATTGACCCTGGAAGTATCTTTAAAATGAGCAATACCTATTGCCGGTCCGGGAAATAATTGTCCCGACTGGTCCGTACTGGGATTTAAGACGGCAAATAAGGGGTACTCTTTCCTGAATTGTTCTACATTGTCCGGTGCAGCCGTAGTTGTATCTTCTGTTATACCTTCTTCCATTTCAGAAAGCAAGGATCCTTCCTCCATGGTAGTGTCAGACACGGTTCCCGTTTCTTCTGCCGGTTCCTGCAGGGAAGCCTCTTTAAGAGTGTCATCCTCGAGGGATTGTATTTCGCTTAATTTTTCATTTGCCTGTAACAGATATGGATATACTTCCTGGTTTTCATAGGTTTCCCAGAATTCAAGCCTTGCTGTTCCCTGCAAAAGATTTCTTACCCTGTTTTGGTCTTTTACGCCGGGCAGTTCTACTAATATCCGGCCTTTTGTCTGAAGTTGCTGAATGTTTGGTTGGGCAACGCCGAAACGGTCAATACGTGTGCGTATGATATTGAATGCATTATCGATTGCCGAGTTGGTTTCGCTGCGAATAACATCGAGTACTTCCTCGTTTGTTGTATTAATATTTATTTTGTCGCGCAATTCAAGAGTGAGAAAAACAGATGCCAGACGGGCATTCGGATCTATTTCTTCGAATGCTTGTCCGAAGAGGGTAACAAAATCCTCCTGACTTTCTTTTCTCATTTCTTTAGCTCTGGCCAATGCGGCATTGAAAGTAGAATCGTTACTGTAATTGGATAAAGACCTGATGAGATCATCAACTGCAACTTCCAGAGTTACGTTCATACCTCCTTTAAGGTCAAGTCCCAGGTTAAGTTCCAGTTCTTTCACTTCTTTATAAGTGAACTTTTTAAGTCCTAAGAAATTATATACTACTTCTCCTGATATGGAGTCCAGGTAAACATATTCCTTATTCAGGTCTCCATTGGCATATTCTTCAGCATTGTTTTCAATCTGCCTGGCTTTCCAGGTAAACGACAACTGATACAGACATACTGCAGCTAACAATAGTGCAAATGACAGTATAGCTCCTTTATTTTGCATGTGATTACTATTTATGATTTACTATTTATGATTTACTATTTATTGTTATTAATGATTCGGGGGGTATGATTGATCGTGAAATGATTTTTACTTATCATTTTCCAATCACTGATTATGAACTTAGAGGAGGGTTATCATCGGGATAAACAAAATTATAGTTTTTTAAGATGAGGTTAAGATGGGTTAAATTTTTTGTATATTTTATTTTTTTCGCCTCCTTATCAGGTTCAGTGTATTTATGTTGCTGATGATATTTCTGCAGGAATTTATTATGTAACTGTTCAAAATGAAACCGGGAAGATATTTTTTGGGTGGATATTTTTAAAGATAATGAACTGGATGGGTTATAATAATAAAAAATACTTTGCAAATCAGTGTTTTCTTCCTTTTCTTCATTAATTTCATCAAGTTCTATGGGATAGTTGTCGAAATAAATATCTAAAATGAAAGCAGCTCCGATAAGAGCGATGAAAAGTGTGAACTTTGCCACTGCTTTATTTGATATTTTTATCCCGAATTGCATTGAAATATTTTGCTTAAAGGCGATCATCGCCATCAGTTTAATTTTTTGCGGAGCAAATATACCTAAACATTTCAGGTTTGCAAAGGCATAATTCAGTAAATTAATGTGTTTTAATAAAAAGAGAATTAGCCGGGGAGGATAATTTTTTAGTCTTTCAGGTTACTTTTTTTGTAAAATCATGATTTTGTCTTTATAATCGATACGTGCGCGGTATTTCATTAAAAAATCACCGCCTACCAGTCCGCAAATTTTCAAATGGGCAGTTTTTGAATATAACTTATTGATGTGAGACAGATCCAGTAATGCCACTTTCAGTTTTTTTAATTTTAGTTTTCCTAGTGACAGAGGGTGCAAATATGCGATAGTAGTTTTAACAGGCTTTTCACTGATACCCGCCGTATGCACCTGATCTGCTTTTTCATCTGAAACTGAATATTTTTCTTTCTTATTTTTATCGAATACCGTTTTTGAAGCGCCTGTATCAATTGCCCAATATCCTTTAGTCCCGTCCGAAAAAACAGAAGTAACAATAAGGTGGTAATTATCGTCTTCCAGTTCAACAATTTGTATTGGTATTTTTATTTTCACACGTTAAAATTTTATAATAATGAGATAAAATTTTTGTTTAAAAAAGTTTATATTCGTTTCATAATTAATTCAGCCAGTATGTAACTTTCAGAACCAATGCTCTGTTCCGTGATTTCCAGTTTCCGGGAATATAATTATCGGTATAAACTAAAAATATATCCGAAACAGGTTGGTAGCGCCATTGGAATCGCATATTAACATTCATATTGTCAATTTGTTCGTTATACTGAACAAAAGTAGTCCAGAATATTTTATCGGTAAAAGTTATATCGATTTTGGGGCCCAGCAACCACATTTTGGTCCGGTTAAAAGGCAGGGGAAGATCAATATCGGTATAATCAAAATTCATCAGAAAATTAATATAAGGTTGGTACCGGTATCCTAATTGTCCTTTAATGTACTGTCCTTTTCCGTTATAGAAAGTTCCTTTGGCAGCTTCAAAATTCCATGTAAATGAATTTTTCATCGTTGACTGGTAGATAATAAATCCGGCTCCATAATGGTATTGACTGCCGGCAGGAAGGAAGGCCCCTGTTTTATGGGTGGGATCAAAATCATTTTGGAGCCTTACAAATAAATCCTGGTATCCCACAGAAAAATTGGACCTGTTTTTAAATTCGAACAGATAGCTATATGTATTTTTGTGTTCGATTTTCTTATATTCGGTATTAAAAAAATTTTCAAGTTCTATGGAAATGCCATGACTTACAATTTTTTTATTCGGCACAAAAAGGTATTTAAAGATTGGCATGAGATGATAATAGCCGGTGCGGCGGACAAAGCCGGCTTCAGCAAGATAATTTTCTCCTACTGCTGTTTGGGTGAGTTCCATCTGAAGATTTTTTGCACTGTAATCAATCATTGCTCCCTGTGAATATTGTTTATCCGGATTACCGGGTTGAAAAGACCTGTGATAAAAAAATTTTCCATTCCAGTAATTGTTTTTGGTTAACAGATCACAGTCGAAACCTGCTACACGATTAAAAAAATTGTTGTTTTCAGGTTCATTGAAGTATTCTTTATTTACAAAAATGAATCCTATTTTTGACCTGGCAAGCACCTTTTTTTGAACAGAGGTAACTGTAAAGTTGCGGGAAAGATATTCGGCAGTCTTTTGCGTAGTCATATTCATGAATCCTATTCGCCAGTTGTTACCTATTTTACCGCTTAATCTGGCGCCCCCGAGCACTGGTGCATCCAGTCCGATCCGCCGTGAGAAAAACGGAGTAACATCATGGTATCCAAATCCGGCAAAAAGATCACTATTTTCGAGAAAGAACTGTCGTTTTTCAGGGAAAAACAATTCAAATCGCTCGATATTAGTAACTTGTTGATCAACTTCTACCTGTGCAAAATCAGGATTATAGGTAAGATCGAGATTCATGGAAGAAGAAATACCGATTTTTGCATCAAATCCTGCATCTTTTTTGTATTCAGCCCCGTTATTATTTTCGTAGTCATCGTAATAGCTGCCATATAAGTATGGTATTAATGAAAATTGCATTTTTGATTCAGGAAGAGGGTGATCGAAATTTAACACGCCTGTATATGCCAGTGATGCAGTCGGAAATTGTCTGGGCACCGGTGCCCAGCTTGATTTTTCATTAGTTT
>Ga0180433_10009882_pt1 | contig 11596 bp, 13 predicted proteins | sample SS_ome_8_FD_132980 | JGI IMG/M metagenome (GOLD analysis project Ga0180433, IMG submission 132980) | Hypersaline lake sediment archaeal communities from the Salton Sea, California, USA - SS_1_D_1 metaG | ecosystem: Environmental > Aquatic > Non-marine Saline and Alkaline > Hypersaline >... | reverse complement strand
TTCTTGTTCTTGTTGCTTTATCTTCTTCCTCTACAATTGCAGAATCTAATTTATCCAATTCCAGTTTATTCCTTATTGCTTGCCTTAAAAAGTCTGCCATATTTACATAGTAGGAACTTTTTTCTGCATGTCCTCTCATCTCATTAAATAAAGGTTCTGGTATGGATAAGGATTTATATTTTACAGGTTTCTTTACACTTCTCATTTCATATCACCATTGTATGTTATGTTTAACGTAGTTATATACTTTTGTGTTAGAGACACCACAAGTTTGTGTTAGTAGCACCACAAGTTTTTTATACTCATATCTTGATACCTATGTGTTACTAATAACACATTAACAGGGGAGTGTAATTATGTATGAATATATAACGGTATCAATTCCTAAATCATTGATAGAAAAAATAGACGCTATTAAGAAAACTTATGGATACACGAGCAGACCCGACTTCATAAAACAAGCAATCAGACACGAACTTCGGAGGTTAAAGAGTGAGTGAGACCGATTATTCAACCTGGACAATTGAACAACTACTAAACGAGGTAAAACGAAGGGGGATACTATGACGAATGTTCTTTTTATCAAAGGGAGAAACCTAACATGGTTTGAAACCTGGTTTTTACCCTATCAACTTGAAAAAATTGGTTTTAAAATATTATATCAAAAAATAAGAAGGAGTAGTGTAAAATATGACAAAAGTAGGTATAGTTGCCAATGGGGATAAGGAAGCAATTTTAGAAGCTATTGCCACCCTGAAAAACATCCCAGGTTTAACAATTATTTTTATTAAACAATCTGATTCAAAACTTTATGTTGTGACTGACCGAGTTTTTAACTTAACCAACGGAGACAGCCATGACTGACAATAAATCAGAGAAATTAAATGATGAAAAAGAAAAAATAAAAAAACTTTCTGATAAAAAATTATTAATTAAAACAATTAAAGAAGTACAAAAAAAAGGGGTGGTAGGTGAGGAGGATACAATCATGGTACTTTGTAATAAAATTACAATGAGAAAAGTCAAAAATAGTAATCCAACAAGTAGTAATGTGGTTGTATCAGATGAAACAGGAGGAGGTAAAGACCATGTTGTTAAAAACACATGTGAAATATTAGTTTCTGAAAATGAATACTACCATAGAACCGATATATCAGATAAGACCTTTGATTACTGGAAACCCCTTAAACCAATGGATGAATGGGATATAGACGAAAAAGGGAAAAAAATACCTACATACGACTCTTGGGATGGACATGTAATACATTTGGAAGACCCACGAGAAAATGCTTTAGATGGTCAATCATTTAAAGTAATGAGTAGTGGTGGGACATCAGTAACAAAAGTAATAGATTTTAAAGCAGTTGATATAAAAATTGAGGGAAAACCAGTTTTCATTGTTACTTCACTAAAAACATTAATAGATATTGAGGGAATAAGAAGATGGGATACAAAAAGAATTGATACAACCGTTAGTCAAACAAAAGCAATCAATAAATTAAAATTAAAGAAGGCAAGTGGAAATTTTAATGATGAACTCGATAAAACATTCATTGATGCTTTACAAAAAAATATTTTTGATAAAAATGTAATAATTCCGTATGCTATGGATTTAAACGAACTTTTACCTGATTCCATACTCGCAAGAACCCAAACAGATAAATTACTAGATGCAATAAAATCAAGTGCTGTTTTTCACCAACATCAACGAGAAAAAAAAGATAATGATACGATAATTGCAAACGGTTTTGATTTGGCTTATGGTTGGTATGTGTTTCTTGTTTTAAATGGGACTCGAGGAATACCAACGAACATAGGTGAAGAAGAATTAGTAAAAATACTATTAAAAGAGGACAGACCCCTCTCTATAAATGAGTTATCAAGTTTATTTACAAAGCATACAAAACAATGGATATATGACAATAAAGAAAAATTGGTTAGTAAAGGTTTAATTAAAACATTTTATGAATATGAGGAAAGAGCAAATAAAGACGTAGAAAAAATAATTATTGGCGATAATTCATTTTTGGTTTTAAAGGGTTTTAATGAGGTTTTAAAATTTGCTGATAAGAGGGGTTTTAAAGGTTTTAAAGGTTTTAAGGAAATGTGTAAGGATATAAACAATAGTAGAGTAAACAATAGTTTAAAACCTATATTTATGCACGTTTTTGTTGAAAACCTTGAAAACCTTGAAAACTTATCTATAGACCCGTCTTTAAAACCACTTGAAAACCATTTTAAAACCTCTCTGTTGGACAGGATAAGGGAACTTAAAAAATATTGTGAAAAAATAAAAAACAGTGGTCATAAAATTAGTTATACTGCTCTTTGTGATAATTTTGATAAATCTTTTATTGAGAAGTGTAAACAGAATAAGGTTTTGGCTTCACTCCCTGATGGTACATACGATTTTGTAGGGGGGGAATGAGTGAACACCCCTTCGTGGAAACCAAAAGGTGAATATGTTGTTTGGGTTGAGAAAGAACCTGATGGACGGATTTCTGTTTATTCCACAAACTCTATTTTTTGGAGGGATTTCTTCAGATGAATCCTGGTGTTAATTTAGAGCATAAAAGAAACTTTCTTCAGGCTAAAACCAGTTTTGAACGTAAAAGACTTTACTATGACCTTTCAACAGTTTTAAATCAGTATAGAGACCTTGACCATTACAATAAGCGATATGTTCTTGGTCTCCTTTTAAAACGGTTAGAATTTTGTGAAAACAAAGGTTTGGAGTTGATTCCTAATGGTTGATAATGATGAGCATTATTTATTACCTGAACGCTACCGAGAAGTAGCATTTCAAGGTCGAAGCTGTGCAATTACTTTGAGAACCACGATTGATGGTGAAGACCTTGAGTTTCTATTGAATCATGCTTTTTCTCTTGTCTGTAGATATGAAGATGAGGGTTTAAAACAAGATTTTCAAAAAAAGTTAAAGGAGGTAGAAAAATGAATGAAGAAGAAAAAATAATTGATAAAATAGACGCAAGTGAATTAATCATTTCAGGAGACTATGTAAACATTAATTTTGATAAAAAAACTGGGTATTACTACTGGGAGATGCGAATAGGAGGATGTATAGAGGATGCAACTAAAATCCCTAAATTTTTAGACATATGCACAGGCTTTATGAAAGAACATAAATATAAATAAAAAGGCTGATGTGAATGGAAGAAATCGACAGCAAACTCACACCCCTTCAACTGACGCAGCTTAACACGGTCAGAACATTGTTTAAAACAATTGAACTTGATTATGAGCAGAAAGATAAAGGTTATAATCGTACAACAAAACATTTGGTCTCGTTGCTATGGAAATACATGCCTAAAATCATGCAACAAGAAATAAAGAGTTTTTATCTAGAAATGGAACAATATGAAAAAGAAATCAATAACTCCAAGTTGAACGCTGAACAACAGGAAAGCAAAATCATTAAACACAACCATGATTTTTCTGATAAAATCTTAGACCTTTGTGTCAAAGCACTGATAAACAGCCCTATTGTAGAAGAATCCATCGACCTTGACCTTGAAAGCGATATTGACAGAGATGAACTTAAAAAAATGATTAGCAGTACCAACATTACAAAACTTATGCAAAGGTGAACATGGATGACTTTTCTTGAACATGAACATAGTTTTGAAGAATACTTCCCACCTTTTGACAAAGAAAAACTTTTAATGCGTTACTTCTGGAGAATCTATAATATGGTACATCGACAGAACTTCAACTTTTTGGCGATGGTTACAGGTAAACATAGGAGTGGTAAGAGTCTTACTGCTATCAATTTCGCAGACCTGTTAGATAAAGATTTTGCACCTAATTTGGAAAAACGAGTTGTCTATACTCCAAGTCAGTTTATTCATTGTTTGGATGAAATCAGGCAACTTAAAAAAGTTGGGAGTTGTATCGTTTGGGATGAGTCTGGTATTGCTTATGGTTCTAGGGATTGGCAGAGCAGTGTTTCTAAGAGTCTTGGCTATGAAATCCAGGCTTTAGGATATTTGAGACCTATCATCTTTTTTGTCAGTCAGGACATGTCTTTCCTGGACAGTCAACCTCGTAAACTCTTACATGGAGTATTTGAAGTCTCTCGGTATAACGAGAAATTTAATGAGGTTAAACCATTTTTCTTAGAATATAACACCTGGAACAGTCGGACTTATAGACATTACCCGATATATGTTGGAAGGTGGGATGCAACCACTGTTACACCTGTATGTAAAATCAAAAAGATTCGTGTTAAAGTACCTAACCTTGAAATCATCAAACGCTATGAGAAGCATAGTCAACAGTTTAAAGACCTTTGTTTATCGGATGTGAAGGCTGAGGTCGATATGTATGAATCAGGGTTAGTAGACAATACTAAACCGAAATCTATCAATGATATTGTTGAGTCTGTTAATTCCAATGTTGAAGACTATTTAACCATCACCAGCAGTGTAAAGAACCCTATATTGGATAAAGACTTGATTCGTTTTGGTTTCGGCATTTCTGAAGCTAAAGCAAGGGCTATTAAAAATATTGCTCAGAAGAAACTAATGAAGAAATCTTAAGATATGGCTTATGTCGTTTCTTGTGTGTGGTGGCTATGATAAGATATAATTTTTTATGTTTCCGAAATCAAAATCATCATTATTTTCCCAACCTTAAATCCTTTTGGGAAAAATCAATGTTTATGATGTATGTTATTTTTATATGATGAATGATAAAAATAGTTTTAGATGAGTGACCAAGGCTACCTCACTAAGGGTTTATTCATATACCGTGGGACGAATTTCTACTTGCAAACATCGTTGTAGTCATATTTATTGAATCTTTCTCCATAGCCTTTGGTCACTCATCGACTTGCCTTTAAAGGAGTTGAAAAAAATAATGTCATTCGAAGGACTGCTTCCCCAAGAGGAAGATGAAGAAGAAGATGAAGAAGAAGTTGAAGAAATACCTTTTCCAGATGAAGTACCATCAGAATATGCTGAGTATTATGATGAGGACGAAGTCCCATCTAGTCAAGAGGTTAACCTGTTAGAACAACAGAAACAACTGAGGTTATCTGCTCAGGAAAGAGCTAGGGTTACACAAAGGAAACGGAGACTCAAGGAACTTAAACGCAATGTCAGACGGGCAAAGATGGATAATCTTCGCAGTCGTTTTATGAGTCAAGATACATCTGATAAACTTTCAAATATTCGTGACCGTCTACATCAGGATAACGGTATCAGTTTTGGGAAAGGTGCTGGTGTCGACTGGACAGGTGAAGAAAAAAGCCATCAAGGTGTAGACTGGAGTGGAGTCGGTAAAAGCACAGGGTTGAAACCTATTTTCAGTAGTGAAGAAACAAGGGTCAGTGTAGGGGTTAATAACAATACTGAACCGTTTAGTTTCGGAAGCAAAAAAGAACCTTTTAGTTTTGGGAAAAACAAACAAGTATTTAGTTTCGGAAGTAACAAAGAAGGCTTTAATTTTGGGTCTAAAAAGAGTGTCGACATTGGCTTGATGTTCAACAATAAAACTAAACATACAAAGAAGAAAAGCAAAAAGAAATCTCGTAAGAAGTCAAAGAGGTAGAAGTTCATGGGATATGAACAACTCCTTGGGGAAATAGAACAGCAACAGACTCAGATTGGTGAAGCAAAAAAGACCCATGAGAAAGAATCTGGGAGATATAAATCTGAATATGAAACATGGTTAGATTCAAGGAAGAAAGCAAGGAAAGAGATAACATCCCTGGAAGGTAAAATCAAAGAATTAAAACAGGAAAGATATAAACAGAAACCTGAACAGCAGATATATACGAGTAAAGATATTAAAAGTCTTTATGGTCAACTTGGTAAACATCAAACCCAGTTAGGTCAATATAAAGCAGAAGGTGTGAAGACTTTTGCAAAGGGAAAAACTGACCTGGAGTCTTATCAATCTAAAGTTGAGAAGGCTGAAGAAGAACTCAAAGACTATGAATCTAAAATCCTTCAGTATCAGAAAGAAGGATACACTCCTGAGAAGACTGATAAAGGCTGGAGTTTTAGTAAGCAAGTAGTCACCTACAAGACTGTTCAAACTGGTGGAGGAGGGGGAGGAACTCCTGAAGTAAGTATGATTGTTCACTATGAGAAACCAACAGTTCAAGGTGGAAAAATAGTTTATGTTAAATCAAAGACTGGTACGAGTAATCTTAGAATCACTGGAGTAGTCAAAAGTCTACAAAGTAAAGGCATAACCCACGGAGGTAAAACCTATAAATATCGGGTTACTGGAACTGAGAGTCAAGCAGCTCCAGAGTCTAAACATTACAAATATGCAGCTCCTTATGTTTACAAGCAAGTACCCGTGAAGCAGACCATTACCAAAAAAGCAACAGCACCGATGCAGATGAAACAAATAGATTTTATTTTCCCAGGTTTAACAACTAAACTTGAGGAAAAAACTGGAGTACCTTCTAAGACAATGTTTTCACCAGATTATCAGATGTTTAAGAAGGAATTTGTTAAAGGAAAACCTATCGTTCAGACACCGTCTGATAAACAAATCTATTCATCATATCAGATGGCTGTTAAACCTATAGAGGAAGCAAAAAGCGTTAGGGAACTTGAACAGACTCTTAAATTTAAAAAAATGCTTATTGGAGCTCAATACGATAAGACCATATCTGGAATTAAAACTGATGCTACCTATAACGTCCCACAGCCAGGGGGTGAAGTCTATACGTTCTCTGGTGCGACTTTGAAAGATATGTATAGTAAAGATAAATCAAAAATCCTTGGAGACATAAAACAGTCTCAGAGTGATATTGCTAAATTCAAAACCAGTTTTAAGGAAGCGAAACGGAGTGAACCAGCATTATATATGTCTTTCAAAGAAGGACAACTCAGTTATAAACCTGATATTCCACGATGGTATTCTGAGAAATATGAACGGATGCCTGGCTGGATGAAACCTATAAGTAAAGCTACAAGTGCAATTAGTTATAGAATTGGTAATGTTGACCTTGCAGTGAAGTCTCTCCGTGGTGAACTACCTGGAACTACACCTGGAGAGGTTGAAAAAAGTATAAGTGCTGAACATATGAAATGGGAGTATGGGATGGCTAAAAAACAAAGTGTTCCATCTATGTATCTTCATTCTCCAGCATTTAGAAATGTTGTAATTCCAATGTCAATGGGTGCAGTGTTGAAACCTGTTATGGGTTTTATGGCAACAAAAGGGACGTTTCTTGCAACGAGTGGGAAGACCGTTGCTGGTAGGACTCTAGGGCGAACTATGTTTTACAGTCCTTATGTAGTCGGTGGGGTTGCAATGGGATATACTGGGGGTCAAATAGGGGTTCTAGCTAAGAAAGAACAGCTAGGTTTAGTCCCTGGTGGAACTACTGCAACATCTATCGGTGAACTAGGTCTTCAACTTGGTTTTATAACTGCTGGAGCTAGAACCAAATGGGTTACTAAAACATCAAGCAGTAAACTTGCCCACAAACAACTTAAAGATATGGTTATTGCTTCTGAAAAATCAAACATTCTTAGACGTAGTGGTCAACTCGCTGATTACAATTTTGATGTAGCTGGAAAGTCAAAGATTTACCATCGCTATAGTGCAACAGGTCGAGGGTTGCAATATACTTTTGACCAGCCATATAAACATCCAGTCACAGGTGAAACTTTATTTAAAACAGGAGAAAGTCTTAGTTTCTTCAAAGGTGACATCACTTATCGAGGTCAGGTTAAATCTTTCTATGGAGTGGGTAAAGGTACACCTTTAAAGGTTGCTCAGTCTCTAAAGAGTCAAGGCTTTCAATACAGTAAAGGCATATCTGCAAGCTTCAGTAAAGGAAAATTAACCAGCTTGTTTAAAGGAGTAACTAAAAGCAAAACTGTTACACCTGGAAACATCAAATATAAAACAATGGGTAGTTTTGAGACATCTAAATCAAAGGGTCTTGCATTTATCCATGGTGAACAGGTTGACATAAGTAAACTCCAGTTTGAACTTGCACCTTTTTCTAAAACTGGAGGAAGTAAAGTCAGGATAGTTAAACTAGATGCTTCTTCTATAACAGACCCATTAAAACCAACAAATCAATATATTGGACGTAAACCTATTCAAGGGGGATATGACCCACTTAAAAAGACTGTCTCAGGGAGTATACTCGATAAGTCTGCTCTTGGTGGATATACAGGTCAGCAACTCTCTTTAGTTGAACTAGAGGTTTTAGAACAAGGCATCATTGACACTTCCCCGATTCATGCTAAGGTCGTAAGTGAACTAGGAGGTTTTAAGACTCCTACTAAAGCCATTTCAAATGTTAAAACATCATTGTATACACCTGTAAGTCGACAGATGTCAGCAAGTGTTGTTAAACCTGAGAAACAACTGAAGACAATTTCAGATTTTGAGTTTAAAAAAGATTTAAAGTTTAAAAGAATGACTGATGTCACTCCTGATTTTGATGTTAAATCTGGTTTGAAGTCTGGTAGTAGTTTTAAAAATGTATTTGGCTTCAAAACTGATGTTCATCATGTTCAGAAGGTGGGACAGGGTCTTAATTTTGGTAGCATTAGCATCCAGGGTCTTCGTTCTAAACAGGAGACTGTATCTAAATCCGTTAGTCTTTATGACCAGATATTTTCATCAAAGGAGGTAACTACTCCATATGTCCCTCCTCCTCCCACGTTTTTAAAGAAAGGTGGAGAGTTCAGTAATGTTAAATCTAGGAGTTATAAACCTAAAAGTTCTAGGAAGAAAAAGATGATTACACCTAGTTTTAGTTCAGGGATATTGGCTGAACCTTTTAGGTTTCAACATAGTCAGGCTAAGTTCAGGAAGGCTACCCATCCGAAGGTTACTGGTAAACTTGTTGGTACTGCTTTTAAAACTGGCTTTAAAGTCCCTACTGTGGAGTTGATGAAGGATGAAAAGAAATCAAAGAAAAAGTCGAAGAAGAAAAAGAAAAAGAAAGCAAGGAAGAAGAATAAATTTGACTTCAGTTTTAAAAAATAGATAATGCTTAGGAATATAAACCTCAAGCAACTTACAAAATGATAAGGCAAGACCATGTTGTTTAAGAAAAAAATGAAGATAATCATAACTATAAATGATTTAGAAAAAGGTTTAATTTCGATTGAGACTAAGAACGGTATGCTCAGAGCTAATGACATGATTGCTCTCATGGAGACTATAAAACAGCATTATGTCGGCTTCAAACCGATTCAAGATGAAATATTGAAAGAATGGGGTGTTTTAGTCAATGATTAACTGTTTTTAACGTGGTCTCGCATGTTTTCTTAAATCTTTGGACTAATACCATTCGTAAATGTTTAAACGTCTTATAACGCCAAATTAGACAGTTTTGTTCGATTTCGAACAACTCTCCTAGTATAACATGCTTAGGTTAGTGGCTTTTCTCTGTAAAAGGTAGGGTTTTCATCGAGAAATACACTTTTAAAGCATTATCTGTTTTGAAATGTGGTGTATTGGACATATGGCTAAAAAAAAAGGTGGCTGGGTGTATGTTGGTGAAAGCACCCGTTCTGATGGTTCTAAAAAACTGTATGTAGGAAAAACAACCAGGTCACCCTCAACCCGATGGAATGAACATAAGAAAGCAACGAAATCAAAAAATAGCAATACTTGGACGGGTAGAGGTAAAAGTTTTAGACCTGTTGGAGCTGTTTGGAGTAAGAACCCTACCAAGGCAGAGAAGACTGTTAAGAAGATGACTCCAGCCCAGAAAAAGAGTTTTGGTCGATTGGGTGCAAAAAGATATTATAAAAGCAAAAGACGTTGAAATGTTACAAAAGTAACGAAACAACATACTTTTATGGAAATATCTAAAAAATGGGCTATACCTGTAAAAAGTAAAAAAATAAAGAAACGTCTAATTACTAATTAACGGCGTTTCTTAAACTTATATCCATAGTGGTGTTTTTGGTTTAAACTTTATATACTATGAAGTTCATATCATATATGAGGTCAATCATATGGTATCAACTGCGTCTGATGTCGACAGATATATCGGCACTATGATAAATAATTTTGTAAATAAACAACATAAAATAGAAGTTGAAGAATTTATACATGTTCGTGGGACAAAAGAAAGAAATGGACGAACAAACAAACCATTATCAAGGTACACAATAAGAAATGATACACAAGCCTTGCTCTCATTAGACCATTTTTTGAAAAACAAACCATTTAAAGATGCAACTCAAGAAAACCTAGAAGAATATGAACGATTCTTGAAAAATGAATATAGTTCACCAGGTGGCAAGAAAAAAACAAAAGGATTAACCGATGCCACAGTAGAACAATACATGATACATGTCAAAAGATTTTACAAATATCTATACAATAAAGAGAAATATCAAAAAAACTGGAAGATAAGAAAAACCCTACCCTATCCTGAATGTGTAGAATGGATACAGTCAAGTGGCAATACAAAAGAAATATTCAAAGAAGACCTACCAACAGAGCAAGATATACTAAAAATACTTGAAGTCTGTGAAAATCCCAGAGACCAAGCAATGATATGCTCAGGACTTGCAGACGGTGGTTTTAGAGTCGGAGAACTCATAACATTAAACTGCAACAGTGTAATAATTGATAACTATGGCGTAAAGTTCAAACTACCAGATATTGCTGAATATGAAAGTGGAGGGCAAAAGACAGGACGGGGGATAGTGAGACTGTTCATAATTCCAAGTTCAACAAACTACATTAAAGATTTCATAAACCATCACCCTTTTTACAAATATAAAGATAAATTCAATGTACCTTTGTTTTACACAATGGATTCAAGAACATATCAACCAGTTTTGAGAAAGGCAAACGATGGGACAGTGACACAATCAGATTTTGAATCATTGCGTTTAAGTAGACCAGGCATAGAGGGGATTCTTAAAAAATATTGTAATTTGGCTGGAGTTAAAACTTATAGACCTCACGACCTTAGACATTGGTCTGCTACACGTTCATGGGAACTAGGCTTTAATGAACCAGAGTTAAGGGTGAGGTTTCGATGGAGTACAAAAAGCAAGATGCCAAGTCGGTATATTCATCCTACAGATAAGGCGATTGAGAAGAAAATAAAAATCATAACTGGTAAAGAAGAAGAAATAATTGAACCTAGTAAACTTGCACCAGTTGAATGTTGGAATTGCCAGGATGAGAACACACCAACTGCAAAGTTTTGTCAAAGATGTGGTAGCAACCTGAAGCCAACAAAGGATGAAATGAAAATAGATGCAACATCATTGGGGGTTGCTGTTCAGAAAGGAATGAATAGTGAAGAAGTTGAAAAGATTACTAAGCAAGTTTTAGTTAATCTATTGGAAGAATTTGATTTAAAAAAGAAAGAAAAAAAGAAAGATTAATTTTTCTTCTCTTTTTTAAATTCTTCCAATTCTTCTCTTAAATCGGTGATTTCTTTTGACAATGAAGCAAGTAAAAGTGCAATGCTGTTTATTTCGGTTGGAGCTCTATATCCTCTGTTTTTAGATAATCTACTTCTTGTTCTTGTTGCTTTATCTTCTTCCTCTACAATTGCAGAATCTAATTTATCCAATTCCAGTTTATTCCTTATTGCTTGCCTTAAAAAGTCTGC
>Ga0180433_10009881_pt1 | contig 11596 bp, 9 predicted proteins | sample SS_ome_8_FD_132980 | JGI IMG/M metagenome (GOLD analysis project Ga0180433, IMG submission 132980) | Hypersaline lake sediment archaeal communities from the Salton Sea, California, USA - SS_1_D_1 metaG | ecosystem: Environmental > Aquatic > Non-marine Saline and Alkaline > Hypersaline > Sediment... | reverse complement strand
TTCTTTAGTCTTTATTCTTTAGTCTTTATTCTTTAGTCTTATATCTCTCTGCCAGCCGCAAATGCTTTCAAATTCAACTCTTCCGTACCTTTTGGTACTCTTTCCTGAATAATTTTCTCCCAGATGTTAACCGGGATGTCAATTGATGTAGATAATGTGCCAAGAAGTATAGTATTAACCGTTCTCGGATTACCCAGTTTATTTGCTATCTTCAGTGCATCGACTGATTTTACATTACGGACCCTTGCTTTAACTTTTTTCAAAGGATCAGCAGGATAATCGAATCCTTTTAACGATGCAATGGGTGGAATAAGTTTATAATCATTTACTATGATTACTCCGTCAGGTTTAACAAAATGGACCCATCGTAAAGCTTCCGCACTTTCAAAACTGAGAATAACATCAGCTTCCCCCTCTTTTATAAGAGGAGAAAAAACTTTTTTATCAAAACGAACATGACTGGAAACAACACCACCACGCTGAGCCATTCCGTGAACTTCACTCTTTTTAGCATCATAACCGGCTTCCAGAGCTACACTGGAAAGAATTTCACTGGCAAGCAGTACTCCCTGTCCCCCAACTCCAACAATCAGAACATCTTTTCCATTATTCATATTTGTCTTTTCCTTTAATCTTTTTGTATTATGGCATCACTGGGACAAACCTGTGCACATACCGAGCATCCTGTGCATAAGGAAGGATCAATTTTGGTTTTAGTTAATCCCTTTTCAGTTTTTTGATCTGTTTCACTGATTGCAGGGCAACTTACTTTCAAACAGGTATGGCAACCAATACATTTTTCCGGATCAACCTCAAATGGATGTTGACGCACTTGTTTTCTTACCTCAGGAGGAAATAAAGCACAAGGACGTGTGGTTATTACAACGGATAACTCACCAGACTGCATTTCTTCTTTTAATACACTTTTAGTCTCTTCCAAATCATAGGTGTCTACTTTACGAATATTTTTAACTCCCAGGGCTTTACATATTTCTATCAGATCTACCTGCTTTGTTTCTTCACCCATCAACGTTTTTCCAGTGCCGGGATGCTGCTGTCCCCCGGTCATGGCAGTGATACTGTTATCTGCAATTACAATGGTAATATCTGATTTATTGTTGACAGCATTTAACAGACCAGTCATACCGGAATGCAGAAAAGTTGAATCACCAATAGTCGCTACGATATTCTTACCATCTCCTTTTGCACGCGCCATTCCTACTCCTATTCCTATGGAAGCACCCATTTCAACACATGTATCACCAGCACCCAAGGGAGGCAATACACCTAATGTATAACAACCTATATCGGTGGTAACAACCGCTTTTAATTTATTCAGTGTATAATAAAGACCTCTGTGCGGGCAACCAGGACAGAAGATCGGAGGCCGGCTGATTACTTTTTCTTTTTCTATTTTTTTTGTTTTCTTATTCAATACTCCAGCTTCAATAAATCCTTTTTCAACCAGTTCTGGAGAAAACTCACCAAGATTGGTCCAGTATTTTTTACCTTCACATTCTATACCCTGAGCTTTTATCTGTTCTTCAATAAAAGGTTCCAGTTCCTCAACCACAAAGACTCTATCTACAGTAGAAGCAAAATCCTTGATTTTTTGTATTGGTAAGGGATAACTCATTCCTAATTTCAGCACTGATACTTCCGGTACAACTTCCTTAACATACTGATAAGAAATCCCACTGGTGATAACTCCGATTTCAGAATTTCCTTTTTCAATCCGGTTAAGTTCAATCTTTTCAGATAATTTACTAAGATTGTTCAGTCTTTCCACAGCCAGAGGATGACGAATACGGCCATGAGCAGGCAGCACTACATATTTCTTTGGATCCCGATTAAATCCTTTTATCTTATATTCTTTTCTTTCTCTGGTTTCAACCACAGTTTTAGAATGACATACCCTGGTCGTCATGCGAAAAAGAATGGGAACATCATAAGTAACACCGATATCAAGACCGATTCCTACAAAATCTTTTGCTTCCTGACTGTCTGAAGGCTCCAGACAGGGATATCCTGCAAATTTAGCATAATACCGGTTATCTTGTTCATTCTGAGACGAGTGCATACCCGGATCATCTGCGCTGACAACAATAAATCCACCTGGAGCACCAATGAGACTCATGGACATAAAAGGATCAGCAGCAACATTAAGTCCGACGTGCTTCTGGGCTACAAGAGCTCTTGCTCCCTGAAAAGTAGCACCCATACCAACTTCGAAGGCTACTTTTTCATTAGGGGTCCATTCACAATAAATCTCAGGATATTTGGAAATATTTTCCAGAATTTCTGTACTGGGTGTTCCAGGATAAGCTGCTGCAAAATGAATCCCGTATTCGTAAGAGCCTCGTGCTACTGCTTCATTACCTGACAAAATTTCTTTCATTTAGTACCTCAATCTTTATTTTCACCAAAAGCTTGTTCAAGTTTCAATAGCCTGTTCCAGTTTTCATCAACTTCCTTTTGAATAAAATCAACTTCTTTTTCATCCAGATGCCTGAAGCGTCCCTGCTTTTTAAGATATTCTGAAACCGGAACCGGTTTCTTGATTTTCTTGTTGATTTTATATACCCCGTCTTCCACTTCATAAATTGGGAATACATTGGACTTAGTTGCTGCCTGAGATATTTTAATTGTCTGATCAGGACTGTGTTTCCATCCTGTCGGACAGGGTGCAAAAAGATGGAGAAATTTGGTCCCTTTGATATCTTTTGCTTTCTGCAGTTTTTTTATAAAATCCTCAGGATATCCAATATTGGCTGTTGCACAGTACGGGATATGATGGGCAACCATTATTTCCATAATATTCTTCTTTTTGCCTTTTTTGTAATGTTTCACCGGTGTAGTAGTCGTCCAGGCTCCATGCGGAGTTGAAGAAGATCTTTGTATTCCGGTATTCATATACGCTTCGTTATCATAAACAATGTATATCATATTATCCCCTCTTTCTGCTGCTCCAGAAAGAGCTTGGATACCGATATCAAAAGTACCTCCATCTCCTGCCCAGGCAAGTGCAGTCACATCATCTTTGCCCAGCTGTGACAGAGCATGACTGATCCCGGAAGTAGTTGACGCCGCAGTTTCAAAAGCACAATGATAAATGGGCACACCTGCAGCAGAATAAGGAAAAGGACCGTCAATTACTGCCCAGCAGCAAGCCGGTATAGACATAATTGTCTTTTTCCCTAAAGCTTTTAAAGCATACCTCATAGCCAGGGCAGCACCGCATCCAAGACAGGCAACATGTCCATGAGACATTACTTCCTGTTCCGGAATAGTCAGCTTTACTTTCTTTTTATCTTTATTATTTGAACTCATTCTTTTACTCCTATCCAAATTTTGTTTTCAGGATCATTTGTTTTCATATAATCAACCATTGATTCGATATCTTTAATAGAAACATCTCTTCCGCCCAGACCTGCTAGGAATCCATACATAGGGGTTGTCTTACCATATAGTGATGCTTTGGTTTCATTAAAGAAAGGTCCTTCCTGCCCATACGAAACAGCTCTGTCAATCACCCCAATTTTTTTTGCATTACTGACTGTTGATTTGATTTCTTCATATGGAAAAGGTCTGAAATAACGGACTTTCAGGGTACCGACTTTAATGCCTTTGTCTCTCATTCTGTCCACAGCATCTTTAGCAGTACCTGCAATAGTTGAATAATTTATTAATATATAATCAGCATCATCACATTTATAGGCATCCACCAAACCATATTCTCTGCCAAATGTTTTCCCAAATTCTTTTCCTACTTCTTTTATCACTTGTGTAGCGCTTTCATGAGCTTTTTGTATTTTATAAGAAAACTCATAATAGTGATCAGGAGCAGTCAAGGCTCCGAAAGAACATGGTGATTTTTCATCAAGCTTAATTTTGGGGTTATATTTTGGCAAAAAACTATCTATGGTTTTTTCATCGTAAAGATCAACAACCTGAGATGTATGAGAAAGAAAAAATGCATCCAGATTAACTAAGGTCGGCAATAATATATCTTCTCTTTCTCCAATTTTATAACTCATGAGAATGGTGTCAAACACTTCCTGATTATTTTCACAATATACTTGCATCCATCCTGTATCACGCTGAGCAACCGAATCTGTTGCATCAGCCCATATAGACCATCCGGGTGCCATAGCACGGTTAACATTTGCCAAGACAATGGGTAAACGACCTCTGGCTGCCCAATGGATCATTTCATGCATTAAAGCGAGTCCCTGAGCAGAAGTTGCAGTAAAGGTACGGGCTCCTGCTGCCTGGGCTCCTATACAAGCTGCCAGAGCTGAATGTTCAGATTCAACCTTGACAAAATCAGCATCCAGCTTCCCGTCAGCAACGATCTCTGAGAGTAACTCTACTATAGTTGTCTGCGGTGTTATGGGATAAGCTGCAATTACATCAACTTTTGCTGCAGTAGCAGCATAGGCAGCAGTAAAATTTCCAGTTAAAACTTTCTTCATAATTGGGCTCCTTTTTACTTTCCCTCTTTTTCAGTTTTTATAGCATCAAATGGACATTCAACAACACAAATCCCACATCCTTTGCAATAATCATAATCTATGGTCGGAGGAGTAGTGGGTAAGATTGCGGGTTCAGGACAAAACTTCCAGCAAATCATACAGTTTTTACACTTCTCTGTTATGATAACAGGTTTTATTGAACGCCATGATGCAGTTTTATTATATTTCATACTTCCTAATGAGGCAGGCATAGACGGCATATCTTTAGCACCTTTAATTTCTACCTCATATTTATTTTTTTCATTTTTACTCATCAATGCCTCCTATTTTTGCAGATTTTCATACGTTTCTTTAGCAGCAATTGCATTTTTTTCTTTTTTCACTGGTATTCTTTCTTTAATAGCCTGCATAACAGAATCAATCTTAACTAATTTGGTTGCACTTGCTATGGCTCCAAGTATAGCAGTATTAACAATGGGAGCTGATTCAGATCCCAGACCATGCTTTACTGCAATTGAAGAACAGTCAACAGCAAAAATCTGAGGAGATTCTGCATCCGGAAAGCTGAAATCACCAGGATTTTTTTGTGTATTGATGATTATTTTACCATTTGGCTTTAATCCCTTACTAATGGGTACTGCACCAATAAGAGAAGGATCAAGAACTACGAGTATATCCGGTTCATATATATAGCAATGAATTCGAATCTCTTCTTCAGAAATACGGGTAAAGGCTGTAACAGGGGCTCCTCTTCGTTCAACTCCGAAAAAAGGAAAAGCCTGAACTTGTTTTCCCTCTTCAAAAGCAGCCATGGCTAGAATATCCGAGGCTTTTACAGCGCCTTGACCGCCTCTTCCATGAAAACGGATTTCGATCATATTACCTCCACATTATTTATTTAATTATTATTTATTTTATTTATATAGTACCATAGATATATCAAGTGATTCGGATGAGTGGGTTAAACGACCGATTGAAATATAATCAACTCCTGTTTCTGCTACTTTCTGAACATTCTCGATAGTAATATTCCCGGAAACCTCAACTTCAAATTTATTATTAATAAGCCTAACAGCATCTTTTATAGAGGCAAGAGAAAAATTATCCAGCATGATTCTGTGAATAGGAAAGTTGATTATTTCTCTAATTTGTTCACAGCTCTGAACTTCAACTTCAATTGCTATATCAAGTTCTTTTTTGTTAATCCATTCCAAACATTGAGTAATGGCACTGGCAGTCCCACCTGCAGCAGTAATATGATTTTCTTTTATCAGTATCATATCATAAAGACCAAATCTGTGATTAACTCCTCCGCCCTGTTTTACCGCGTATTTTTCCAAATATCGATAACCAGGGGTGGTTTTTCTGGTATCCAGAATTTTAGTATTGGTGTGAGAAATTTTTTCTACAAATTTATTGGTTAACGTTGATATGCCGGATAATCTTTGTAAAAAATTCAGAGAAATTCTTTCACCTTTGAGAATAGACAGTAAATTTCCCTCAAGTTCAGCTAATAATGTGCCACTCTCTACTTTTGTTCCTTCTTTTATGTTGAAACTAATATCAATGTTTTTATCTATGATATCATATACTCTGTTAAATACAGGAATCCCTGAGATAATACCATCAGATTTTGAAAATAGTTTAGCTTTTCCGTAAGTATTTTGTGGAAATAAAGACTGAGATGTTAGATCACCCACATCATCTAAATCTTCATCTAAAGCGGAAGTTATTATAGAATCTATATAACGGTTAAATATATTATTGTTCATAACGAATTTACTGTTTTCTGGATTTAATTTCCTGCAACTGATCCACGGCAAATCTGCCCATAGAACTTGTTGTTCCTTCAATCTGAATGATTCTTTTCAACAAATCACTTGCTTTATCAAATTCCTGTAATTTAATATACGCTTTACTTGCTTCATACATGGCAGTTGTCTTCCAGGGTAATTTTGTTGATTGAGATAAATACTGCACTTTCAGAAATTCGAAGATTGAATTTCTGAACTGACCCATATTATAATAAGATTTTGCGATCCAGTATTGAATTCTTGCCTCTGATTCTGAATCAGCATATACTTTTAATGATTTTAATTGTTCGATAGCCCGATCATATTCATGTAATCCCATTAAGAGAGTACCAATTTTAATTTTCTGTTGTAAGATATCATCAGAATCCGGAAATTCATTAATATAATCTCTTGTAATTTTAAGAGCATTATCTAACAAACCGTTTTCTTCATAAATTTTAATTAAAATACGATACGATGTTTTTCTGATATTTGGATCTGGTGAGGAAGCAGCCTGTTTTAAAGCATGTATGGCATTTTCATATTGCTGAGAACGATAATAATGGTATCCCAGGTTCATATATACTTTATAGGATATTGGATGCTCTTCATAATTCTCAGTAAGATAAGTGAGAACATCCAAGGCTTTATCGATTTTATTAAGAATTAAATATACTCTTCCAATCTGAAACTGTGCCTGTGGTGCAAACTGTTCAAACTGCTTTCTGTCATCAATTTTCTTTAGAAACTTTAATGCCTCATCAAAATCTTTTTGTTCAATATATGCTTTCCCTTTTTCAAGATAAAATTCCGCCAGATAGTGTTCTTTGCAAGCAAGATTCTTAAATGACTGGTCAAAGATATTGATTCTTACATCAGCCTGGGGAATTTTTTTTTCTTTAAGCAGGGAAATTATGATTTGTGCAGAAAGACGGCATTTCATATCCTCTGAACCGGAAATGTTTATACCCTGATTGAATATCTCATGAGCCCTATCATATTCTTTTATCTTCAGATACAAGTCACCAAGTGCTGCTGCAATGGTATCACAGGGATTAAGAGTGAATAAATGATCGAGATATTCAATAGCTCTTACTGTATCAGATCTTTGTTCAGCAATAGTTGAAAGAGAAGTATAATATTTAATTTTCTTGTCATCAGAAGTTATAGATTTCCCATAGTTTAAATATACTTTCTGAGCTTTGGTAAGATTATTTGATAATTGATAAGATTTAGCCAGTTTAAATAAATAATTTACATTTTTATGCTCTGAACTATTATTTACCAGTCCTGCAGATACTGCAATCTGTAAGATACTGTCCTTTTTGATAATATATGTATAATGCTGGACAGCCTTATTATAATCATCTGTTTTTAAATACGCATTACCTAAATATTTATCAGCACTGTCTTTATAAACAGAATAAAAATATGAATTACTAATTTTGTTATAATTATCTATGGAAATTGTATAATTATTTAATTTTTCATTCAACCGTGCCTGATAAAATAATACTGCAGGTAAATATTTACCCTTTTTATATATAGAGCGATATTCAGAAAATACTGAACCAGCCTCTTCATATGAATGATTTAAATAATATATTTCACCAGTTTTAAATAATGAATATTCTTTATATTTTGAATAGACTGAATCGTTAACAATGATGGAAAAATCTTTCAGGGACTTTGAAAGCGTATCTAATTTAAATAAATAGTGTGCTCTCTTAAATATAAACTCATAATCCAAACTGTCATCAACAGTTGTAACAGGATACTTTTTAATTAGCTTATATGACTCCTGTATTGACTGTTCACTTAATAATTCAGCCAGGGACAGGCAGGATTTCTTTGAGTAGTATGATTGAATGCTATTATTGATATTTATTAAATGATAATATCGGGTACTGTCTTTATATTCTTTTTTTTGATCCTTTATATAGAGATTCTTATATGATTCTCCTAAAAGAAAATAGAGCTCATTACTGCTGTTTTGTATTGATTCTTCACCTTTTGTTAAAGAGCTGAAGATGCTGACCGCTTTATTATAGTTTCTAAAATCATAAAAATATATCTTACCGAGTTTCAATCTGGTAGAGAATGTATTGTTTTTACTGCTAAACATATCAGATAATTTAAGTAAACCTTTATCATAATCTTTACTGATAAATTTATTAATAAACTGAATACGTTTATATGATTCTTTATCCCAGAATGACAAAGGGTAATTTTCAGTTATAAATGTATAAAGAGATTTAGCTTCCTGATATCTTCCTACTTTTTCCAGACCGTGGGCATATATATACTTAGCTTCAGGTATTAACTGACTGCCGGAATATTCCTTCCAGATTTTTCTCAGTGAGTAATATCCTTCATCCCACAAACCCTGTTGCAAACATAATTTACCCTTTTGAAGTAAAATGATATCAATTAATTCGTCTTCCGGATATTCTGAAATATATGTATCGAGATAATCAATGACTTCTGAAACCGTACTGTTCTTTTTTGATAAGCTTGCACTGTGTAATAAGATTTTTTTCCTGAGATCGACAGATAATGAATTAGCCTTTAAAAGAGTTGAAAAAATTTCCTCAGCTGATTGAAATTTCCTCAGACCAATGAGAGATAGTGCTTTTCCAAAATGAGCGTTATAATTTAAAGTATCTAAATTTAAAGCTGAATTATATGAAGAAAGAGATTTATCAAAGTCATCTTTTTGTCTATACATATTACCTGAATAAATAAAAGCATTAATAATTATAGAAGTATCTTTAGTGATCTGAGTTGTATTCCAGAAATTCCTTAAAGCAGTATCATTGTTTCCCCTTAATGTATTAATTAAACCAATATTATAAAACGCTTTCTGTTTATATGCCGGTATATTATAATTATCAATAATCTGCTGATATTGATGGATACTCTTTTCTAAAAAACCCAGATGCTGATAAATCTCACCCAATCGTAATACTGCATTGCATTTTTCTTCTGATGAGATCGACTTTTTGAGAAGAGATTCCAATACATCAATTGATTTTTTATAGTTGTTCTGTTCAAAATATAATTTTGAGTACAGTAACCAGGTCCTGGAAATAAACTCACCATCAGGATTTGCATTTATAACTGAAGTTAATGTCGATTTTGCCTGAGCATATTCTTTATTCTCTATTGATAATAATGCAGCTCTTAATAAACCTTTAAAATACCATTGATTATTGGAATTAATATTTTTTATTCGAAGGTATGATACAACGGCATCTTTAATTTTCCCCAGATTTTCATAACATTCACCAATTCTGTAATACGCTTTAGGAATATTATTATCAGAGGGGAAATTTATAAGATATTTTATATATGCGTCTTTAGCTTCAGCTATTTTTTGTGCGGCAAAATATGATTCTGCTAATAAAAATGAGGCCTTTGGTATTTGAGGGCTGGATGGATATTTTTTAATAAATTCACTGAACTGCAATGAGGCGAGATCATATAAGTGATCATCATATAATTCCTTGCCATAATTAAAATCCGAAGCTTCATTAGAAATCTGCGGATATAATATGCCTGCTCCTGCAAATTGTAAAAAAAGTATAGTAAAAATTAGTTTAAAAATAATTTTATATATCATCTATTTCTTTTTTTTCTTCTTTTTTTGCTCTTCTTGTTCTAACAGCTTTCTGATTCGTTCCAATTCCTGTTCAATTTTTAATCTTTTCTGCCGTAATTTTTCTACCTCCTCCTCTACATTTTCAGTATCCTGCTCTTCCCCGAGCATTCTTTTGAAAAACTGCTTCTTATTTCGTGCATCCCGCTGCAATTCACTTTCAGGTGTAGTGTAAAGTGAAAAAGGTAAAATAGAAAATTTTACTCCTAAAACACATCTCCAGTCCGGATAATTAGGAGTATCTTCAATATCAGGGGGTGGTAAAGATGTTTGTGTATAATCAGATATATCTTCACCTGAATATAATTTTACATCAATTCCCATGTGAAATGACAGCCATCGATAGGGATTATAGTAGATCCCAGTAGTTAAATAAGCCACATGTTCTCTGCTGTATGCAGTGACCGGAGGCCTGTTTAAAAAATATCTGCCATTAATTTCACCTGAAAAATCAAAGGTACCGGCAGGGAATCTTGCACCTAATCCAAACATGAGTTCTGAACTTATGGAATTTGGGGTCGGATCATTGGGATTCTTGGTTAACTTCTCACCGACATCATAATGATTCCAATATCCCAGGTTAGCATGCAGAGACCAATCCTCTTCCGGAAAAGTAATATTACTGAGATAAGAAGCAATCCCTATAATTCCTGCTTCCACATTTCCTGCAGAATACGGCTCATAAATAATATTATAAGCTTTTTCAGTAGGGATTTTAGTCTGCAGTATTCCCCCAAATAAAAAATTGCTGTTTTCAGCACCCAGGCAACCTACTTTTACACTAATAAAAAGTTTATCAGGAACATTTGCTTGCCCGTTTAAGACATTTCCTTCATTATTATTAGTATCTTGATATATTATGGGAGATACAGCTAATTCAATATTTGAGTTAATACCGTAATTAAAAGAAGTAAATCCCTGTACATTCCATAACGTAAAAGCATTGCCAGAAGAACCAAAATTTGCCACTTTACCAAAATATCTGGTTCCGCCAATAAACTCCAGATATCCTTTGGGTAATACTCTGGCAGAATGCACATATATTAATCCTTTACTCCCAAACTTCGTTGATGCATAAAGATTAGGGATAGTAAAAAATATACTTAAAAAAATGATAATACATAACTTACGTGCCATATTTTCTCCTCCCAGGATCAATAAAAACCTGTAAAGAAATCAACCTAGATGCTTTTTGGCGATCAAGGTATTTGCTTTGTATAATGATCTAAACGTTCCGGCATCAGTCCACCATCCTTTAAGAAAATCAAATTTCATCTTTCCAGCATCAATATAATTATTATTTACATCAGTAATTTCCAGTTCACCGCGTTCGGAAGGTTTTAAGTTTTTAATAAAATTAAATACTTCAGCATCATACATATATATCCCTGTAACTGCATAATTTGAGCGGGGATTTTCAGGCTTTTCAATTATTCTTGTTATTCTGTTATTTTTAATATGAGCAACCCCGAATCTCTCCGGATCATCTACTTCCTTCAACATTAGTTTAGCTCCTGTTTCATTTTTCCTGAAATCATCAACTGCTGGTTTTATATTATCCTCAATAATATTATCTCCCAGAATAACAATAACCGAATCACCATCAGCAAAATGTTCTGCAAGCCCTAATGCTTCCGCAATTCCCCCTTCTCCCTGCTGATAGGTATAGT
>Ga0180433_10009880_pt1 | contig 11597 bp, 19 predicted proteins | sample SS_ome_8_FD_132980 | JGI IMG/M metagenome (GOLD analysis project Ga0180433, IMG submission 132980) | Hypersaline lake sediment archaeal communities from the Salton Sea, California, USA - SS_1_D_1 metaG | ecosystem: Environmental > Aquatic > Non-marine Saline and Alkaline > Hypersaline >... | reverse complement strand
TCGCAATTGAACCGAGACTGCGAAAAAAGAACAGACAAGCGTCCAATGCTCTCTGATTTGAGAGAATCAGGCGCAATTGAACAGGATGCTCATCAGGTATTCTTTCTTTACCGAGACGAGTATTATTACCAGGAAAAAAGCAAATGGCCGGGGATCGCCGAAATACTGATATCTAAAAACAGGAATGGCCCGGCTGGTAAACGAGAAAAGATGAATTTCAAACCGGAAACATTAACATTTACCGAAAGGGGGTAACAAAAAAATGCACTTCGAGAACCAAGACTTTATCCTGATCATGCTTGCCATTATTGTGGCGGCGGCGGTGGCATCTGTAATATTCGAGGCCAGGCGGAACACATCGATCCATTCCCTGGAGGATAAGATCCGAAGCGAGATGGATAATCAGCGATATCGGGAACCTTATGCCACCTGTGAAATCTTCGAAAAGCTGACAGGAATCCTGCACATGCGAGAGATTGTTAAAATCACCGGAATAGAGGGCGATATAATCGTGACAAAGGGGGTGGACAAGGGTCAGAAATTTCGTATTTTTACAATTTTCTCGACCGCAGGTTTAGTGGTTGATGATCAAATAACTGGCGAATGGGAATTACCGGATGTTTTACCCGGGCGGGTAATCCGGCTTCAGATACTTACAACCGAGGAAGTATGGGCAGAAAAAACCATAAACACAGAAGGAGGAAATCAAGATGACTGAAAACATGGAGATCGAGGTAAACGAGGGCGCAAAAACGATGGCGGCAGAATTCAGGGTTGACCGGAATCAGCTGAAGAAGGCGATCCAGAGAGCGATGAAAACCATAGGAAGCAGCAAATCTGAAAGCCCTGTTCTTTCCAGCATTTACATGAATCTGGAAGGCGATGAACTCACAGTTTACAGCACGGACATGAAAAGTGCACTCAGCACTGGCATCGAGGTCATGGGCGAAAAAGACGGATTCGCAATCCTTCCGGGGAGAGTTTTCAACGATATCATCAATGCGATCCCCAAGGGCGAAGAGGATGACACCATATTAATCGCATGGGACGATGTGGGAAACACCACGATCAATGCGCCGGGATATAAGTATAAGATCACGGCGATCCGGGCAGATTACCAGGAATACATTATGAAAATCGAAGATGGCGTGACCTTCGATATTTCAGGCACAATGCTCAATGACATGGTCAGCATGGTGACGCCGGCGATTGGTGCGGATGACTACAGGCCCGGATTGATGGTCGGACGATTGGAACTGGACGGGGACAAGATCAGGATGATCGGCACTGACTCTAGAAGGCTGGTGGTTATCGAACGCACTCTAGAAGGTGTTGACGAAAGAATCAATGCCCATATTCTGGGCAAGGGCCTCAAGGAACTGAACGGCATAATTGATGGCAGCGAAATAATCACAGTGGTTATTGATAACAAGGGCAGCCTTGCATCCTTCACGACTGGGCAGTCGACATTTTACATCCGTTTAATGGACACGACATACCCTGAATGGCAGAGCATCATCCCGAGCGAATCGACAATCGAAGTGGATGTTGAGGGCAAGAAACTTCTGGAAGCGATCGAGGGCGTCATGCCAATGGCCAAAAACATAAATAACACCATCAACATGCTGATCAAGGATGATAAGATCAAGATCGCATCAGACGGAGATGAACAGGGCGAGGCAGTGGTCGAACTTGACGCCTTGGCTCATAAGGGCGGAAAACTGGATATTTCATTTAACGGGAGATACATTCAGGAGGCGATCAAGGGGGTTTCACACTTAACTCTCCGCCTTTCGTTTACGAAAAATCTGGCCCCGATGATCATCCGCCAGGTTGACTCGTCCTCTAATTTCACATGGATAGTGATGCCGATAAGGCCAGCATAAAAGGGGATGCGGTCAAAAATGAATCTTGCAATATTCGGGAATTTGGTTAGAATGATATCAGGAATTCAGACAGGTATTCAGGCTCAGATGCGTCTCCCAATGCAACCGAGCCATGAAAATGGAAGCGGGCCAGAAATGGCCCGTTTTCTATTCCTGACAAAGGGCAAACAACAATGAACACAGAACTTCTTATTCAACAGAAACGCATATACAAGTCATGCAGGGACAAGACAAGAGAGGAAATCTTGGAAATCAGAGATGATATTCAGGACGATATCGATACACTGGCCGAGGAGGTGAACAAGGCTAAACGAGCAGCTGCAACCAAGGGCGAATATTCAGATCCGCAATGGTTCGAAAATCAGAACGAGATCCTGCGGATCAAGAGAAGAACGATCCAGCGCCTCAATGAACTGATGGGTCGCAAGCGCAGGGAACAAAATGGCAAATTCAGCATGGCAGTAATAGCACCTGGAAACCTTGCATCGATCTTCATGCAGGAGGCTGAGGCGATCCTGCCGACCGAGACATACGACAAAATATTAGACTGTGCCTGCCAGAAGCTGGCGCAGCAAGGAGGAAATCATGAGAAGGATCGCAATCGCCTTTAACAAGAACGCCCCGGAAAGGTACGGATTTGCAATAGACGGAGGGCAGGGCAACATCCGGCACTTTGGATACTTCCAATACCGGGACGAAACAGACGACAACTCGAGATACAAGCTGGTATGTCAGACAATCAGCAAGAAGGACAAGATGATCGAGATTGAAGAACATATCCTGCCGATTGGTAATCATGTTGATATAAGCGAAAAATACTACATTCTGGAGCAGTTTTTAGAAATGATAAGCTTGATTTACAGCAACAAATCGATTATTCACCAGCTGCTGATCCACGGCCAGGATTTCAGCGAAATGGGCGGACAAGAAAAAACCAAGGTCCGTGAGATGATCGAAGGAATAGACAATGATTCAAATTCGATATTCTGGGAAATTACAATTACCGATGTTCCCACATGCGGGGTGTTCTTTACTGCCATGCCAGAATGCCTGCCGTTTGACATTCCTGCCAAGGATAACCTCAAGGAAGTTACCGCATATGCCATCGAGCTCGCCGTTAAACAGCGAAAAAGGGAAGAGGATTATCACCAGACCTTATACGCCGAGGACTTGATCGAGGCTGTTCTGGAGGCGCTTGATGTCCACTAAAATCGAATGGACAAACGCAACCCTGAACATTACCAGCGGATGCACCCAGATCAGCGCTGGATGCCAGAACTGCTATGCCAAAACAATGCACGAAAGACTCCGGTCAATGAGCCAGCCGAAATATCAGCATGATTTCAATACCATCCAGCTGCATCCCGAGGAGATCACAAAACCGGATACCTGGAAAAAGCCCAGAATGATATTTGTAAATTCGATGAGCGATCTGTTCCACAAGGACATCCATTCTGAATTCATATCGGCGGCGCTTCTGCACTTCGGCAGCCTGAAACGGCATACATTCCAGATCCTTACAAAACGAGCTGACCGCCTGTTGGAATTTACCAAGGAAATCTCATTATTTGACAACATATGGGTCGGTGTGACGGTCGAATCCGAAGCAGAAATGGAACGCATCCATTACCTGACACAGATCCCGACTGGCGTCCGGTTTGTTTCATTTGAGCCCCTGCTGACCAGGATCGCAACGCCTACCCTGAAACAGATGATCTGCGGCACAGGAGCGTTCACAGATCAGCCTTATAACACAAAAATCGACTGGGCAATAGTAGGAGGCGAGACAGGGCATCACGCAAGGTCGATGCAAACGCAGTGGGCTGAGGAGATTCTTTTTTTCTGCATCGAGCATAAAATTCCATTCTTTTTCAAGAAGCACGGGGGGCAAGATAAACGCATTGCAAAATGCCGGACACTTTCAGGGCGGATCTGGGAACAATGGCCTAACATTGACCTCGGCAAAGGCATGGGATACCCTACAGGGAAGGCTACAGGCAATACGCAATAAACAACAGGAGGCACAATGAGCGACAAAGAACTGAAGGAAGGTGATGTGGGAATCGGAATCGACCAGGGAACCGATCAGGAAAATGTGACAGGTGGAAATTCGGAGAACTCAACCGGAAAGGAAGAACAGACTGAAACCAAGAGCGGACGAAGGCGCAGCGCAAAAAAACAGAACGAGGATCAGGACGGTAGAAGCTCACTGCTGGACAAGATCGCCAAGCTATCTGATATGACAAACCGGGAATTTGTGGATGCCCTTAAAAAGCTGCCTGACGAGCTCACGCCTGAGAAGCGGGATGAGGCGCTGGCGCTCTGCCTGAAATTTGCTGAAAAAACCAGCAAAGATGAGATTGATGAACTGGCCAAGCGGGCAGCCAAGGGCGGAAACCGCAATCTTTCAATTTGCACAGTCACATGGAACAAGACCTGGGACTTCAAGAGGGAAAGCAAGATCGCCACACTGGTCATGATGGCAACCCACCTGGCTGAAAGATTTATCTTGGAATCGGCAGAATAACCAGTATAATACTCATCGGGAGGCGTATTCATGAACGACAATTATCACCCAGACACAGTAAAAAGCATCGAACAGATCACAGCTGAAACAGAATGCCGTGGGTGCGAATGGTTAAACATTTGCAGCCAGAACACGAAATGCCTCTCGTGCAGGGATCAGTTCAACCGGAAGAGGCGCCGCAGCGAAAACAAGCGGTGTGCGATCCCAGAATCGCTGATCAATTTTTACTGCAAACATCCTGCCTTTATGACGGAGCATGCATATCGGGGGCGATTTCTGGCCAGCTTCGGGAAGAACCGAGAGCTAATTGATTACTGGCCGGAAGCCCCTGATTTCTGCCCGATTGGCAGGCAGAACGAAACAACACCAAAAGGAGACGCATCATGAATCTTGTGGTACTTACCGGACGGATGACCAAAGACCCCGAACTTAAGTATCTCCCGAACGGGGGGCCAGCGGTCGCTAACTTCACCATGGCGGTGGACAAGGATTACAAAAAGGAAGGAGAGGAAAGGTCTGCCGATTTCATCAACTGCGTGATATGGCGCAAATCGGCGGAGGTCTTAAAACAGTATTTCTCCAAGGGAATGAAAATCAACATTGTAGGCAAGCTGACGGTTCGCAGCTACGAAAACAATGAGGGACAAAAACGATACATCACTGAGGTCGTGGTCGATCGCTGGGAATTCGGCGAAAGCAAAAGAGGCGGAGGCCAGGGCGGGAGCAGCAACAATAACAACAGCGGCAATGATGGATATGCAGCCGAGGATGTCCCGCCAGAAACAGGAAACGAAGACGATTGCGATGATATCCCATTCTGACGAATGAATGACAGGGGCGGCCCAATTATCGGGTCGCCTTTTTATTTACAATGAGACACAACACACTACCAGAAAATATATGGCAAGATATCCAAGACGGAAGCGAAAAGGCGCTCGAATCCGTTATCAAGGAATTCTCGAACATCGCCAAGAAACAAGCGGTCACGATTTATCGGAAAATCCATAAGCGCATGCCGGGTTGTATTGAACTTGACGATTTGATAAGCGAGGGCATGATCGGGCTTTACCAGGCAGCCCTGCGATTCGACCCTAATCAAAATACGAAATTTGTACAGTATGCCATACGGCGAATTCATGGGCAGATCATGGATTTTGTGCGGAAAAACTCATTTATTCCTCGGCAGATGACCCAGTTACTCAAACAACGGGAAAAAGCTCGAGCAGAACTTCAGAAAATCTTAGATCGAGATCCAACGGATGATGAGATCAGGCGGCATTTGAACATAAATGAGAATCAATATCGGAGCATTTTGGGGGCGGCAAACGCCAACGGAATAGTCAGCCTTGACGAAATGGTGCCGAACATTGATGGCGAAACAACCCGTATGATAGATACTATCCCCGATGCAGCATTCGAACACATCATAGATGATAAGGACGAGATGCAGGAAACATTGGATAGAATTGATTTTTTTATACGGTCATCCTTCACTAGGCGGACAAGGGAAGTGATATTTTTGATTGTCAAGAACTACTCTTATAAGGACATAGCCAAGATTTACGGCATAGCAGAATCAAGGGTTTCTCAGATTTTCAACAAGGTGGTCAACCGGATAAGGCAATACCTGATGCAAGCAAGTCTGCTGAGAATACTGGCAGACGAGAATATCATACGGCCTTCTGGAAACATAATGCCAACGCCGGAAATTTTAAGTATAATGGAGGAGCGAGGAAACAACATGAGAAGAACACAACAGATAAAAACCATTGAAATGGTTGTTACCACCCGGGTGACCATGGAAGTCCCAAACGATTACATCCCGACCCTGGAGAGCCTTCTGGGACTTTCGGAGGTGGGTTTCAGGGTGAGGGGGCAGATTTTGGAATCAATCGAAATCCTCGGCCCGAAAAAACAATCGATATTTTCAGACGATAAGCCAATCCCGCTGGCTGCAACATCGGTTCAACCATCAGAACCCCAAAACGCTCCACAAAAGAAACGAGGCGGAAGGCGAAAAAACTCACCAGATAAAATCGATGTAAATGCCAGCATGGCGAATATAAAAAAATACAACCAGATGGGCGGAATGGCGCTCGACCCACATGGCGCCGAGATACTGGACATGCTGATAAAAGGACACGGCAAGAGAGGGGTCGTTACTGAAATCAGGGAGAAATACAATGTTCCATACCATACCCTGAATTATTGGATGCGAAATCGCATCGTTTATAAGGTATGATGGCTGAAAAGGAGGATGCACCATGATCACCATAATATGCAACGATGGACGCCGGCGCCGCTTTTTCAGGAACGAGAACAAGCAGAGCCTGAATCATAAGCGCTGGATTTGTAGGGAATGCGGCAAGAGCCTGAGCGACACAGGACTCAAAAGCGCACGGCCTGAACTGGCAGCACATATCTGCATAAAAAAACTTTGACAGGGCAGAAAATGACTCGTATAATTGAGTTAGGTGAAAACTATATACAAACTGCATAACCGAACAATGGGCAAGGCCAGAACCAGAATCCAAGGTTGAAAGTGAGCGGGCTGCCCGCCCGCACCCCGATGTTCCCAACCCCCAAAAGGATCTCCCGCAGAGCCAGCAAAAGCTGGCTTTTTCCTTTTCCAGAAAAAAACTGTAGAATGAAAGAAAACAAGGAGGCGCATATGCCAGGCAAAAAGAAAGTCCCGATTTACATCCCGGAGGATTTCGATACCCCGCCGGTACTTCGCAAGTTAGCCGAGATAAAACCATACCCGAATAACCCGAGAATTCATACTGAAACACAGCTCGCTATGCTGGCAAACGGCATTATAGAATTTGGGTTTCAGGGATACATTGTGCTGGACGAGAACGATGTGATCGTTATGGGCCATGGCAGGCTGGAGGCAGCCAAGCGCCTGGGCATGGAGCAGATCCCAACCAGATGCATCACCGGCATGACAGAGGATCAGATCAAGGCATATCGGATCTGGGATAACCGCATAACAGAATTCGGTGAATGGGCGCCTGACCTTTTGAATACCGAACTGGCAGATCTCCATGGTTCAGGGTTTGATATGCAATTTACGGGCTTTGAATTCGTCCCGCCAACCCCAACCGGAAAGGAAGGGAAAGAGGACAATGTGCCGCCGATCGTTCCCGGAAAGGAACCATTCAGCAAGCTCGGCGATGTCTGGATGCTTGGGAACCACAGGCTAGTCTGCGGCGATTGCGCAAAACAGGAAATGATGGAATACCTCATGGCAGACGCTGAGGAAAAGGCAACAGCAGTGTTCACCGATCCGCCATATGGAGTCAGTTACCAGGGCGATGTTTTCAACCAGATCGAGAACGATGACCTCCGAGGAGATGAACTGTTCAACTTCCTGGCCGCCACATTCACAAATTACTTCAGGATTACCGGGGAAAACCCGGCGTTATATGTCTGTTACGCCAGCCGGAACCATATCATATTTGAAAACGCCCTGGATAGGGCAGGGTTCCGGGTTAAGCAGCAGCTTATCTGGGATAAGGGATTCGTCCTTGGTCGTTCCGATTATCACTGGTGCCACGAGCCGATTCTTTATGCAGTTAAGAAAACCAAGAACTGCGAATGGTATGGCGATAGAACTCACCAGACCATGCTGAATAAAACCGACAAGGAACTGGGAAAGCTCAAGAAGGATGAACTTCTGGCCATGCTGCTGGCGCTTAAGGAAAACACCACCATCCAGACCATCGGGAAAGACCCAGCCCAGAGCTATGTTCACCCAACTCAGAAACCAGTCAAGCTGCCACAAAAACTGATCGAGAACAGCACTCAGCAAGGAATGGTCGTGGCTGATTTCTTCGGCGGGTCTGGCTCCACGCTGATCGCATGCGAAAAAACCGGCAGGATATGCCGCACCATGGAACTCGATCCTGTCTATGCTGATACGATAGTCAAGCGGTTTCTGGATTACACAAGCGAACTAGGCGCCAAGGGCAGGGACGATATCCATCTGTATAGGGACGATAAATATGTTGACTGGTCTGGCATCTTAGAGGATAATTGACACATGGGGGACGCATGACCAAGATCAATGTCAAAACACTTTCGTGCCCGATCACTAGCATCAATGAGTTTTCAATCGGCGATCAAGTGGAGATTTATGCGAATGGTCAGGATGAGAATCCAACGCTGGCGGGCGCCATCGAATGCTTCCCCGATTATCATCTATGCACATTAAATATAATGGGATGCCTTATAAACAACAGAATCGATGACACGAGGGAGGCGATCCTTCGATGTCGCCTTAAAATTATAAAACTGCAAAAGGAGAACTGACATGAGCAGACAAGCGAATCTGATCAACTTCTATGAACGCCCAATCCATGATCACCCAAACCTTCAGCGCCGGGCCAAGAAGAAGGGTTATCTGAAACAGGACCAGGTTATTATTGACGCCGAGGTTCAGTCCCAGCTTGATAACGAGATTGAGATCGATGTCGAGGAAACCAGGGCGATCCAGAAAGCCAAGGTAATATCGTCATACCACATAGTCGTATCGAAGGTAGAATTCGAACGCATCAAGAAGGTCGAGGCTGAGGAAAAATCAAAGAACAAGATCGACAAGGACGCTATGGACGATCATAACGGGTAGGACGAGGAAATATACTGAGATGGCCGGGAAGGTTATATTGGAATTTACGACAGGTTGCGAATGCGGACATAAGGAAACGCAACAGATCGTGGAAGAAAACGGGCAGAGATATCGGAACGGATCGCAAATATGCCCGAAATGTTATAAAAAACTGGAACCCGACATATTGAACTTCGGGTTCTTTCAAGGAGGCTACCAAGCATGAAACGAGACAATCCGCAACATTCACAGGAACCATGGCGCATTCCGGTGGCAAACATCTTCAGGGTTCTGGCCCCGAACCAGCAGAACAGGAACGGAACGGCAGTGGCCTGCGATACCAATCCTGAAAGTGTGGGAGGAGAATACGCAGCTGGAAACGCAAGGCGCATCATGGCATGCGTTAATGCTTGCAGGGGCATGCAAACGAGCGCTCTATCAAACATGATGCTGGGCGAACTTGAAGTGGTGATATACGAAATGATCGTGCAATTTGACCGCATGCCAACAGGAACCGAGATCCCGGTCTGGGTTATGCAAGGGATGCAGAACTTAAAGCATTACATGTTGGAGCTTTACCCTGACTATGCAGCCATGCAGTACAAGGCGTTCAAGGAAATGAAAACGACCATAGCGGAATGCGAACCGATAAGAACTGCCGGCGAAGCAGCCGATGCTGTAAACGAAAGGCTCAAGGCGCAATGCGAACGGTTCAGGCGAGAAAGGATAGAAGCAAGGAAACGGAACATGACCAGGCTCAAAATGTTAAGCGCCGCATTTCTGGCGCTTGGCGCCTGGAGGTGGTTGACAAGGCACTGAAAATTCAGGATAATCAAAAAAACAACGGGAGACGCTATGATAGTATTAGCATTCGATGCATCCCCGAAAAACATAGGATATGCCATTTTTGAGAATGGCCAACCTGTTGAACGGGGAAAGATTACATTCGAAAAAAAAGATCTCAAAAACGAAAAATTCCAAAAGCTGACCATCTTCTCAAACAATTACCCAAGTATCAATCAAACCAGGAAAATCGGAATAGACGACAATATATGGCCCTGGTTTTGCAAGGCTGTCCAGGTTGTCCTTCGAACGATCCAGACACAGATCGGAATGCCAGATCATGTGGCGATGGATACATACTTTTTCAGGCCGTCATTTAATGCAAACACATCAACGATATTCGGGGTCGCAGAAGTTACGGGAGCGCTGATGTTTGCGATCTATCAATACTTTGGACTCGAAACGATCCGCACAGCATTGTCTGCGAAATATGGGCAGTTCAGCAAACGGCCAGAATTCATAGCCCTGAAAAAAAAGCGACAGGAGGCAAAGGATAAGCTGAAGGCGCATAAGGAGCAAAGGGCCGTCCTCACCAAGGACGAGATCAAACTGAATAAGCGAATATTAGACGATTCAACAGCTAACAAAAAGGCTCTGGCTGAGGTCTTGATGGATATATACAAATTGAGTAAGATGTCACTGGACGAGGCGGATGCCATGGGGCTGGCCAGATACATCCACAATAAGAAATCCAGGGAAACAGGGAGTCTGCTATGAGGGGCCTGAGCCTTAACGAGCCATGGGCAAGCATGGTTATAAATGGAATTAAAACCATTGAGACACGCACCTGGAAAACAAAATATCGAGGCCCGATCCTGATATGCGTCTCGAAAAAACCTCCGGCGGCATTGGCAGGAATGGCTGCCGCTATCGTTGAACTGACTGCTTGTCGGCAGATGACTTTAGCAGACGAGGGAGCAGCTGGTGGCGTCAAGAGCGAACCGGGACGATATGCCTGGATTTTATCCACAGTCACCAAGATAAAACCTTTCCCGATCAAAGGAAAATTAGGTCTTTTTTTCCTGACGGAATCCGAAATCGAACAAGCGGGAATGACCGTTCAGGAAGTAGATAAATACATACCAAGGAGGATATCGTGAAAGAAGCAAGGCAAGATCCGGCCCAGGTGGCCAAGAGTATCGAGATGGCAATCGTCAAGGAAGAGCGCAGGGAAAGGCATGCAATAGCAGTCGGCGCTGTTGTTGCCATGAAAATCAAAGGCGAATTTGTCAGGAAAAATCCAGATGTGATCGAGATCCTGAACCAGCGAGGTTTTGAAGTGGGCAAGATCCCTCCAGGAATAGACGCCGATGAATGCGAACAGGATGTCCAGTTTGTATGGCGCAAAGGGGCCAGCATTCCTGCCGATGCAAAAATCAAACGCAAAAGCAGAAGGAGGAGTGCGTGAAAACCAAGGTGGTGATGATAAATCCTCACATGGACTCGAAATTCATCGAGGATGAAATAAACGAATTCGTCAAGGGGAAGGAGATCGTCTTTTTTTCAACAACATTCGTGCCATGCTATCTGGAACAACCAGCTGATGAACTGGCAGACAAACCAGTGTCGGGCTGCATAGCTTACACGATTCTCTACCGAGAATAGGACGCACCTGTAATGGAGAGGAAACAGGATATACTTGATTTTTTACGGGACCCGCATAGGGTAGAAGGACGGGTCGAATACTTGCGGAAATTGTGGGTATTCTTTGATAAAATGGAAAAGGCAGCGC
>Ga0180433_10009879_pt1 | contig 11597 bp, 7 predicted proteins | sample SS_ome_8_FD_132980 | JGI IMG/M metagenome (GOLD analysis project Ga0180433, IMG submission 132980) | Hypersaline lake sediment archaeal communities from the Salton Sea, California, USA - SS_1_D_1 metaG | ecosystem: Environmental > Aquatic > Non-marine Saline and Alkaline > Hypersaline > Sediment... | reverse complement strand
TTATTTAAATGGGTTTTTTATAATAAATTCTTCATCGTGATGAATACAATGCAAGACCTAAGAATTGTAGAACTCCAGGAAAGGCAGGGAATGGCTTTTGGAGTTCAGCAAATCGTGAGTACGCTTGTTGCGGGTTCCATTCTTGTGATGATTGGCCTGTACACGTATTCAAAGGTAAGTGGAAGCATAGACCAGTCTGGGTTCACCGCATCAGAGAACACCACACTGACCAATGTGCGAACAAACGTCACTTCAGGATTCGACCTGTCGTCAATCCTGTTTATCGTTGTTGCAGCTGTTGGTATTGTCGGAGCAGTCATGTTGGCCTTCAAATAAGGTCATTTGTTCCTCTTACAATGTGGGGTTGAGTCCCCACACCTTTTTTCTATTCAGATTTAAATGGGTTTTATAAATTAGTAATGGTATGAAGTATTAAATAAATGGGCACTCTAACAAGTCGTGAAATCAGCAGGGGTTATTCTGACAAAGCAGGAGAATCACTTAGACTTGCGGGATATGCACGTGACCCAAGAAGATTGGGGGGTTGGCGTTCTAGGACAAAAAGGGATAAGTATTGGCAGGAATTAGAGCGAAAACAACGTGTTGCAAGAGAAGCAGAACAAAAAGCCATAAAACAAAGTGTTGAAGTTCCTGTTGAAACAGGAAGGCAAACAGAAGCTATCAGCAACATAATAAGCGCAAACCCAGGCACAACAGCAGGAATTAGTGCAAGAACAAGATTTGTGAGCCAAGCAACAAGAACAAGTCCTGCACCATCTAGGGTGCAAAGCGTGGATTATAACCAAAAGTTTTATACAGGCAGACTGGGTTTGACATATGAAAATGTGCCTTCTAAGCAGGTTTGGAGCAGTCCAAGAGTGAGCAAACGCAATGTAGCTACTACAATCAGACATGATAATAAACCACTTGCGGGAAGCACAATATCAACTCAGTATGCTCTAGGTGATACACAATCCAGGGCTAAACTAAAGAAAAGGTTGTATTCTGCATATGGGGACAAGGAAGTGGATACGAGTTTGAAAAGCAGGATAAATTATGCTGTGTTTAACAAGTTGGATTCTTTGAAGAAGTATGGCATATTGGATGAACAAGCCTGGGCTAAACGATTAGTGGGAAGTCGGAAACGACAAAATTATTATGCTTTGATGCAGGAGGAAACGAACAGCAAAGCAAAGAAGGCTTTTTATAAATCTTTAAGTATGGTTGAGTCTGCCAAGCAGATTAAATATGGCATTAATTATGGGGTCACTCAAAAAGTCAAAAAAGACCCTGTGGGCATCGCATCTGATGTGGGCTTGGCTTATGCGGGAGGTTTGGTGTTTAGGGGAGCAGGTGCGGGTTTGAAGTTGATGACATCTGCAAAAACTGCAAAAGTGGGGGGAACTATTCTTGGAAGTTCTTTGATGGGTTGGTATGGGGGAAGCGTGGGCGCAAAGGTCTTTTTGGCTGATGGAGTGTTTGGAAAGGGAAAGGCTTTAGGTGGTGAAGCTGTGAGTTTGGGCGCATATGGTGCGGGGTGGTCCTTGTCTGGGCGTTCTGCTGCTTCAATCAAAAAACTAGTGCCTAAAATCAAAACACGTGTTCAAGCATACAAAGCACAAAGAGAACTAAACAAATATATTTCATCCCAACAAAAAAAAGGTGGTCTTGTGCTTTCAGACCAAATCTATGAAAAATATGGCAATCTAATCATTCGACAAGGAAACTTGGCCAAGTATCCTGATGCGCTCAGTTTAGAACTAAGAGGCAGACCAATCAAACGTGTGACAGGGTTGGAAGTTGTGAAAGGGGGGAAACGATACAGAATACTTGAAGCACAGGTCGGGGGTCTAACAAAAAGAAATTATAATCCTGTTGATAAATATATATTGTCAGGTCAAAAGACCACAATGGGTCGCAATTTTCCAGATTTATCAATGAAAGAAATTGGCCTTTCAAGAAAAGCATTAGACACAAGTGCTGTTGCACCTAAAGGATTGAAATGGCCAAAACAGAAAGCAAAGCCTGATTATTACAGAGTGGACAAGCCTGTTGAATTAGAACTAAGCACAAAACAGTTTAATGCGTTGTTTGGAAGGATGCCAAAGGGAGAACAACTAAAGTTGTCTGGAAAGTCAGATTTTAACGCAAACACCCAACGAATTTTTAACAAAGCAAGGAATCCATCAAAGCCTGTGGACACAAATCCTGTATTCTATTTTAGAAAGGGAAAGTACAGGTGGGAGAGCATCAGCGAAGCAAAAGGAGTATCTGACACTCTGAAGGGAAGCATATTTAACATAAAGGGTATTAGAACGAAAGGAACCACACCTGAAGGTTTGTGGACAACAAAGCCGAGAACATCCCCAGGCAAGAACAAAAAACTATCATGGCAAGACAGATTAGGATACACTCCTAAACTAACAGGCAAACAAAAACTTCAACTGCCCAGAATGACGTATGAATTTAAAACACCATTGGAAAGTGGTGTGCAAACAACAATATTTCAACCAAAGCCTTTTGGGAAGGGTCAATGGAGAATCACTTTATTCAAAAAATATCCGAATAAGAAAGTCCCATCTGATTTGCTTTCCAAATCCACACAAAAATCAGTTCTAAAATCTAAGAAGGTCAAAACATCCAAAACTGATTCAAGCGGGTTGTTTGTTGAAACAAAGACAGGTTCCAATCAAGTATTAATGACAGAATTAAAACTTGAACCTTTGGTTGTGACAAAGGCAAAAATCAAAGTGGACACAAAATCATTGTCCAAGAATAAACCAAGAAATAAACCTAAAGGTAAAACTGCATCCAAAGCAAAGATGAAGTTTGCCAAAGCAGTATTAGGGGGGGTTGTGTTTGCTGACGTTTTCAGCATGGGCAAGAGCAGAACACGTGTTGCAACAAAATCAGCATCAATTAGTGTTCAACAACCCAGGTTCGGGGTGGCTGTGGCTTCTATGTCAAGCAGTAAATCAGCACAAGCGGTTTGGTCTGAATCATTGGTTGGCACAAAGTCAGCAATAAAGTCTTTAAGCGCATCCAAAGGGTGGTATGCTTCAAAAGCAATTCCTAAAGTCAGCGTTGCATCAAAAGCAGGAAGTAAATACAAATCAGTCCAAGCAATAAAAACAGCAAGTGTCAGCATTAGCAAAACAGGAAATCCTGTGATTCCATCCCCCAAAATTCCAACACTTCCAAAATCAAAGATTCCCAGGCCCGAAAAACCCAAAAGACCTGGAACATTGCCTGAATGGAATGCTAAGAAATCAAAAAAAAGCAAGGTTGAAGGGTTTGACGTGTATGCTAAGAGCAGGAAACGATGGGTGAAAGTAAATAAGAAAGCAATGCAGAAAAATTCAGCACTTATTTTGGGAAGCAAGGTTGTTGATAATACAACAAGTGTTTCCTTTAAACTAAAAAAACGCAAAAAGACCATCAAAGAATTGAAGATTGTGACCTTTAAGTTTAATTCGTCTAAGTTCCGCAAAAAGAAGAATGGTGTTTTTGTTGAAAAGAACAAACACCGCATTGATAGCATAGGGGAGTTTAGGGGGATTACTGTTCAAGGTTGGAAAGCAAGAAAAAATAAACTAGGTGGTATATTATGAAAGTGTGGGACAAATACAAAAAATGGAAGCGTGGCAAAGAAGAAGTTGAAGAACTCAGGAGAAGTTCTGAGATTCGGAAACTAGAAGAAGAACGAAAAGAACTTGTGAGAAAGCAAACAAGTCTGAACAAGTTGGATGAATTAAAGGCTGATGTGCGAAAGAAGCAGTTTGAAACAAGCAAGGTGGGGAGAGCCACAAAGAGAATTGGGAAAGTTGCAAAGCCTATTGCAAAAGGTTTGGCCAGAGGCGTGAAGAATTATTCTGATAAAGTGAACAAAAACACAAATGATTTTGATGTGTGGACAGGTGGTTCATTATCAAAAGGGAGCAGTAGAAGAAGGGCAAAGTCAAAGAAGTCAAGCAAAAAGAGATATGCCAAAAAAAGAACAAGCAGACAAATAAATATTTGGACAGGAACACCACTATGAACAAAAAAGGAAACGCTGCAATGGTGTGGTTGGTTGTTTTAATCAGCATATTTGTGTGTGGATTAGTCTGGATAATAACAGACAACCCATTCACCACGATAAAAAACAAATTAACCCCTGGAATGACAGTTGAACACCAAACAACAGCAAATAAAATTGATACAGTATGGAAGAATTGGCCTGTTGTGTTTATCCTGGGAATGATTTTATGGGGCGTAATCGCAACAATAAGAGATAGGAGTGCAACAGCACCCCCTCAGTTTTAGGTGATATGTTGAAATATAACAGGCTGATATGGATGTGTGTACTGTTCTTTTCTTTAGTTGGGACAGTGCAAGGTGCTGAACCTTTGAATGCAATGATTTCAGCAGGTTTAGACACGCTTTATGATGCTGACGAGATAGCATTAAGGGACTACATGGAAAATAATTCTTATAGAAATTTCAGTGTTAATTATATCACAGATGATGCTTGGAATAATTATACTCTTTATAATAATCGCTCTGACATTGACGTTGTAATATATTTTTCTAGCGGAAACACAGGCGATATGAGATTAAAACTTCAAAATTTAACTTACGGAGTGATGGTCACAGGAGATTCACTATACGATGAAATGGAACTATGCACAGGCGACACAGCACACGCTAGTATGATAGAATACAACATAACAAACATAACACACCCCGCAATGAGTGCATATCCGAGTTTAGGAACACATACAATATACAATCCCGCAAATGCTGTTATTGCTTGTTCCAATCCTTCAAGTGATGGGGTGCTATTGGCTGAAAAGACAGACCAAAATATTAATTATGTTGTGTCCTGGGATGTCGGGGCGGAACGTCTGGACTCTGTGGAATTAGAATATAGAAGGGTGGTTTTTGGCCTGAGAAGCGAACACGCATTGGCTTTTGTCGAAGAAACAAACCAAACATACATACAATTATTGGAATGGTTGGCAAACGAAGAAGAACCAAGTGGTGATTCTGAGTTCCCAGTGAACATCACAAGGGAAACATATGATGATGATAGTATGCACTTGATAATCAATACAGACCAAAACGCAAACACCACTTTATACAGGTTCAAGGATGCCGGATGCAGTATAAATGCAACAATCATCAGGAATCAAACCACAGGCTCAAACATAGATTATCATTTAAGAAATTTAAGAGATGGCATCACATATTATTATAAAGCAGTTGTGAGTGATGGAGCATACACAAACACCACAGCGTGTTATGCGTACACCACAACCACACGTTCATTAAGTGATTATAGCAGTGTAGGACTTACGTTTGACCATGTCACACCCCCTGATGATACTGAATACACAGCAGGGGACAGCATCACATTATCTTTGAATGTAACAACAGGAAGTGGGTGGGATGAATTGTATGATGAATCAACAACAGATGGTGCTTCCTCTTCCTATTGTTATGACAGAGTACAACCTGAAGAGGGTGTGGTCACTCAAATATGTTATAGTGATGGGGATTGTGCGCTTCAAGAAATCAATGTCAGTGATGGGTCTATTCTTAGAAGCAAAATAATTGATTGGGGTGGCACTGATTATTGCAAGGCCATCACACTTGATTTGGATTCAAACTATGTTATAGGAGGAAAGGGGGCGGGAGGAAATGAACTGTTTGGTATTATTAATCGGGATGATTTAAGCCTTAAATGTAATCACACCCAAAGTTTTAGTGGTGACATATATGCTATTGTAGCACAAGACAATGGAAATATTGTGAGTGGGGGCGACCAATCAGGCAATACATATTTGAGTGTTCATAATCATTCTTGTGATTTAGTCAGCACACACGCTGATGATTTTGGTGGCACAGACACCATTTTTGGGTTGGAACAGCACTATAATGGAGATTTATATGCTTCAATCACATCAACAAATGCGATGATGGGAAGGATAAACCATACTGATTATACATTCATGTGGAACAAAAGCATTGTGTCAGGTCACACAGCATATGATGACGGACTGTTGATGTTGAAAAATCAAAGCATTGTGGGATATTTTGATAATTCTGACATTATGATTATTAGTTTAAGCCCGAACGGAGCAGAAGAATGGAACACCACATGGGGTTATTCTGGAATGGGAGAGGACACATTTAAAGCGGTTGAAACTTGGACAGGCAATATTGGTATATGTGGCCGTTCCGATGGAAGTTCACCGCTAGACCTGGAACCTTTTTATGTGGAAATTAGTGAAGGAACAGAAGTTTTTAATTTCTCTCTCACACAAGACACAAGGGTGACATCATGTATTGAATATGAAGAAAATATGTTGATGTTCATGGGATACACAAGCGGAACCCAAAGCAAAGTGATTGGATTTAATAAAAGTGTGTTGCACATTGACAGTCTTGATTTATACCATGACCACACCGGAAGTTGGAGTGTGAACGCTTCAACCATAGGAAATGGAAGCGCAAAAATAAGCACCACATTCACAGGAATTGAAGGAAATTATGTGTGGGGTGGATATGGCCTAACAAGTGAAAGTGTTGATGGTTGGGCATCAAATTATACTTTTAGCGTGGTTGCACCCCCTCAAAACGACAATGGAAGTGTGGTGACATTAAACACCCCATCGGATTCAGCAGAGGAAGGAAGTGTGCCAATAACATTATCATGCACAGCTGAAGATGATGACCAAGTGGACAACGTGACGTTATACACAAACACCACGATAGAGGGGGGCGGTGCAACATATAGGGAGATTTCAATTAGCCAAACAGAAACTTTAAATGAGTGTACTTATTTGCTTAGGTTGTCCAGTTCTGACATTGATTTTGACAAAGCAAACAGAAATGATTTATGTATATCAACAGACACAAGCTGTTCTTCTCCTCTGAACATATATGCACCTGAAGAATTATGGAATGAAGCTGACGGAAATGCAACAATATGGTTTAAATCCACAGATTGCAGCCAAACCACATACTATTTGTTATACAATAATACAGTTTATAATACAGCAAGTAGTGGATACGGTGTTGCAGGAGTGAATGGTAGTCTGACTTTGTTTGATGATTTCAATGACAATTCTTTTAATACAACATTGTTAAGCACACCATTTGGGAGTCAGTGTGATGAAGAAAATGGCAAATTAAACTGTTCTTACGGAGAAGCGAAATATGCTACATACACACAAGCAGTATTAAGTCACCCCTATGCGGTCATATGGAAAGCAACAAACGCACAAGGAGGATTGCAGACAAGAAGCGGTGTTGATGGAGCGACAACCCCTTATTATAGTTTGAACATAGGGGGTACAGCAACGTATGGGAGTGATGACCAAGTATGCATTGACACTGTTTGCAAAGACACATTTGCTTTAAGTTATCCTAATTATTATTTGTGGGAACTAATTAAAGGAGTTAATTATGCCAACACATCTGTTTCATCAATGGATATGCAACAATATATGACCTTTAGTCAATCCATCAGTGAAACCAACAGCAAACCTGTTGTTGCTGAAGAAGGGTATAAAGTGGGACTTGTTGCAACAGTGGATTGGTTCTTGGTGTATCCCACACCCACAGAATCAAACATATCTATTGGTTCAGAACAGGGTGGTGGTGGTGGTTCTGCATGGGGTGTGAACAGCACACATGGTTGTGGAAGTCCAAGCTGCACCGCTGAGTTTAATGTCACGTTGTCGATAGGGGAAACTATTTTGTGGAGTTGTGGAGCAACAGACAACAATTCAAACACTACATATGCAGATGAAAATAGGACAGTCACATATCAAATTGCAAACAATGGTTGGTTTGTGAGTGTGCAATTAGAAAATATTAGCACTACTAATGAAAGTTTATTGGTTGATTTCGGGAGTAGTGAAACAATCACAAGTTCATATGTTCAAGTATATCAATCTGATTGTGCAACATATGTGAGCAATCACACAAATTCAAGTAGTACAACAAACCCTTCATTCAGTATAGGAAACTTAAATAATAATACCATTTATTGCTTGAAGGGGTGGGGCAATAACTCCTTTAAAACAAACACCACTGATTTTGAAAATTTCACCACAGCCAACACCCCTTCAAGTCCCCCATCTAATAATTGGTATGTCACATCACAGTTGGATAATTCAAGCACAACAAACGAATCATTCACAATCACATTCACTGCATCTGAAACATTAAATAATAGTTATCTCCAGTATTATGATGACACGTGTGGCGTGTTGGTTGGTAATGTCAGTAACTCCACTCCGTCAAACAACCCTAATTTCTATATAAGTGGGGTTGCTGACAATACCACATATTGCATGATAGGTTTTGGGGAATATAATGGTGTGAACAATCAAACAGAATATGCAAATTTCACCACGTTCACCACTCCTTCAGCATCAAATTCAACCAACACATCCAATGCAACAAGTGAAAGTTTAATATGGTTCACAGAAGCAAATGATGGAACAAGTGTTGTGGACACTGTGAATGGAAATGACGGCACAGGAAATTGTACCACAACACCCAGAGGTTCAGAAACAGGAATCTTCTGTGATTATGGAGAACTAATCAGCATCCCAAAATCAGTTGATGTGAACATCACAGGCAATTTCACAATTAGCACTTGGATAAAACCTGTCAGTACGCTTCAACATATTTTTGCTGAAGAACTTGTGGCCAAACAACCTGTTCTTAATATTAGAACTGACAACAGGATTCAAGCAGGAAATGATGAATATGTTGAATATAGTGATTATTTAACGAACAACACATGGCAGTATTTAACAGTTGTTTATTCAGGAAGTGGGAGTGTAGATTCAAGCACAGTCACTATATATGTCAATGCATCATTGAATGATACCAATGTTGGGGGGAGCAGTTCACTTAATTTCACAGAACAATATTATTTAATAGGAGAAAGAGTCAGGGGTGACAGCCTATTCCAAGCATACATTGACAATTATGCAATCTATAATAGGGCGTTGAACCAAACAGAAATTCAAGACTTGTTTGATGCAGATGGAAACCCTGGAATCACAGCCAAGTTCCAAATCACAGCTAAAGACTATTATAATTCCTCTAGTATTATGGAGTTTATGGTTAATCTCACAAATAGTTCAGGCACATATCATTATAATACGACAAACGGAACTATCGTGACCGATATTCCAAGAGATTCAGGCACAGTTGATTTATTATTTTATGATGTGGACTATTTTTCAAATACAACTTCAAGTGTGGACACCGCATCAAATTATCAAGGCTCAATGTATCAGTCAATTTTGAATTTGACTGTACTAGAAAGTCTTAGTTTAAATCCTGTCAGTTCATTCACAGTGGTTGGAGATTATAAAAGCTATCCAGGCACGAATGGAAATGTTTTAGTGTACTTAAACGAAGGCCAACACAATCTTCTTGTGACCAGTGGTGGTTTTAGCAACACCACATTCAATCATAACAGCTCTGCATTGATGACAAAAAACAAAACTGTATATTTAAGTGCGAATCTCACATTTTATTTGTATGAAGAATCCACAGGACAACATTTTGATGTAGGTGCAACAAACCAAACAAAATTAAAAGTGTTTTGTGAGAACAGCACAGAAGAAGTCATAATCACAGCATGGAATCAAGCATCAACAGTTGGTTGTCAATGGGATTATATGAAACTAGATGTACAGTACAACCTTTCAGACACTTATTACCGAACATTAATGCCTGAGTACACAGCATCAAGCGTGAATTGGTATTTAATAGACTTAAATGATGAAATTGCAGTCCAAGTTGTTCTCAAACTGAATGATTTAATTGGAACGTATGGGGGGAGCAAGGCCACGTTGAAACGATACGTGAACGGAACAGAAAGAGAGGTCATAGAACAAAACTTTGATGTGGAAAATGAAGTCAATTTGTATTTAGTCAGAAATGCCCAATACACTCTCTCCATCACAAGCACAACAGGTCAAGTCAGAAATGTTGGGTATTTTATTGCGGATAGTGCAGGAGAAAAAACAGTCACAATTCCCACAGTTGATTATGTGCCTTCTACCACAACAGGCAGTGGGGGAAGCACAAGTTGGGGATGGGAAAGCACAGACACATATGTGAGAGTGGTTTATAATGATTCGGAGTCCTCAACAACAGATGTGTCATTCTCTGTGAAGAACGCATCATCAGGGGATACTTTGTACACTACAAGCGGAAACCCAGGCACTTCATCCACATACACATATTTGACTGATAATGAAACAGGAATATTGGTGTGTTTTAACGCAACACACTCCACATTAGGCAGCATAGGGGAGTGCAGACCATATTGGGGAAGTGTTGGAATCGGGAATTGGAGCAGTGGGGGATTTTCGTCTGAAGAAGAAGCCAAAATAAAAGGATGGGCATGGTTTATATTAATCTTTGTTGTTGCGGTTGGTGTGGGGATTTATAGTCCTTCAGCATCAATGTTCATTGTGACCTTTCTTTGTTGGGTTGGTTTTCAATGGGATTATTTCACGATAGGAAGCACATATAAGGATGCAGCTGTACTGAGCATTTTGGGAATACTGACTGTTATGATGATATGGGTGGAGGCTAACAAAAAATGAAATATGTGAGCATAGCACTATTCTTGTTTTTTCTCCAAGTCAGCATGGCGGTCATAAACGCAACAGGTATTCTCCCCACAAATCTTCAACCCGCAACAGAATGGTTTGAAGCGGTGGATGATAACCAATGGGCAGACCAGGACTATGTGCAAGGAGAGATAGGAGAATCTGAGATTGGTTTGGGTGATTTTGTCAAGGGAACCATTAAGTTTGTGGAAGCATTTGGGTTGGGAATAGTGTGGTTCCCCTATACTCTGGAAAGGTTTGGAATTACAAGCCCTTTTATTTATTATTTTGGATTGCCTGTTTATATCCTGTATTTTTTAGCTATTGCACAGTTTATCAGCAATCGAGGAACAAAGGGGATGCGTTAAAATGATGACCTATAATCAAACAGCCTTCCAATATGTTTTGGATGGACAGTACATGGTAGGGGTTCAGGCTATGTTTTTTAATGCAATGCAGTTTTGGTGGATTGTGTTGTTGATTGCTTTTAGCGTGTTTATTTTGTACATATCCACAAAAGACTGGACTGTGACAACTGGGGTGACTTTGGTGGGTTATGGTTTTTTTGATAATATCACAAATTTGGTTCCAACAGAGATTAGTTTTTTTGTGTACATGGTGGTCAGTATTGGATTGGCATTGAGTCTGTATGTAACATTTGGGAAAAGCTATCCCGGGGAGTGAAAAAATGGTATTGAAAATATATAATGTAGGCAAAAATGCTTGGGCGATAGGCGTATATGATAAGACCACAGGGGAGTGGTTGAGGGGTGGCTCTCCCAGGTATTATCGCACTAAAAAAGGAGCGCAACGTGCCCTGAAGAAAAGATTGGAAAAAAGATGAAATTTGATTTAAAGAAAAAGAAGGAATTGGAAGATTTGTTGAGTAGTCCTGATGTTGAAATTAAAAGGGCTATTCGGGTCTTGAAACTGAATAAGTGTGTGCGAAAGCGGAGGGAGGGA
>Ga0180433_10009878_pt1 | contig 11597 bp, 11 predicted proteins | sample SS_ome_8_FD_132980 | JGI IMG/M metagenome (GOLD analysis project Ga0180433, IMG submission 132980) | Hypersaline lake sediment archaeal communities from the Salton Sea, California, USA - SS_1_D_1 metaG | ecosystem: Environmental > Aquatic > Non-marine Saline and Alkaline > Hypersaline >... | reverse complement strand
TTAGTACAAGAATTTTTTTTTATTAAAAAAATTAATGTATCTCCTAACTAAGAAATATATTTAGCTTCTTACAAATATTTCATAAAAATATGACATGACATATATTGTAATAACAATAAACAGGTTTAAGAAGAATAAAATTTACCAGAATGTATTTTTATATTGTTCATTGAGTTTGAATTTGAAAAACTCATTAACTTTTCAGAGAAAAAAGACATTGTCAAGGCATCATCAGAAATGGGTGATACTCTTCTAACATATTTTACAAAACAATAATTATCAAATATTCTTTCGACACCCCATTCCACGATCTTCTTTACAATATCGTTTTGAACATCGTTGGTCCATTTTATTTTGCACTCTTTCCCACAAAACATCAATTCTGGTTTGGGTTGGCATACATTCACGAGAAAAATTTTATTATTACTATTTTTTCTAATTTTCTTCTTGCAATATTCACAAATCATGGTATAGTATTTGGAAACCTATTGTATATAAAATGATTTTTGTCGAGGATATTTAAAAGAAAAAGTCATTAATGAAATAATGTATATTTAATTCTAATTATATTTTTATTAGTTCATAATCCATGGATCCTATTTCATCTTTAAGGGACGCCTCAAATTGCATTTGATATCCAAGCATTTCACTTAAAGGTGATGAGGCTTTAAATTTCTCTACGCCCGAAGGTACGGGCTCTCGCCATGTTCCATCCTTTTCTAAGATTGGGAGTCCGGGAGCGTTTATTTCTGCATCAATGCAAGCTTTATCAATAGCTACTGGATCAGTTGAGCCAAAAATACCTAGATCAGGGACAACGGGAGGTCCAGGATTAGAGACGCAATCGCACATCACAACAACATCAAACGCAAAATTAATATATCGAATATTATCTGATCCAAAGGAAGACATTACAGCCAATGCATTATCGATAAATCGCTCGACAAAAGCATCCCCTAATATCATAGTTGGTCTTTTAATAGGGCTATCTTTTTTCTTATGAGGGCATTTTATCATGCAATTGAGACATCCATAACAAAGGTCTTGGTTAATCACGGCGGAATTTTCCTCAATTGATATCGCCTTTACCGAACAACTTTCTATACACTCTTGATTACACGTTGAGATATCGCATTTTCGGGAAAGAATTTTTGGTAGTTTACCCATGTGAGCTAAAAATTTATTTCTTTTAGTTACACATCCTATTCCAAGTTGTTTTAACGCACCTCCAAAAGTTGCTTGGGGGTGTCCTTTAAAGTGAGAAATTACAACCATTTTATCAAATTCAAATAATCCAGAAGCAACAGACACGTCTTTAAAATGAATCCCATTTATTTGAATTTTCTTCCCGTCGATACCATCTTCGCCATCAATGAATTGTAATGGCGCACCAATAACAGATTCGTTATAACCGTGAAGATTTGCTATTTTCTCATGATCTGCTTTATTAGCACGGTGATTAATACATACATAATAATCTTCAGAGATGTCTATTTTCCGAGCATGTAAGCCCAAACCCTGAGTTTCGATTAATGTAGGTGTACCACCCTTAGCTTTAATCGCATCTACCACTTCTCGAACGTAATCTGGGCGCAAATAGCGCGTATTTTGTGCTTCTCCAACGTGGACTTTCACAGCTACTTTATCACCAGCTTGAATGTTATCTAAAATTTTATCTAAAATTAACCTTGTCTTGACTAAATTGTTCGTCGACATGATTTTTGCATCGCTTCTAAGGGCTGTAACTTCTATAGGAGATGCCCAATATACTATTGGTTTATTTTTCATAAAACACCATTAAAAATATAATTCTAATTTAGGAAAAATTATAATTCTATTAAAATTAAATTATTCTATATTATAAACTATAAAATTTGATGTATTAAAAATGGTAGATGAAAACTCTTCAAAAAAAATAGGTGGTTCATTATTGCTTCTTGTCGTGATAATGATTTCCATCTTCGCTTGGATAACCTATGGAACTTTACAAGGAGTATTGGGGACATTAGCATTTCTTATCGTTGGATTGTTAAATATATTTCCTTGGATAATTCCATTCGCAGGAATCCCTCTTGGTATCTTGGATGTATTAGGGATATATGGATTTGGAATGGGAACCTTAACCTTAAATCTTGCTCATTTAGGTAATAGCTGGATGTCTATCCTATGGTTCTGGATTATTTCGTTTGTAGGAATATTTATTGACGTAATGCTGATAGTTTTAATATTCTTTTGGTTAAAAGGATTAAAATATCGAAAGAAAGAACCAAAAACCAACTTAGCCCTGGTAAATTGTAATATCATTGATGGAAATCGAGATAGTAAAGTTATTAACGATGGTGTTATATTAGTTAAGAATATTGTCAAGAAGGGTGAAACTGCTGGTTTAATTGCTGATGTTGGAAAAGCGGGTGATATTGAGATCCCATCAGACTACAAAAGAATAGATTTAAATGGAGAATATATCCTCCCGGGATTAATTAATGCTCACTGTCATTTAATCATGTCGGGAAAACCTAGGAAAATGCAGAATCTTAGTGACGAAAGAATGGAACAACTAGTAAAACTCACGGAGAATCGATTGATCCAGATTGTGTTGAAAAAAATCATGCAAGCAAATATGAATAATGCATTAAATTCGGGAGTTACCACATTGAGAGGAATGGGAGATGCCGCTTATCTAGATGTCAAATTAAGTGATGAAGTTAAAGAAGGTAAAATTATTGGTCCTAGATTAGTTGTCGCAGGAAAAACAATATGCACCACAGGAGGTCATGGAGGTCCTGCATCATATGTGTGTGATTCCATTCCCGAAGTAAGAAAAGCCATTCGTAGTAACTTGAGACACAGGGTTGATTGCATCAAGATCATATCTACAGGAGGAGTGATGGACGCAGAGAAGATTGGGGAAGCTGGGAGACCCCAAATGACAATAGAGGAAATTGAAACGGCGTGCTTTGAAGCTCATCGCGGGAATCTTTTAGTAGCTACGCACTGTGAGAGCACAAAAGGTATAGAAGAAGCTTTAGCAGGTGGAGTAGATACAATTGAGCATGGAGCAGATATCCCTGACGAATTATTTCCATTATTTAAAAATAATCCTAAAGCATTGCGAGGATATACAGCTTTAGTTCCTACAATAGCTGCAGGAATGGGGCTTTCAACTCTTCCCACAGAGGATACCAAGATAACGCCTATAAAATTTGAAAACGCTAAACTTATTGAAAAGGGAATGATAAAATCTTTACAAATAGCATACAAGAATGATATCAGATTTGGCTGTGGAACAGACTCCGGAGTTCCTTACTCCACTCACTATAATATTTGGAAGGAACTAAAATATTACTTAAAATATACTGATATGACCGCTCAAGAAGCTATATATTTCGCAACAAAGAATACTGCTGAAATAATTGGTATCGATGATGTCACCGGAAGCATAGAGGTTGGAAAATCTGCAGATTTACAAGTCGTACCAGGAAATCCTCTTGAGAACATAGATGTTCTCGGTCAAGTTTCAAAAGTAGTAATAATGGGACATTTAATTAAAAATCCAAAAATCAAAAAAGTCAAGAACTTAAAGGAAATTACTCCTATAGAAATGTAATCAATCTTTTTTTTATTTTTATTATAAAATAATTGGGCCAATAGTTTTAATTTTTAATAGATCGGCCGCATTTGTTCCAAAGATCTTTCTTTTAAAGGAGTCTGAGATCGGAAGTGCTTTCACGGCAGGAATGATCTTATTCCAATGACATAAGGGGTGATCACTTGCGAAATACACTCTTTCTTCAAGGTTATACTTAGTAAATGCGTCCCAAGGAAACCATTGATACAAATCGGGATGAGCGGAAATATCTACATGCACGTTTGGATGCCTTACAACTACGGACCATGCGTCCCAAAACCAAGGTGTTCCCATGTGTCCCATAATAATTGTGAGGTCTTCGTTTAGCATTGCTAATTCGTCAATTAACATTGGATGACCATATTTTGATATTGATCCAACGGTCTTGACTTGGTGTCCAGTGTGAATCCATAAAGGAACATTAAGATCTACCATCTTGCGCCATAAGGATTGATACTTCTTATCAGAAATATCAAATTTCTGAACTGGTGGAACAATTTTAACTCCTTGAAGTTCTAAAGAATTAATGGCATAATCAAGTTGGTCTATAGCATCAGCTGCAGGAACATCGATTCCAGCAAAACCTATTAATCTATCTGGATGGCGCTTTACAAAATCAGCTATATTTTCGTTCGTTACTAAGCAAATACCATATGCTGTAGTAATATTAAAAGAGACAATTATAATTTTATCGATTCCAGCTCTATCCATACCTTGAATATAATCATCAATGGAGGTTTTATTGGCAAATACCTTCATTGAAGCTCGATAGAACCGTTGTTTACTAAGATCTGAGCCACCCATTGCTTCAGCAATCTTGTTTATTTCGGGCCATTTCGCCTCCTTACAGAAAGGATGGACATGCATATCAATAATCATGAGATTACCTCTTTACAAATACTCTCTTTATGGATAAGAATTGAATTTATTATTTTTAAAAAATATGATTTGTTCACAAATAATACGGCTGTCTTACTATATAAATGGTAATGATTGTTTTTATTATGCTATTTATATTTCATGCGATTAATATGAATCAGATAGTGCGCTTACTCTTACAATGGGTTCTATCATAGCAGCCATGAATGCTCCATAAAACGCCTTGAATGCCACAAAATTCCAGTATGGTAATGAGTATACTTGTAAGTTAACCATGATACCAATTGCTAGAGGAAAGAAAATAATAAACGTAACACATGCCATGACCAAGGAGCGATATATTAAATTTGTAGGTAATTTTTTCAGAATAGGAATTGCACTACGGCGCACTTGTAATGGTTTTATTTTTTCCTTTTCTATATCTCCACGGATACCCAATGATACAAGTAAAGTCAGGAAGAATCCTAGATATAGGCACATCTGAAGGAAATCAATCATAAGGCTTCCATAACCCCCAAAAACTTGTACGGGATCCTTAGCAAGGAGTCCAAAAAGGCCATTGATGAAATAATTCACAGCAATATTAAATATCCAATTATATAAGAAATATTGAAAATATGTTCTGTTCATAAAATAATCTCTACTTGATTATTTAAAAAAATTGTTATTAGGAAATGGTCAATTATGATTTTTTGAGAGCTTCAATAATTTTTATTAGAAATGCGGAAACAATTGTTTCTTGACCGGTTAATCCATGTGCAGAGAGAGTATATTTCTTTTCAGGTTTATCTAAAAAGAGAACATTCGTATCTGGTAAATTCAACGCTGCTCTTGCAAGTAAAGCTTCTTTAAATATCACGAGATTATCCTCTTTCCCGTGTACTAAGTATACTCTATCTTTATCAGGAATAGAGCTCTTCTTCTCGAAGAAATATTTTGCAGATACTTTCTTATTCCACGATTCTAGGTCATCTTTATCTTTTTTCGTGATATTTTTATAAATGCGTTTGGTAACTACTGTTTTATGCCTTCTTAGCATTTCAAGAATATCATAAGTGCCAGAGATTCCAACTACTTTCTTGATTCTTTGATCTTGATATCCCCCTGTTAAGGACATTTGAGCTCCCATTGAAATTCCCATCATGCACAATTTGTTCTTATCTACTCCGTCCAAATTTTCTAAAAATGTTATTTCATTTTCCACATCACTCAGTATTCCTATAAAATCGTTCATACTAAATCCTTTTTCTTTTGACTTTCCATGTCCTCTCGCATCAATGCATAATATCGTGCATCCATAAACAGCTAAAGGGATGGCATATTTATAGACTCTCTCTATTTTTCCACGATACCCATGATGAAAAAGGACTCCAATCTGCTTTTCGTCAGGATGACTGAGCTTATTTCGAAGCAAAATGGCTCTAAGATTCTTTCCCTCGATTTTAGATGGAACTTCTACTTCTCTTATCGTAACTTGTGAGGTATCAATCCAACTTGGAAATGGCCAGAATAAAAAATTCACATATAACTGAATAGTAATGAAAGCAGTAAGTATAAAACAAATTAAAAAAATTAATCCAAAGAACATGTTAAAACTAGCGACAATTGGTGTTGCTACGCTAAAAACAACAAGAATTATGAAGAAACAATAAAACCTAAAATCTTTCATGTAGATCAAAAATTATTTGTCATTTTTAAACTTTAAGAGCATTATTTCTCATTAAAAACAATCCTAATAAGGTGGTCGTTCTCTTAAAGCTGCTCGTTCTTTTAATTTCATTTCTTTTCCAGTCACATCTTCTCGCCCTACTGCTCTGAGTCGTACTAGAGCATGGGGATATGGAGATAAGAATTCTTCTTCTACTCCTTTTAGCACCATGGGATCGATTTCTTTTAGTTTTTCATATATAATATTCTTATCTTTCGCAGGAGTAAACCGTGGATCTACAACCACAGCAACATGAAATGAAACTCCAGCGTCCCATAATCGTTGTGCTGCGACAAAGGGTTGTTCTACAAATTCTCTTCTACAACCCGTTTTGTCTTCAAATTTCTCTGGTAATCCACCTCTAATAGATAACCTTACATGACCAACAGTCTCCTTTTTCCGGTCATTTGAGGCATATTTTGATAAACGTTTGCCAAAATTTTCATCATTAGCTAACACCACACCATTAGTTTCTATAATAAAAATTTTAAAATGCTGAACCTCCTCATTCACTCTATCAAGAACAGCACAGAGATGATCTGGACATAAGGTAGGTTCAGCACCACTTATTCTAGCACTCCTCAATCCTTTATTTTTCATCACTTTACGCAAATTCAAAAACACTTCATCTGGAGAATAGAAATCGCCATAGAGTTCAGGCCAATCTCGGCTCCAATCGACCCAACAAAAAATGCACCTGAAATTACAACCCACTGAATAAGCAGTAGCAATTCCCCCATAAACTCCAACTGAATAGAAATTAGTGTATTTACGATATACGATTCCATCCATCTTTTTACATACTAATTCACGCGTTTTTTTGGTCAATTCCCAAGGATCGAATGGATAGGGTGGAATGAGCTCACCACTAGAGTTTCGCTTTACATATCTGATAGGTTTTTTTTCAGAATTTGGATTTAACATGATTTTTCATTTATCTATATTATTAGTGATATAACCATTAATTAGAGAAAATCGTCAATAGTTTTTTGATTTTTAATAAAGTCTACCATCTTGCTGCTTTTCTTCCATTGTTTAAGGTTCACCATTAACCCTTCAGCCATTTTAACAAGTGAATCATCGAAATTATCGATAATTATTGGAACAGACGTTTCCATTGCATTTTTTACCGTTTCGCGTATAACCCACACGCCTAAAGGAACCAAGTATCCTCCTCGAACTTCTCTAAAGATGAGGACTCTTGCTTGCTTCCTAATGCTAAACATGTATTCACAAACTGATTTTCGCGCAGCATAATAAGCTCCAGTAATGTTGCTTGCGTAATTTTTCCTCCCTTGATAAAATTCAAAATCATTCATTATCTGGGGTTTTAGATTTCTATTATCTCCATTAAGATTTATGTTCCAGAGCGTATTAGGAGCCCACACCTCATTCATATCGTATGCAAACTTACCAGGAAATAATAGTATTTTAAAATGATTATCTAAATAACTTCCTTCGAATATTCTATAATCGTTTATCTCTGGAAATTTTTTGATTTCTTTAATCAATCTCTTCGAGATCATATCGTCAATTGCTGTAATAGTCCACCTCGTTGGCACGATTCTACGTCTTTTCTTCTGACCAAGGAGTCCTGCTGAGAAGACTCTTTCGATCGTTGACTGTGGCACATGTCCTTTAATATAGAGATATTCTGATATTGCCTCGTTAGCGTTTAGGTCTATATCTGACACGCAATAATCCACTTTTGGATGCACTTTCACATTTTCAGTAATTCTTATCTTTTCAGTGATTCCAGTAGGACCTATTGGGAGGGCATGGTTATCCATCATTATTCCTAAATTCATTTTCTCTAATTTGGTCTCCGTGTCGACGGGGCGAGCCGCCATTGAAAGTTCTTGAGAGGCATCCAATAACTTTGAAACTTTTATTGGTAATGTGTTTTTTAATCGTTGCTTACCTACAAACACGTTCATCTTGAAATTATTTCTGACTAAACTACTCCTATACTGAATGACATCAATCATTTTTTTTCCGTACCAAAGTTCTGGAGCGTCAAGCACATGATAATCTGTAACATCGGTTTCAAACTCATTGAATGGAACCAGAGGTCCAATATTTACATTTGGATAATTGTATCTCCCAACAAAAAAACCAGGTGGACTTGCACCAAAGATTTCTACATTTCGCTTAGTTTTACCAAACTCGTAGGGAAGCATCGATTTTAAAACTGATTGCTTTAGTAAGATTGGACAAGATGTTTTCCCACATAGCAGTCTCGCACCTTTACAACGGAGACAAATGTTTTTTTCTGTCGGAGGTCGTACCAATCTGTATCCAACCTTCTTGAAATGAGTTTGTAATAATTATTTAATCAAGATTATATTATAAAAAATTAATGGAGTCGCGATTTTTAATATTTTTAATGTTGCGATAATAAATTGATTAATGCTCGAGGGATTTCTTTATAATCTTCGACAGCGTAAAACTTCCCTTTACCAGCTTTGGCAATATCTCGACAAGTATCAATACCTCTGTCTGCGTCATTATCTGCAGGCATTCCAATCACGTGAAGTTTAGGATATGTTTTTGCAATATCTCGCGGATCATCGCCCCGATTAAAATTTCCATCAGATATTAATATACCAAACTTATTCTTGGTTATATCTCTTACTTTATTTAATTCTTTTAATCCTTTTTCCAAACCAATGTGAATATTCGTAAAACCAACAGCTTCAGAATCTAAAATTTCGTCGATAATATTCGTTACAGTTTTTTTTTCATCGATTTTTTTTAATGTCATCGCCGTAGAGTTAAATAACACTATACTATAATCTTCTTTATCCATGTTATAAGCAAGAACAGATGTTGTTAGTGCGGCATTAAGCAAGAGACGGCCATACATGCTTCCGCTCGTGTCAAGTATCATTACTACTTTACGTTTCTGCCGTTTTCTTTTAATCCCATAAATATCTTTATGGTTTAAGCTTTTATTGTTAACTTTCAACGGATTATGCTGAATAGTTTCGTCCAAGTCAAACTCAGGCATTCCAATTTCGTAAAATGGTATTGTTTTCCTGAATTGTCCCCTAATTCCCTTGCTTGTTATCTTCAAAGACATCTTAATGATGCTTTGTCGGGCTAATCTCCTGAATATAAACTTATATTTTTCGCTAATTGGACGCCTCACGAAAAAATATACTTCTGGTACGAAAGCGCTCGATTCTTCCGCTTTTTCTGAAAAGAATTTTACTCCTTCCTCACAATCGAGAGCGTCTGTAGCAGCGTATACGTTCGACTTGAGCATTCCCATGATTGCTTCAAGGTTTTTGTACTGGATTGCTAAGTAGGTTAATTCCTTGATCTCCTTGTAATCTAAAGTGTTAGCAAGATGTCTATAATAATCTGGTTTTTTCTTTTTTTTCCTAATTATTTCAAACTTCAATATCTCTTTATCAGGAGGTCTATCAGTTAACCTCACGTGTAGCCGTCTATTCTCAATCTCCTCGGATTCTTCCGCAGAGAAATCATCGATTATTGAAAATCCGAACTATTCAATACTGCAAGGACAATTTCAGAAATAATTTCGGTCTTTGACTTGTTAATGCCGTCTTCAAGCTCGATCTTATTATATAGCGCCATAATTGCTGCTTCAACCCAATCCTTCGAGCTATTGACTTTAGTATTTTGATTCATTAGTGCTGCTAAATCAATTGAGCCTCTAATTGAACTTCCTCTGCGTAATGATATACTATCTCTAGTTATTTGAACAATCTCTTGAGAAATTTTTGCAATTCTATCACCATTTTCTCCGTTCAAGCCAACTTCTTGTGTAATAATTTGCATTTCTTCTCGTGGTGGTTGATAATTTAGCTTGATCCACACAAATCTATCCTTAAGAGCTTCTCCTAAAACAGTAACGCCGATATGAGCAGCAGGATTTTGCGTTGCTATGACAAAAAAGTTCTCTTTTGCCTTTATGGTTTTTAACTTCGGGATTTCAAGAATCTTCTCGTCTAAAGAAGTTAATAACGCATTCTGAGTGCTTTCAGGCATTCGATTAATTTCATTAATGAATAAGCACCCTCCCTTAATCATGGCAGATGGAAGAGGTCCATGCACGTAAGAATCTTCGCCATATCCTTTGGCAATTACTAAAGGCGGATCAAAATATCCAACAAGATTGTGAGTAAGGCTGTCTTCGCTGCAATCAATTCGATAAAATTCAGAATCGTAATAGGAAGATACTGCTTTCGCAAGAGTAGTCTTCCCTACTCCAACTTCACCTTCTATGAGGATATTCTTGCCGACGGAGTGAGCTAAAATGATTTTTCTTAATTCTTCTGTCCTTCCAATGATTTTATATTTCTGCTGTATTTCTTTTGCAATTTCAGAGGGATTAACCATATTTATTATAATAATGTATGTGTAAAAAATCTATAGTCTTTTTTAAAAACTCTTACTATTTTGAACCTTCCTACAAGCAATTTTGATGGAATTATAAAATATAACCCATTAATTTTTTTAATTATTTTCCCATATACCGATTAACTCGTCTACTAAATGATAGATTTTGTGAATGCCTAGTGATTTATAGAGTTTTCTTAAGCCAATCTCATCATAATTCCACGCAGATCGTGTATCATAAGCATTAATACCATCATTATCAGCTAAAAACAAATCTAATAGTTTATATATACGTTCTGGCAATAATTTAGTAATACGCATGAGTAATCTTGCGATTCTATCATAAGCATTAATATCTTTTGGTTTTATCGCATATGGTTCACAGATTATAATTTTATTAGCGTGATCTTTGGCATGTTCGACTAATTCTATGTGTTTAGGATAAACATGGTGCAAAATTCCACTAAAAACGATTACGTCTTTTTTTTCTGTTGGATACTCTTCATAGTGAAAGATATTTTTTACTTTGACAGTTAACTTTTTTGGTTTAAGTCTTCCTTTTTTCCAATCAAGTTTTAGCTTATTGAGAAATGCCACGTTTAAATCCCATCCTTCATAATCAATTGATGGATCAAGATATCGGGCTAAATAACCAGTGCCACAAGAAAGATCGAGGAGCGTTAATTGAGAACCTTCAGGATTAGCAATGCCTACAAGTTTTCCTAAGGTCATAAATTTCTTTTTCCAATCGTATAAAAAGTGATTGACGAAATTATAGATATGACCACTTCGATAAGTTAAAGAACGAAACATTTTTAAGTAAGATCCTTCAACCACTTACCATGGCACCTCTTTTAAACCGATATAATATCCAACAGTGCTTCCTAAAATGGTAACTGAGGGTGTTAAAAATATTAAAAAGATGATTATGTTGATATCAGGTACCCAAAACAACCAAGGTATGATAAATCCGGGCATTGATACAAATAAAATCGCAAAAAGAACAAAATCAAG
>Ga0180433_10009876_pt1 | contig 11598 bp, 10 predicted proteins | sample SS_ome_8_FD_132980 | JGI IMG/M metagenome (GOLD analysis project Ga0180433, IMG submission 132980) | Hypersaline lake sediment archaeal communities from the Salton Sea, California, USA - SS_1_D_1 metaG | ecosystem: Environmental > Aquatic > Non-marine Saline and Alkaline > Hypersaline >... | reverse complement strand
TTTCGCGATTTTGCTTCTCAACATATTTATTAATATGCCTTCGGCGCAAAATCGTTGCAAGTTCGCGTTTCGCTGAGGTTTTTCAACCCTCGTGACGATACCTACTGCATAATCTGGGTTAAAAGATTATATGCCCTGTTAAACATTTCCCTTTATTAAAATTGCTTAACAGGGCGATAAATATCTGTTTAAACTATCTCATTTCATTTTTATCCTAAAATTTCCTTCATCAACCCTACTAATTCTTCCGGTTCCTCTGGTTTTTCCATATATGCATATGGTTCAGGGGCGGATTCACCGCTAAATTCATCCAAAACCTTTTGGGATTTAAGGAAGCTTTTCTTAGGGATTCCAGACAGCATAATCACAGGGATTTCCTTAAAATTATCATCTGTCTTTAATTCATGATACATCCTGACGCCACTCTCTTTAGGCATAAGCACATCTAATATAATTAAATCGGGCCTGTCTTCTTTCACCATCCCCATGCCCTCTAATCCATTCTTTGCAACAAGGGCCTTATAACCGCTTACTTGTATGAGTTTTGATACAATTTTTCTCACATCAGGATTATCATCAACAATTAGGACCTTTTTCATGTATATCCTCCCTATTTTACAACCTAGATTTCTATAGCCTCATTATCTAATAAGTAATCAATATTTATACGCGCCTCTATTATCCTTTAAGATCCCTTTTTGGTATCGTAATGGTAAAAGTAGATCCCTTCCCGGGATTTGATTCTATATCAATTGTTCCACCATGCTCATTAACCACCTTTTTAGTGTTTAGCAAACCAAGGCCAGTGCCTTTCCCCCTTTTTGTGCTAAAAAAGCTTGTAAAGAGTTTGCTTTTAACTTCTTCCCCCATGCCCAGTCCATTGTCAGAAACCTGAAATATTACTGCGCCATCATCCTTAAAATTGGTACTAACTGTTATTTGCCACTTCTCTTTTTCACTAACATCAAAGGCACATGCATCTATAGCATTTGAGATCAGATTAAGTAGGCATCGATGGATAGCTTTAGGGTCTAAAAATATTTCATCTGTGGACGAAGTAAAATTCTTTACAATTTCTATATCATATTCTTTTGCACTCTCCTTCATTAATTCACAAACGTCATCGGCAATTTTATTGGGAGAGCATTTTTCAAATTCAGGCTCACGTTCTTTGGAATATTCTACTAAATCGAGCACTAAATCAGAGATCCTGCCCATATTGTTTTCTAAAATATCCCAGCTGCTTTTTAGAGAATCCGTATCATTTTGTTTGATAGCTATATTTGCCAGGTAAAGGCCGCCCTTTAGCCCAAATAAGATATTTTTAACATAATGGGCAAGGCTTGCTACAGTCTGTCCAATTGCAGCCAGGCGCTCCGACTGTATCAGCTCTTTTTCCAGTTGCTGTATCCTGTTTAACCGTTCTTCTACCCCCACCTTAACGGCAACCCAGTATTTTACCCTTTGCGATAGTTCCCTGTAGTCAAATGGTTTTGTTATATAGTCATCTGCACCAAAATCCAGACCCTTTACCTTGTCAGGTATCTTCGCTTTAGCGCTCAACATAATTATCGGGATATGTTTGGTTTCATCATAATTTTTTAAACTTTTTGATACCTCATAGCCATCTACTTTGGGCATCATTATATCCAGTATTATCAAGTCCGGTTTATATTCTTTAACCTTTTGAAGCGCCTGCCCTCCATCATACGCCTCTGAGGTGCTGTACCCTTCGGCACGAAATCTCTTGGTCAGCAATTCCACAGCATCCAGGTCATCATCAACTATTAATATTTTAATATTGTCTTTCATATAAATACTAAAAAATTGACCCTCTCTCGGTATGCAGTATGCAAAAATCTATTAATCTGGTTGGATAACTGCCTTACATCAATAGGCTTAGGTATGTATCCATCACAACCAGCTGCTAATACGTCTTCTATATCTCCTTTCATTGCATGGGCTGTACACGCGATCACAGGAATATCCTTAGATTCATCACTCCCCTTGAGCCTTCTTGTCACCTCATATCCATCGATCTTAGGTATCGAAAGATCCATAAGGATCAAATCCGGTCTTTCACTCCTTGTTTTTTCAACAGCCTCTTCACCATCAACCGCCTCTATAACCTTATAGCCATTCGTTTTCAGTATCTTCGCTGCCAGTTCACGATTATCCTGGTTGTCCTCTACAACCAAGACTGTTGGTGATGCCGTTTTTCCAACCGCTTCTTTATCCATATTCTCTCTCTTTTAAACAGGCAGTTGAATTACAACATAGCCGCAATTCATTTTTACCCTACATTTTAACACCAGGTTTGTCGATCTTTATTGATCCCATTAAACCCATTTATATATCCAGGCATACCCTTATTTTCCTTACATCTTAATTGAACATGGACTTTTTTTCAACTCTTCTCCATGGAATTATTCTCTTCCCCTACATCCTTGTAAACAGGCAAGGTAAAGTAAAATTTGCTCCCCTCTCCATATGTGCTTTCAACCCAGATATTGCCATTCTGTATTTCAACCAGCCGTTTGCAGATACTTAGTCCTAAGCCAACTCCACCGTATGGACGGGTTGCAGATAGATCAAGCGGTCTAAACATATTAAATAGCTCTACAAAATCCTCTTCCTTTATCCCGGTGCCGGTGTCGGAAATGCAAACCTCAATAAATTCAGGAGGATTGTCTTTGTTGATATCTGCGTTAAATAAGCTTGCGCTTAGCGTTATATACCCCTCGGTTGTAAACTTGATGGCATTGTCAAGCAGGTTTGTTACTATCTGCCTGACCAGATCCGGATCTGCATAGACAGGAGGCAAATCATGTTCGAAATTCACCTTTACAGTTAGGTCTTTTTTATCTATCAACGGTCTAAGGCTCGAGACAACTCTTTCAATAATGTCTTGTAAATCAACTTCCCCTAAATTTATCTCCATTCTCCCAGATTCAATCCTGGACATATCGAGTATATGATTAATCAGCTTCAGGAGATTTTTAGCGTTGTTACTCACCTTTGTCAGGCTCTTATCCTGCTCCTCATTAATTGCACCATCTACACCGTCTAACAATAGGTCAGTGTATCCTATTATGGAGTTCAAAGGGGTCCGTAGTTCATGAGACATATTTGCCAAGAAGGCAGACCTCAGTTCGTCAAGCTTCTTAAGTTCTATGTTTGCCTTTTCCAATTCAGCGGTTTTTTTCTCCAACTCCTCTGTTCTCTTTGTTACCTGCAATTCAAGGTCCTTATTAAATGATGCGATTTTTTGATACATCTTAGTCATGCTCTTTAACATTCGTATTAAAGAATCGCTCAATTGGGCAATCTCATCACCTGCATAAAGCTTATCGGTCCCCCAGGGTTTTGTTTTCTTGCCAAGATCTAACCTTGCATCAAATTTCCCAAGGCTCACTTCATTGGCAAATTCAGTAATCCGCGAGATGGGGTATGTGACATATTTTGATAGCCATCTAATTAAAAAAAAGCCCACCACTATAAGAGAAATTAATGCAACAATAATCTCACGATTTCTTAACTCACCTATCTTTTTTTCTATTGGGCCCCAGTTAATCCCTACAGTTAATACACCTAAAATATCCTTTTCCCTTCCATGACATTTAAAACAGGCCGCCTCGTTATAGATAGGAATAGCATGGAATAATAACTTTTTCCCTTTATGAGCTTCCAGCCCCTTCAGTCCTTTTTTGTTGTCCAAGGCCATCTTTGTAATCTCTGCTATGCAAATCTTGCCTATATTCTCAGTATTTCCGCTGTATTTAATCTTCCCGGTTAAGTCACACAGGTTTACCTCCTCAAGCCCTTCAAGCCGCCATAATCTTTGTAAAATGGCCTGAACATCATTCATCTCTCCATCAAGCATGGGATACTCTATTCCCTTTAAAACTACATCGCTGATGTCGAAGGCCCTTTCTTCCTGCTTTTTAAGATGAAACCGAGTCTGTGTTACTGCACTTATATACGTAGATGCCCCTATTATTAAAATCAGTATTAGGGCAACACCTAAAATTATCTTGGCCCTTAGGCTGTGAAAAAGCCGGTTAGAGTTTATTAATTGAAGAAATGACATTGAGGAAACCAACGCTTATTAATTAACGCTATCTAACGGTACTATGCATACTATGATAATCGAAAACTATACATACGGCATAAAATCCAACATATTTGTTAAGCGAACTATTTTCGGTTAATTATATGATACATGTGCATGTGCTATGGGATTAATAGTGTTGACAGTTCTGATACCTCTGCAAGTTGCTGGGAAACGCTTCCTAACCATCGAGCTTGCCAAGCGCTCTTCTTGCTTGTACCTGAAACAATAATAGTAGCATTGCGCTCTTGCGCCGCCTTTTCTATAAGGGTTAAATCTCCAACCAGGAAATGATACTCCGCGTCTATTCCTTCACCTTCAAGGGCGTTGCATAATTCATCCAACCTCTTTCTACTCTCTCTTTCCATTTTTTGCAGCCCTCTGCTGCCCAAACCTTCCATGCTCTTTTCAGTTGCTACATGAACTACCTGTATCTTTTTAATAATAGTTTTAAGTCCAACTAAGAATTCAATTGCCCTGTTTGCAGCGGGCGACCAGTCCATTGCCAAAATGGGTACATCGAACAGCGTGTCATTAATTTTACCGGATTTTTTTTTATACTTATATACCAAAGTAGGTTTAGTAGTTTGTCGAAGAAATTCTAATGTCTTTGAATCTAAATATAATTTCTCTATCTTGCCTCTTTTTTGACGGCTTATTACAATTAAATCGACGTCTTCCTCTTTCTCTGTCTCCTGTATTTTGGACACTGTGTCCCCTACAACAATATAAGAGCCGCATTCCAATCCTTCTTCATATATACTTTGCGCCCAGTCAATAAAACGCACTTCAGCTATTTCCCTTAGTTTACTCTTCTCCTCCGTTGTATAATAGCCAAGGCTTCGCTCAATCACATGGAGGAGAACCACATGATCAAGCCCTGTCTCCCTAAGAACCATTAGTGATTGTAAAGAATCAAACCACAACTCCTCAAAATCAGTTACAAACAGCATTCTTTTTATTTCCATAACTGGGTCTCCTTGTTTTTATAATATTATTGTATGCTTACCTAAAAAATTACCGCTGTTTCCAATCCCGAATATTTTAAAAAAAGCTTTATCATAAGCGGTAGGACCCCTACTCTAACTAAATCTTTACCCTTTCTTTATTCAAAAGACAAAGTACACCAAGACAAAGGCCAAAAACAGTATAATAGCGAAAAAAATTCCTGCGCCAACAGGTCTTCTATACAGGTTTTCATTAAAGGTGTCACTTGAGGAATAGCCCCCCGTGTATCTGGTTCCTTTAGTGATCCTTTGGTAAACATATGCTATCGGTATCTCAATAGTCGAAACGGGATTCTTTGCAAGCCTCGAAATGATTGATACGGTAACAGAGGAAAACAATTGGAATTTTTTCCTCAGTGCATTCAAGGGCACCATGCAAACCCATATAAGCCCTCTGCCTGCCATTCTATAAAAATAGTCAAAATCTAAAATAACAGCATTGTGCGGCACAACCATTGCCTTAGCTAAAATAAAAGATGCCCCTGCCAGCATAAAAAGCTGGATAACCCCTACTATATGTGAAGGGGTAAACGGATGATACGGTATATCTTGATACGGGAGGACTTTAAAGAGGATTCCCGGAAAAAACCCAATAAGCACGCATGCAAAAGCCGTTAGCATCATTGCTAATTGCATATTAACCGGCGCTTCTTTAGATTTCATATCATAATTTCTTGAAAAAAAAGCAAAATAACCGAGTTTTATAAAAGAGAGAAAGGTACCTATAGAGGCCAGTGTTAGCATAATCTCCAGAACTGGTCTGTGGGCCTCAACAATGGATTGCAAAATCATACCCTTACTAATAAAGCCATTAAAACCCGGGGCACCGGAGATTGAGAGGGCAGCTATTATACACGTTATAGTCGTGACAGGCATAAACCTCGCCAAGCCACCCATTTCGGTTAATTTTCTTTTGCCTGTCATATAAATAACAGACCCAATACACATAAAAAGTAAGGCCTTGTATAAAATATGATTAAAAACATGGGCTACGGCTCCATTTACGGCTAAGGCGGTTCCTACTCCAACTCCGGCCACCATGTATCCAACCTGGCTTACAATATGGTATGAAAGAAGTCTCCTCGCATCATTTTGCAGTAATGCAAATATAACACCGTACAGCGCCATAATGCCTCCCATGTAAGCAACAAATTCAACGCCCGGAAAGCATCTGGCCAACACATACACACCTGTCTTTGTAGTAAAGACTGACAGAAAAACACTTCCTGTCACAGTGCCTTCAGGGTAAGCATCTGGCAGCCAGGTATGGAGGGGTATAAAGGCGGTATTTAATCCTATGCCTAAAAGCAGAAACCAATATGCAGCATTAGGTTCTATAACACCAACTGCTATAGAGCCTTTATTGATAGTATATAAAATAATTCCTGCCAATAGGCTACATCCTCCTGCTATGTGCATTAAGATATATCTGAGGCCGGCACTGAGGGATTCCTTTTTTCTTTGGTACAATATCAAAAACAGAGACGCCACGGCCATGATTTCCCAGAAGGCAAAAAGGCTAAAAAAATCCCCGGAAAAAACAACACCTAAAGAGCCTCCTATATACAGGAATGCTGCGATATGCTGGCCGTCCTCCCTCACATGAATCGAGTACATTATAGCCAGAAACCCTATTATGAGAAATATGTAACCTATTATCAGGCTTAGTCTGTCGACATTACAAAAAACAAGATTATATCCAGAAAAACTGTATGACCAGCTCATGTCTGGAGACAGTTTTATAATGTCAAAAAAGGCAATTGCCGGCATTATGAGAAGATAAGCCTGCTTAAGTTTCCCCTTCAAAAGGGGAATAAGGAGGGCCCCAAGGATAAACAGAAATGCAGGAGGAAATGGGCTAATCATAAAAATCCTCCTTTTTTTGGGCAAATGAACTTAATAGTACAGTGGCAAATATGAATACAAAGGTTCCAAAAAAACCAAAAATAGCCTCGAACGACGGTATCCTATGCCAAGGAAAAACTGCATGCTCATGTTCAACGAAAAAGCCTATGGGTATGGATAACACCGCTAAAGCCATAAATACTATTTTAAAAATCTTTTCCAAATAAAGTATCTCACAATATTAAATTAGTTGCACTGTTTGCTGCTTTAAATTGACTGCTCACAAAGGCCAATATATAGAAAGTATTTTCTATTTTACAAATAAGCATTGTCAAGAGATTAATTCAGGGGCGAGGTCACCGTCAGCTAAATTAAACAAAGAAAGACTCTGTGCTAAAAGAGCTGTTTTGGTTATTCTGCTGATCTATCTTGACCAGGGATAGGAAAAAATTTTTTGCTTATCAGAGATCAGCCCCCTGAGAGTTCACCTGCCTAAAGAATTAATCCATCTTGATAAAATAGATTAAGCCATAAAGAAATAGAAATACTATTGCCAAAAGGACACCAGCACCTATTGGCCTTCTATATATATTTTCCTTGTAGCTGATTTCTTTTAATACATTAAGTTTGTATTTCAATTCATTTATCTTTTTTAGCTTATCCTCAGGTGGCTCGGAGTTATGATATAATATTGTATAAACCTTTAGCTGGATATTTCTCACAATTATCTCAGGAAGCAACACAGGGTTTTTGCTCAGTGCGGCAATTTTAGTTACCCCTGCAGTAAAGGCTTGTTGCAACCTTAATCTGATATCCTGCAAAGGATGACTGCATACCCAAAGGATAAGCACCCCTGGTTTCCTGTAGAACCAGTCTGTATCAACGCTGATGGTCGGCTCGCCTCCAAGCTTATCGATATAAAGCCAGAACGCAGCAGCGGTAAGCAAAAGGAGTTGAATCATCGAAAGGACATGCTGGGGAGTATACGGATGGAAATAAACTGGATAGGGGAGAAGGTCATAGAGGACTTTGGGATAAACACCTGTAACAATGCACAACAGCGCTGCCATTGCCATGGCGACAAGCATATTCATTGGCGGTTCCTTGGCCTCCAGCTCTTCTTCATTTATATCTATTTCACCTTTGGCTTTCCCAAACCATGTTCCGTAAGGGAGTTTAAGTCCGGTATGAAGAAATGTCCCTATAGAGGCCAGATGCAGCAAAAGGTGTATTATGGGCCTGTGTAACTCACCTGTTGCGGCAACAACCATCGTCTTGCTGATAAAACCATTGAAAAGCGGCACAGCAGATATGGAAAAGGCACCGATCATGTAAAGGGAAAGAGTAATAGGCATTTTCTTGTAAAGATTCCTCCCTTGAAGCTCGGTCATTTTCCTCTTCCCTGTCACATAAATTACAGCTCCAGCTCCCATGAACAGAAGCGCCTTATATAGAATATGGGAAAAGGCATGGGCGCTTGCACCATTTATGGCTATCTCGCTCCCTAGCCCTACGCCACAGACCATATATCCTACCTGGCTGATAATGTGGTACGCAAGGAGCCTTCTTATATCGTTTTCTAGAACTGCGTATACTACGCCGTATATAGCCATGATCGCCCCGAGCCAAACAAGGATTTCAACTCCTGCAAATCCTCTCAAAAGAACATATACTGCACTTTTGGTTGTGAAGGCGGTCATAAAAACACTACCAGTTACTGTGCCTTCTGGATAAGCATCGGAAAGCCAGGCGTGGAATGGTGGAACCGCTGCATTGATTATAAATCCGAGCAGAATAAGTTTGGAACCAAGCCCACCATATTCTATAGCATTGAAATAATTGTCACCGGTGTTTGTGATATATATTATTATACCTGCTAAGAGGACGCATCCGCCGAATATATGCACCAGGATATATCTAAATCCGGCATCAAGCGCAGGCTTTTCTCTTCTGTACCATATAAGAAACACCGATGAGACAGCCATTATTTCCCAAAATACAAAAAGAGTAAAAAAATCTCCAGCGAAGGTTACCCCTAATGTGCTTCCAATATACAGAAACGCTGCTACATGCTGGCCGTATTCCTTTATATGGAGGGCATATACCATACCTAGAAAGGCAACAATAACGAATACATAACCAAAAACCATACTTAGCTTGTCGACCCTGCCCAGGATAAGATCGTAGCCAAGAAAATTATATACCCAGTAGGTTCCATGGTGCATATAAAGAAGATCTACAAAGGCTATTAAAGGAACAATGAGCTGAACAGTTTGCCTGAGGAGCCTCCCGCGAAGAAAAGGCAGCAAGAAGGCGCCAAAGATAAATATAAAGGCTGGGGGTACTATATCAATCATAGTAATCCTCATCTTTCTGCAACCATTTATGACCTAAGGCCTTTGACCCAACTACAATTACGATGCAGCCGATGAATCCAAAGAGTGCATCAAATGCTGGTATCTTTTCCCACCAAAAATGCACCTTTTCGTGTGTAATGAAGAAAGACGCTACAATGCTTAGGCCAATACATATGAAGAATAAATATTTTAATCTTCTTGACATTTATACCCCTCCTAGTATCCTTCCCGCTGCCATAGATGCTAAATTAAAGAAATTAAAAAAGGCATTTGGAAATATTCCAAGTATAAGGGAAACAAGAGCCGTTATCATCAGAGGAACGACCATCCTCATTGGCGCTTCATCGAAATGTGGCTTAACATCCTCCTTGGGAGTTTTAAAAAAGGCATTAAATATGATGGGGAAAAAGTATGCCACATCCAACAAGGCGCTTATAAGTAAGACAAAGAGAAAAACTACCTCCTTTGCCTCAAGACTTCCCATTGCCAGGTACCATTTACTTATAAACCCGCACAAGGGAGGTGTTCCCGCTACACCCATCGCTGCAAGAGCGAAGGACCCAAAGGTAAGCGGCATTTGCCTTCCGAGACCATCCAACTGGCTGATATTTTCCTTATGTGTCTTAACATATATGGCGCCTGCAACAAAAAACAGGGTAATCTTCATGAATCCGTGGCTGCCTATATGGAAAATACTGCCGGTTATGGCGCTTGGGCTTAATAAGGCAGCTCCCATTACTATTATAGATAGGTTATTGATTGTAGAAAATGCTAATCTTCTTTTAAGGTTATCCTGGGCAAGTGCATAAAGGCCGGAGACAACAACAGTGAATGCCGCAAAATATGCTAATATCAACCATAGATCAAGCTCCTGGAGTAGCTTTGGCCCGAAGACATAGAGAATAATCCTTAAGCAGCCAAAAACACCCGCCTTCACTACAGCAACTGCATGAAGAAGTGCGCTAACCGGTGTAGGTGCCACCATTGCGGTTGGTAGCCATTCATGTAAGGGCATAAGGGCTGCCTTGACCCCAAACCCTAATATAAGTATAACAAATAGAAATATGAGCACATTTGATGGGCCTTTATCAAAAAGAAATCCACCAGGCGTAAAGTCAATGTTTCCGGTAAGATTATAAATATATATTATGCCAAACAAGATGACTACCCCGGCGGACAGGGTATAAACAAGATATTTTCGTCCCCCAATTATTGCCTCAGGCGTTTCTTTATGAATTACCAATGGGTAGGTAGCTACTGTAAGAATTTCATAAAAAATAAAAAGGGTGAGGAGGTTGCCTGAAAATGCAATTCCCATAGTTGCGGAAAGGCATATGGCGAAATTAAAAAAATATCTTGTTTGGGCGTGCTCATTTAATCCCCTGACATAGCCTATAGAGTAAATGGAGGTAAGTATCCATAGGGCTGAGGCAAGGACACCGAAAAACAAACCAAATTGATCCACTCTGAATTGCAGGGACACTCCGTGAGTAAGGGAGATTATAGTGTATTCCAGGGTCTTTCCGTTCAAGACAAATGGCACCATTGATATCACAACACCGAATTTGATGAAAGATGCTATTATAGTCCAAAATTCCCGTAAGTTTCTGCTTCTTTCCCCTGTAAATAAAATAAGTAGTGCTGCTACGAGGGTTACAAGAACGGCCAAAAGAGGTCTTATGGAAATAATTTCATCCATTAATTATCCTTCATTTATCTTTAAAAATATGCAGGAACAGCATACTGGATTACAGCAGATATGATCTTGCCGCTCACTAACCCAAGTATTAATATTCCTGCGCCTGTAACCATTATTGGTACTAACATGCTGGAGGGGGCCTCATCCATTTTAATGGCTTCGTTCTGGGCGTGGTCATTATGCTCAGTCTCACCTTTAGGTTCGAGGTAGGCACTTTCTATTACCCTGAAAAAAAGTACCGCATTTAAAAGGCTGCTAATCAAAAGCACAGCAACAAATATCCACCCATTTGCTTCAATAGCACCGAGAATGAGATACCATTTGCTAAAGAAACCGCATGTAGGGGGAATACCCACAACGGATAATGCTGAGATTACAAAAATGGACATGGTGAATGGCATTTTTTTATGAATATATCTTAATTCCGAAATTTTTCTTGTCCCACACTTATGCATGATGGCACCTACAATCAAAAAAAGACCCAGCATCATGAAGGCATCATTGAGAATATGGAGAATTGCTCCCGTGAGGGCAATCCTGTTCGCGAGTCCCACGCCTAAGGCAATATAGCCAACCTCG
>Ga0180433_10009874_pt1 | contig 11598 bp, 11 predicted proteins | sample SS_ome_8_FD_132980 | JGI IMG/M metagenome (GOLD analysis project Ga0180433, IMG submission 132980) | Hypersaline lake sediment archaeal communities from the Salton Sea, California, USA - SS_1_D_1 metaG | ecosystem: Environmental > Aquatic > Non-marine Saline and Alkaline > Hypersaline >... | reverse complement strand
ATTATTTTCACTATTTTCATTATTTTCACTATTTTCATTATTTTCACTATTTTCATTATTTTCACTATTTTCATTATTTTCACTATTTTCATTATTTTCATTATTTCCCCTTATATTTTTTATAATTTTTTTTACATTTTTGATATTATTTCTTTTTTTATTTTTTAATTGATTTATATGTATATTTATATTTATATTTTCATTAATTTTTTTTATAAAATTATCAGATAATATTTTTTAAAAAAATAAATTTTTTTTTTTTTTTTTATAATTATTTAATATAGGTTCTGTTAAAGCAGGTGTTATAATTGGGAAGTTACATTGAATTATATTAGGAAATATTGATAAAAGGGAAGATGTACAATTATGTGTATAATCATCATCTGATATATTTTTTAATTTTGATAATTCAAACATACTTTTATTTGAGAATAATGAAAATTTTTTTCTTTTGTCTAATCTATTTAATAATTTATCATATAATGTAACTGGTTTAGAACTATAATTATACTCATTTTTTATAGGATAATTAACAAAAGCAATACTATTTTTATTTGTATATTGTATAATACCTAATGAATTATTTGACTGTATTTTTATTAAATTTTTCAATCTTTTTATTTGATTATTATTAAATTTAGAAGCTGCTATTATACTTATCTTATCTTCTTCTTCTAAAATTATTTTTTCGTCTAATTTAATTTTCCAACAACCTTTAAAAAGATCAATATATTCATTGATATCTTTAGATATATGTTTTAATAAATCTTTTAATTTTAATTTATTAATAATACTATTGTTTTTTAATAAATGTAATAATTCATTATAATTTATATTATTAAAATTTTTATTTTCATCCTCAAAAGCTCCTTTTAAAAATTTTAAAATTTGTTTATGCTTCCTTTCTATTTTACTTTTATTAATATTACAAATATTATTATATATATATCTATCTTTATATTTATTCTTAACGAAACTTTTTTTTAATTTTTTTTTTGTATTTAAATTTATATTACTTCTATCAATTAAAATAGCTTCCTTTTTTAATCTTTCACATTTCTCTAAAAAAAATCTGTCAGGTGAACACCAACCATCTGGACCAAATCCAACTGTTGTCCATAATAATTTTCCTCTTCTTTTCCTAATTATAAGTAATATTAAATGATATTTAGCAGTTGTCAAAACACCAATTGATTTAGTATTTATTGAATTATCCCTCATCTTTATAATTTCAAAATAATCTCCAGGTTTTAAATCAATATCGTCTATTAATTGATCACTTTTAAATAATGAACTATTTACCTCAAGACACAAAGATTTCAACCAAATTCTATATAACCTTTTATGTGAAATATTTTTGAAAACTTTATCAAATTCTTTCACAATATCATCATTTGTCATTGAATTCCCTGAAATTGCTAAGGCATTTTGTATATTAATTAGATTATTAACAGCATCATCTTCATTCATATATTATATAAAAAGAAAAAAAAAAATGATTTTCAGATTTTAAAATTTAAAAATAAGAACTTAGAATATATAATGACAACAAACCAAACTAATTTTCAAAAAATTCAAGAATTCCACAACGCATCTGGTCTTGAAAATCATCAAGAACATCAATTAGATATTTTTAGTGAAGAAAAAGAAGGTTTAATTAAATTACGTTTAGATTTAATTCAAGAAGAATTTAATGAATTAAAAGAAGCTATTCAGAATAAGGATTTCCCAGAAGTAAGAGATGCTATCTCTGATATCTTGTATGTAGTTTATGGTGCAGCCGCATCTTTTGGAATTAACGCAGATAGAGATTATGATTTAGTACATAAATCAAATATGAGTAAGTTTTGTAAAACTGAAGAATTAGCACAAGCAACAGTTGATAGTTATAAACAAAAATTTGAAGCAGGTACATCACCGTATGATACACCTACTTATCGTTTAAGTTCAGATGGAAAATATTATGTTGTTTATAATGGGTCAACTGGTAAAATTTTAAAATCTATTGATTACAAGCCGGTTGATTTAAGTTTATAATTTTTATTTCCAAAAGTCTATTAAACACCAATAGACGTTTCCCTAAATATATAAATTTAGTGTGGATGTGTACACCACAAAGGATTTCTCCTTCTCTTCGTTTAATAAACTTTGGAAATGAAAAAATGTTTATTGTTTTTTTTCTTTTATTTTCTTCTTTAAAAAGAGGTAATTAAAATCCAAACATCATTCATCAATGTTTCCAGATGTTCAGGTGGCAGTTTTTTTTCGTTATTAAAAAAAAAATTAAAAATAAATTTTGAGAAGAAACTTCCAAAACCATTTTTTTCATCCCCCCAAATAATAAAGGCTCTCATCTCCAAACATTCGAGATGTTGTTCGAAATAATCTTCTATTCTCCCATGTTCTAGTTCCAATTTAAAGTCATCACATTTTTCTTTCCCAACATTTTCCAACACTTCTAAAACAATGGTATTGAAAGTTTCCATTATTTCTTCAGGAAGGTCAAGTTTAGGTACTTTTTCTATAGGAACAGTATTCTCATTAGGTGCTTCAACACCTTCAAACTTTTGGAAAGAAATTTTGGTAATAATTTCCATCATTTTTTTCATCATTTCTCCTGATGGACAGAGCCTTTCATCGCAACCAGTGGCGTTCATTTTTTTTTTTATATTTTTCAAAGTTATTTGATTTGTTTAAGTAAAACAAAAACAATTTTATTATTAAATATAAAAATATAAAAAATATAAAAATATTTTTTTTTATTATTAATTAAATATAAACAAAATTTTCTTGTATTTTTTGCATCATTTTTTTTTTTATAATGAGGACATTATCCTTCCCATAGTATCTGTTCATTTTCTACAACTGATTGTTGTTCAATAAAGTGGACAAGGTATAAAAATAGTTTCAAATTATAATGAAGTATTTAATCATATTAAAGATAAAGATAAAAATTTGAATATTCAAAAATATATTAAACAACAGTTATTATATAAGAATATAAGTTTTATTTTCGTATATATATTTAATGATACGTAAAATGAAATATTTTTACACCAACATTAAAAGCCGGTTGATTTAAGTTTATAATTTTTATTTCCAAAAAGTCTATAAAACACAAATGTTTCCCTAAATATATAAATTTAGTGTGGATGTGTACACCACAAAGGATTTATCCTTCTCTTCGTTTAATAAACTTTGGAAATTAAAAAATGTTTATTGTTTTTCTTTCATTTTCAGCTAAGAATACGTTCTAGGTATTGTCCAAAAGTTTCTAAAACTTTCATCTTGTATGAAGGATGTTCTTTGAGATCTTTCATAACAAATTCGAAGTTTTTTTTCAAATAATCACCTTCCCAATTATCATCAATCGTCAAACGTATTGCTTCTTCAAACGTTTCTATAGATTTTCTTTGTTCAACATTTCCTTTATCAGGTATAATTGAACCATTTCTATTTCGCGGCACTTTTTCTGAAGAAATAGAATATAAATATTTTACAATATCCTCTTCTGTCGGAGGAAGATTTTCATCGTAACCAGTGGCGTTCATTTTTATATTTTTCAAAGTTATTTGATTTGTTTAAGTAAAACAAAAACAATTTTATTATTAAATATAAAAATATAAAAAATATAAAAATTTTTTTTTTTATTATTAATTAAATATAAACAAAATTTTCTTGTATTTTTTTGCATCATTTTTTTTTTATAATGAGGACATTATCCTTTTTGTACTTCACATTGCATACATTCATTTTTTACAACTGATAGTTGTTCAATATTCAAATCGCTACGAAACAGTTTAATACAACGTGTTAATAACCATCGAGAGAACTTTCGTTCTTTCGGAATATGCTGGAGACGATTAGCCAATGAAATGTATTGACAATTAGACTGTCTAACCAACAATTGCGTCTGAACTGTTTTCAAATAATTATCACAGTACCTTAAAAACCACGAAAAAAGTGGTTCTCTGTAGTTTTCCCAAAGAAAAGGAAACATCCGAATCAAGGATGCGAACATCCAGAAAAGGATAAGCATTATTGTATTAGCTTTGAGTTTTACGTTAGTATATAAAGTTAGTAATAGTATAAGTTAGTAATAGTATAAGGTTTGTAAACTATATTTTTTTTTTTAATTAATAATAAAAAAAAAAATATTAGTGTTTTTTTGTGTCATTTTTTTTATTAGTAAAAATATATGAGTAATGAAGAGAACATATCATATTATGTAATATATTATTTAGAAAATTGTTTTTATTCAGAAAAGGCATTAAATTATCTTAAAAATTATGGTATTCCACATAAAATAATTAATGTCAAACAAATATACAAACAAAAATATAAAGATATTCTAAAAAAGGAAACTTTTCCACAAATTTATTATAATGGTTCAGACAATAAATGTTATTCAATAGGTGGATGTAGTGATTTAGAAAATTTAATAAAAAATATGATTAATAGATAATTTATTTTTATATAACAATATATATATATATATAAATGAAACTAAAAATTTATTCATTAGTAGGATGTCCATATTCATTAAAAGCAGAAAGATTAGCTAAAACTATGAAAATAAAGAATGAAATTATTAAAGTTCGTGGAGATAAAGATAAATTAAATATAAAAAAAAAACTAAGAGCGAAAACGTTTCCACAAATTTATATTGTTAACGACAAAAATAATTCAAGAGACATCCTTATAGGTGGTTGTGATAATTTTGAGGAATATTTAAATTTAGCTGTTATTCTTAAAGATAAAGATATAAATTTAAATAAATTAAAAGAAGTTATGAAATTAATTAAATAATTTTATATTCTTACTAAAAATTTCTAAATAATATTTTATCATATGATATTCAATTAAATAAAAAATAATTATAAAAATTATACCTCCAAAATATCCATAAATATCAATTTTTTTTTCGTCATATTTTTTATTTAAAGTATTATCTAATTTTTTTTGAATATGTGTTACAGCAAAAGGAATTCCTTGTGTAGGAATTAAATATGTAACAGCATACATAATAATCATTACCAATATACCATCAAACATATTTTTCCTTTTAATAGCTATATCAACACCATTCCAAGCTACACCTGTTAACGCTAATAAATTTATAAAATTTGTTGAAATAAATGAAAGTAAGTTATTGGGGTCTAAACTATAAACATCTTTGAAAATTTGTTTATTCTTTAAACCAGATACTGAAAATATATTAGCAATTAAGTCAATAATAGGTAAGTAATATTTTAAACTATCAAATGAACTTTTTTTAACAATTAAAAAAGGTATAATAAAAATAAAAATAGCATACCAAATTGAAAAACCTATGTGATGATGTAAATAACTTTTCATATTATTTTCATTATGAGTTTCTTTATTTTTTATAAACATTTATATATGTATATATATATATACATATATAAACTATGTGGGGTTTTGGTTTAGAACATGAAGTAAGAATGGGATTTAATAAAAAAATAGAACCCAAAATTTATTTACTTAAAAATTACCTGGAAAGAACAAAAAAAAATAATAGTTTTAAAAAATTAAATATTCCAAAACATAGAGATGCCTTATTAAAATTAATAAATAATAATTTTGATTTAGATTTCAATAAAATGAATAATCAAAAAGATAATTTTGAAATAAAAAATATTGAGGAAATTTTTTATATAAAACTTAGAGAATTAAAGGAAGAAGATATTAATTTAGATACAATTTATTATTTACTTGAACATGTAACTATATTAATAGGAAGTCAATGTTTTAGTATTGTTAAAAAATGTCTTCTTGAAAATATTTTAAATTATTATATAAATTTAAAACCGAATGAACAAAAAAAAATAAAATTATTCAAAGAAATTAATAATTATATTGAGAATATAAATAATGTAAAAAGTATTTTAATTAAAAAAAGAATTTATAATAAAAATAACAGTAGTTTTGTTAATAAAAAAATAAGTTTTAATGGAAGATTAACTAAGCTCAAATATTTTAAAAATTTAAATAAATTAGAAAATGAAGTAGAAAATAAATTATATGAAAATTATATAAGATATAATTTTTTTAGATTTTATACAGAATTAGGTTTAGAAACAAATTTTAGTTTAAGTTCTGGTAATTTTATTGAAGAAATTTATCAATTATTGAAAGACATGAATGATGATAATGGTTTATTTTGGAATTATGAACCAAAAATAAATTTTTCAATAAATGAAAATGAAATTAAAAAATTAATAATAGATTTTAAAACATATTATATTAATAAGATAATAAAAAGACTAATTGATTTAGATGAGGACAGAAAATATTTATTTCCTAATATAAAAAAAAGTAAAATATTTTGCAAAAATGTTTTACAACAAGATAAAAATATAAAAGATATTAATCAAGTTATATATGGATATCAAATTTTAACTTTTGAAGATATGGAAAATGACTTATTTACTAAAAATGAAATTTATCAACAAATTGATTATTTTTTAGATGTTTACATTCAATTAAGTAATAAAAATTTGAATTTTTTAGATTATTCAATGGATAATATAATTGAAAAAGGTAAATTAAATAATAGAATGAATTCATATAAATTAAATTATCCAATAAATTTATTGATAAATATGTATGATAAAGAAGCAATAGATAGTGATTGGTCTCAGGGACATTTGCCTCAATTAATTGAATATAAAAGTTTAAATTACAAGAATGTTCAAATAGAAAGTGTTGTTAACGAAGTTGAAACATATCAAAAAATAGTAACAGAAATTATGAATGATTTTTACAAAGGAAGTAAATATGATTTATATAGTGGAATAAAGATACTGGAAAGAGGTGGAGATAAAAATGTAATATTTTTGAATGAAGATGGATTGGGGAGAAAAATACATAAAAATGATTATTTTGGTTCATATCATTTATGGTTAACAATGCCTGCCAAAAATTTAAAAACTTTTGTTGATGAGCATGTTATATTAGGTAAATTACTACAATGGTGCGAACCTCTATTTTTTGTATTTTATGTAAATAATATTTATGAAGATGTTGGTTCTTATAGATTTTTGTTAAATGGATATGGTGGATATGGAACAAGTAATCTAAATTTATTGAAAAATAGTTCAACAAAATTTGAATTATGTTATTATTATGATGGTAGAGATAAAGAGAAATTAATTGAAAAAATAAAAAATTATGAATTTGTTCCTATTCGTGGATATGACTGTATAAATACTTGTATTTATAATAAAAATGGCAAAAAAATAGTTAATCGAAATGGTTTAGGAGCTAGAAATATAACAGTTGATAAATTATTAAAGAAAAATAATTGTAAAAAATCTTTTAAAACATATATTGATATTTTATGGGAAAAAGCTGATTATAAAGGCGATATAAATATGGGTGCCGATATAAGAACTGGTGATAAGTGTGAGAATATATGTTGGCAAAATAATTTTGAACATAAATTAAAAAAAAATTGGGAAGATGTTATAATAAGAAAAACAAATGGAAAATTTTACAAAGTTTATTTCAATAGAAAAACAAATAAATTATCAGAAACACCGCCATTATCAAAAAGTAAATCAAAAAGTAGAACTGGTATAGAATTTAGAGTATTTGATAATATGAATATTCATTATATGTATGATATTTTATTTTTTATTGTACTTTTATTTGTTGTTGTAACTCATAAAAAAACTGATAATATTCCACTTGCGATTGATGCAAAAGAATGGAATGAAACAATAAGTAATTGTATAATGAAGGGAGTTAATCAATTTAAATTAAATCAAAAATATGTAAAGAAATTATGTGAATTAATTCAAATTCCTTATAAGAATAAAACAAATATGGTTGATTTATTTCAATATTTAATAGATACTTTACACAAAAAATATGGAAATAACAGTTTATTTAAAAAAATGGTTAAAAATTATAATCTAAATATAAAAATTCCAAATATTAATTTATATTACTTACAACAAAATAAACGTAGAAAAAGAAATGAATTTACAATATAAAATTTCTAAAAGTTAAAGAATATCTAACATCTTCTGTATCACTCCTATTAATTTCATGACCAAAATATTTTTGACTTGAGCCTCTCATAATAAATAATGAACCTGATTCTAATTTAATCTTGAACTTTATAGGATTATCACTATCACTTTTAATAGATTTTAAATTATCTCTATTAAAAATAACTTTTCTAAATTTAATTTCTCTTTCAGAACCTACAGATAATCCAACTATTAAAGGATATTCTCCAAATGATGTAATAGAATCTCTATGAAAATGTATATAATCATCACCATTTACATATTTATTGATTAAACAACTATTGAAATTATTATCTAATATATTCATTTTCTTCAATTTATCTTGTATTTTTATTTGTAATTCATTTAATTTTTTATTATAAGAAAATGATTCCCAACGAGGATATCTATGTTTCCAAGTAGGACAAAAATATTTATTATCTTTTTGATACCATTTCTGATATCTATTTACTTGTTCTCTATAATTAGTACAAGGTTGAAAATCATTCATTTTATCTAAATATTCAATTAATTCATTTTGTTCATCATTAGACAAAAAATTCTTAATATAATAAAAGTAACTTGATTTATCTTGGATGTGTTTAAATTTATATTTAATCATTAATAAAATTGTAATTTAATTTTTCTATAAATTACTTTTTTTTATATGATAATTATATGAATTGTTTGTGTAATAATAATTTAACAAAATTGCGTGAAGATGTGATTTTAGAAGAACAAGATACAATAAGTTATCCAGGAGGTATAAATACAGTTGGACAATTATGGAAAGATGTTACATATCCTGTTAATAATAATTTTATAAGAGGTATAATGTGGGGTGCAAAATGGAATAATTTGCCAAATAATGAATTAACTTGGACTATAAATTATGGAAATTCTGGTAAAACATCAGTTGATGTTTGGGGACAATCATCAAATAATGTTAATTTAATAATGCCTACTATAGCTGTTCAAAATGCTGTACAAACTTGTATGGGTGATTTAGCCAAAATTATAAATTTAAATATAAAAAAAGTAACAGATATAAGTGAAGCTATATTATCGTTTAATTTTTTGGATAATTCTGGAGGATTAGGTTTTTTAGGTGTTGCTATACCACCAGTTCCTACTAATGACCCTTATTATAATATTGATAAAAACTATACTTCTTTAGAAGATTCTTTTTATTGTTCTGGGAATATTTATATTGGATATAATTCATCTATGAATTTTGAAAAAGGTAGTTATAATTATATTACTTTAGTACATGAATTAGGACATGCCATTGGATTTGCCCATCCACATGATAATGGTGGTAATTCGGAGATTTTTACAGGGGTTAGTTCGGCATTTGGTGATTTTGGAACTTATAATGCAAATTTACAACCGTTAACTATTATGACTTATAATGATACACAAAGCCCATATGTTCCAAATACAAGTTCAAGTTTAGGATTTTTAGCAACATTTGGTCCAATTGATATAGTAGCATTACAATTTATGTATGGTGCAAATCCAATTTCAATTAATACAACCTATACATTTCCAAGTACAGGAATAAATAATTTTTGGGAAACTATTTGGGATAATGGTGGTATTGATGAAATTGACGCATCTGGTTCTAATGTAGATATAACAATTAATCTAAATGATGCAACTATTGTAAATAATACACAGTTAGCTGGTGTTAATTTATCAAATAATTTATTTGGTGGTTTCACAATAGCTAATGGAACAATAATTGAAAATGTCACAACAGGAATTGGTAATGATAATATTATTGGTAATGAAGTTAATAATCAAATAACAATTACTCAAGGTGGACAAGATAATATAGATGGTGGTTTAGGTTTTGATACGGTAATAATAAATAATTTAATAAATAATTTTTCTATTAATTATAATCCAATAAGTGGTACTTATGATATAGATGATGGTTCAAATTTAGTAAAATTAAAAAATTGTGAAAAAATTATTTTTACAGATACTTCTTTAAATTTGACAAATACATTTTTTGATGTATCATTCAATGATATTTTAGAATATGGTAGAATAAATATAAATCATAGATGGTTTAAAGTTAATCTTAACAAAACATTTATAAGACCTGTCATAATAGCTTCTGAACCAACATTTAGAGGTAAACAAAGTGCTGGAGTTCGGATAAGAAATATTCAATCTAATTCATTTCAAATAAGATTACAAGAACCTAGATATTTGGATGGAAGACATACAAATGAAACTATTACATATATTGTAGGTGAAGCTGGCAATTGGAAAATAAATGATGATTTATGTATAAAAATAGGAAGTATTAATACAAATAAATTAAGTTCAAGAGGTTTTGTAAATGTTTTTTTTGATGCATCTTTTAATGAGACACCAAATGTTTTAACAAGTATACAAACCTATAATGGTGGAGACTGGATAACAACAAGAACCAGAAATATAAGTAAAACAGCTTTTCAAGTTTGTATGCAGGAAGTTGAAAGAAAAAATAGAGGCAGACATGTTACTGAAAAAATTGGATTTATGGGAATTTCTAAAGGTAATTTTGAAATAGATGGTTTAAAAATAGAAAGTAATAATTTAGGTGGTTTTACACATAGAAATAAAAGAATAAATTACGTAACTAATTATAATAATACACCTTTTTTAATAACAAAACTAAATTCGTATAGAGGAAGAGATACAGCTAATACTAGAGTGGTTGCAAATAATAAAGATTATTTTATTGTAAAAATACATGAAGAACAATCAAAAGATAGAGAAACTAGACACATTTCAGAATCCGTTAGTTTTTTAAGTTTATTATAAAAAAAATGATTTATTTTTCTTCAGAATTATATTTATTAATCTATTAATATGTCTTTCAATAAAACATTAGAAATTTTCAAAATGGAAAATCAAAATTGGAAAATTATTAAACGTATTGGTGATGAAGGTAAAGATGGATTATCATATATAGTTCATCATGAAATAAATAATATAGACGGTGTAGTAAAATTATTTAAACATAGAAAAAGTTTAAATAAAATTAAAACTGAATATGCTTTTTTAAAAAAAGTATCTGAAGCTGGATTAGGACCTAAATTATATCAATCGGATATTGAAAATAAAAGATATATAATTATGGAACGTTTAGATTTAACTCTAAATCAATATTTGAAAGAGAAAAATTTTTCACTAAATGATTTAAAATTTATTATTAAATTATATGAAAAATTAGGACAAATAGGAATAAGTCATAATGATACAAATATTACCAGAAATATTATGTTCAAAGGTGATAGATTTTATTTGATAGATTTTGGTATGGCTTATGATGTTAAAAAAAAAAATAAAAATACTGAACTAAAAGGTATTAATCCAAATATATTTCTTATTGTTCGTTTAATGCATTTTGTTAAAGATGAGATACAAAAACAGTACTTAAGGAATTATATTGATAAATATGAGGAAAAATATAATGTTTGTGTGGATTTACAAAATAAAGCTAATAAAGAACGGGAAGAAAGATTAAGATTATTATTAGAGAAAAAATATAATCATTAAT
>Ga0180433_10009873_pt1 | contig 11601 bp, 7 predicted proteins | sample SS_ome_8_FD_132980 | JGI IMG/M metagenome (GOLD analysis project Ga0180433, IMG submission 132980) | Hypersaline lake sediment archaeal communities from the Salton Sea, California, USA - SS_1_D_1 metaG | ecosystem: Environmental > Aquatic > Non-marine Saline and Alkaline > Hypersaline > Sediment... | reverse complement strand
GCCGGAGGCTACTGGACTCGTCCGCGGACCTGCTTACGGCCACATACGCGCGATGAGCGATGAGCGACAGACGAAAGAGAACTGGGCCACGTACCGCCACGATGCAGCACGCAGTGGGCGCGCAAGCACGCTGGTTCCGCCGGCACTTGAACGTGCGTGGCAGGTGAGCATCGGCGGCAGACTCAGTAGTCCTGTTATCGCCGACGGCAAGGTTCTTGTGGCATCGGTAGACACGCACACGATCCATGCACTCGACGCCGTTTCGGGTGAACCGCTTTGGCGGTATACAACAGGCGGGCGGATCGATTCGGCACCGACGCTATATCGCGGGCGTGTATTATTTGGGTCAGCCGATGGGTGGGTATACTGCCTTCGGGCCTCAGATGGTGCGCTTGTCTGGCGTTTTCGTGCGGCGCCGATAGATCAGCGTTTGATGGCATTCGAGCAACTGGAATCCGTCTGGCCTGTGCACGGCAGCGTTCTCATTCAGGATGGTATTCTATATTGCGTCGCGGGCCGGTCCATGTTCCTGGACGATGGTCTGCGCCTTTTACGGCTTGACCCGGAAACGGGCAGGCTCTTGTCGGAGACTGTCCTGGACGCCCGCGACCCGGCAACGGGCAAGAACCTTCAAGCATACGTAAGTTGGCTGAACATGCCTACCGCCTTACCGGATATCTTGTCGAGCCACGGCAAGCATGTCTACATGCGGTCGCAGCCGTTCAATCTGGATGGGACGCGTCTGCCATTAAAGAAATTCCCGCGTGGAGCAGATGCGGATCGCGGTGCGCCGCCCGCCACCCAGCACGCCGAACATGCCCACCTTTTCAGCCCAACCGGTTTCCTGGACGACAGTTGGTGGCACCGCACGTATTGGCTGTACGGCAGCACGTTTGTCAGCGGTTGGTGCGGATACTACCTGGCCGGCAAAACCGCTCCGGCAGGGCGAATCCTCGTGTTTGATGATTCGCGCGTGTATGGATTCGGCCGCAAACCACAATACTACCGCTGGACCACTCCCATCGAACATCACCTGTTCGCGGCCGACAAGACACTGCCGGCTTCAAGTGATGCCGGCACCGAACAATCGTTGATTCGCATCGAGAAATCCACGAGCCTCAATCCCGCCGGCAAGCCGCTAACCGTCGAGGCGTGGGTCAAGGCCGAGAAGCCCAGAGGCGTGATCCTTGCACAAGGCGGCAACGCCCACGGCTACGCGCTATATTTGCAGAATGGACGCCCGCATTTCGCTGTCCGCATCGACGGAAAGTCTGCGTCTGTTCGCGGCACAGAGAAGGTCATCGGCAGATGGGTACATTTGGCCGGTGTCCTGACAGAGACGAAAGAGCTGCAAATCTACGAGGACGGCATGCTCGCCGGCTCCGTAACGTCTCCGGGACTCATTGCTGCGGACCCGGCGGAGGCAATGCAGATAGGGGCGGACGAGGGGACAATTGTGGGCAATTACCCCAGCCCATCGGCCTTGAAAGGCCTTATTGATGAAGTCAAGGTCTATCACCGTGCCCTGGGCGGAACCGAGATAAGACAGCACGCCTCCGCCGCCAGGCAAGCGACCATGGAGGACGCGAACTTGGTCCTGTGGTTTTCCTTCGATAAGGGTGACGCCGCCGACTGTTCAGGCTACAAGAATAACGGCAGCGTCGAGGGGGCCAAAGCCGTCAAAGGCAAGGTGGGGCGGGCGATGAGATTCACGGGAAAGGCTGGCTCTACATCCGGCTTTCTGGTCGAGCACCACTGGAGCAGAGACGTGCCGTTGCTTGTCCGGGCTATGGTCCTTTCAGGCGGGAACCTGTTTATCGCCGGGCCTCCGGACCTGATCGACGAGGAACAAGCGTTCCAACATATAGAGCAAGTGAACGTACAGCGCAACCTGGCCAGACAGGCAGCGGCCCTTCAGGCAAGAAGCGGTGGTGTGCTTTGGGTCGTCTCGGCCGCTGACGGAGAGAAATTAGCCGAGTATGACCTCAGTAGTCCGCCGGTCTTCGATGGTATGGCTGCCGCAGGCGGGCGACTGTACCTGACAACCGTTCAGGGAAGTCTTTTGTGCAAAGCGTTTCCTGGCAGATAAAAAATACCGGGGCCCACACCGTCCGGATATGGGACGGCACCGTCGGAAGTGATGGCTACCTTCATAGGCACAACCTCTGACGCGGAGTAACTTTCAACGTGCCCATCCGTGTAGCCAGCCTGCAATTTGATCTCCGGCGCGCTTGCATCTGAGCCACTGTCTTTAGACCAGTAGGCCGACAGCAACCATGTCTCGGCAGCAATATCTGCTCCTTCGAACTTCTCACAGCTACCATAAGCGCCGGGACTTCGCCAATGGTCGTAGCCGAAATAGTCGCTCACCAGCAGCTCACTGTGCCCGTACCCGCCCGCTGGCCCGCGAGGCCCTTTGAAAACGCCCCGACGGCCGCCCAAAAAACCTGTGTAGTTCCAGTAAAAGCAATACGTTCCTCCTACCGGGTCCGATGGGAAGGATGTCTCCGGGTTGTCCCAGTCGTCACCGGCGTCCCACGCCCGCTGCAGGTATTTGTACTCGTGCGGTGCACTGGGGCAGTACATCGTATCGGCATCAGCGACGTAACTGCGCAGGTACGCGCTCATAGAACGATGCACGCCGGGGCTTCGCTCTCTGTTGCCTGTCAGCTTGGTGGGGTCGGACCAGTTCCAACTGTCGCCGAAGCCCACGGTGGCAACGGAGGCTGGGTACTGGTCATCGTTGTCCAAGGCAAATATGTTGACCGCACCGGTGATTTGCTTCTGATTGTTGGCGCTTGCGACCGTGCGGGCCGCACGTCGTACCCGGCCGAATGCCGGCAGCATGATGGCCATCAAGGTCGAGATGATAGATATTACCACCAGAAGCTCGAGCAGGCTGAAGCCCGGCTCTCGATTAGCCTTCACACCCACATATTGCTCTCGTGAGACGATTGTCTCATCCTCCGAATCCACCATAGCATATTTTGTCTATCCGTGAGCCGCTCGTCCGCCCGCAGCCAGCGGAGCCTGATGCCCTTACGACCTCCTTCATTGTATACACTTATGTGCGCGTGTGCAAGAGCGATTATAGCCAATTCCACGTCTGCTGTGGGCACATCCCGTCCACGCGAGCAGTCCCACGGCCGCCAACAACTTACTTTTCGTCGTCGATTGAGAGGACTTCTCGCTCAACCGTGTCGACAGACAGCGGAACCACCACCTTGTCTATGTCTACCGGGATTATCCTGTCAATCGGGGGCGCTACGCGCGCTATCCCCGGCAAAGACTTGAGCCAATTCTCGGCCACGGCGGCGAAATCAGCCATATCGACTGTGCCGTCACGATTCACATCGCCCTTGAGCGGCCATTCGCTCATACTGGCGTATGGGGTTCCGCCGTAAGCTCCCATATTGAGCCTGCCTCCGTGCGGCATCCGCTCGCTTCTGGGATATACCGCAGGGTCGGCAGCGTCAACACAAGGACTGACTGCTCCGTCAATAATCCACACGTTATGCTCCGGCCAATATCTGCCGTATCTGGAGCACAGGTGATAGTCCGCATTGCTAACATCAACAAACAGCGGATTCACGCTGATATTACCCTCACCGCCGCTGTGACCGTTTTCTTCGATGCAACTGTAACGGGCTTGACACTGGAATAAATCGCCGCTGGCATTGTTCCAGAGAATGCAGTTTGTTATGTCTGGTTTGCCGCCCCCATAGGCGGCGATGCCGAACCCATTATTCACGATTGTCACATTAGTGATCGTAGGTGAAGCGCCGTTGCAGAAGATAGCGTATTCACTATCCCGAATGACGAAGTTTCTCAATACACTTTCTGACCGTTCGCCGGTGTAGAACGAAAAAGCGTAGCCCGTTGAGGCTTTCACGACGGCGGCATCGGCAGCGCTCTGCACGGTTACAGCTTTACCGTCGAAACTGACCTCTTCTTCGTATACAGCAGGCCAAACCATGACGGTATCGCCGTTTCTCGCCAAATTAACTCCCTTTTGTATTGTTGCAAAGGCCCGGGCCCTACTTAGGCCGCTGTTGTCATCGTTCCCGTTAGGCCCGTCGACGTGGTAAACAAGGTGACCAATGCTCTTGCTTGCCTGGCGTGTCCCGCCGTAGGCGCCCATGTTTATGCAGTTTCCATTCGGATAAGGTTCATGCCCAATCGCGTCCTTTGGGTCACCAGCATCGATGCAGAGGCTATGATTGATATCGACGACCCACATGCCGGTTCGGGGGTCGTACCGGCCGTAGATGGACTGTAGGTGGTAATCCGGCACATCTTTCGGTGCGAACAACGGCGGCTCGTCGATGTTGCCCTGGCCCAAATATCCTCGCTGTATGTCGGAATAGACCACAGGGCTTTTCGATGCGGGATTGGTAATGAACACCGGCGTGCCGTCGTTATACCAGACGATACTGTTTTTGACGACGATATCGGTGTCGATGGAATGGATTCCACCACCGGGAAACGGCGGCATTTGTGGTCCCGACAGCCTGTTGTGCGCGATGGTGCAGTTCGTTACGCGGACGGTGCATCGTTGCCCGTGCGTCTGGCCCTGGGAAGGATCATGTGCATTTGTCCGCCGTTCGGCCAATATGCCGCCGCCGGCATTTGCCGCGTTGTGTGAGATAATGCAATGCTGCAAAACCGCATTTGTCAGAGGCCCCGCACAGTACAGGCCGCCGCCCTGAACATTGCCCGGCGCGGTGTTGAATGAAATGTCACATTCGTTGATGACTGTGCTACTCTGGCTGCAGTAAATGCCCGCTCCGTAGCTGTTGTAGTAGCCGGAGTTGTTCCGAATACGACAGTTGCTTATCTTGGCATCGGAGGCCCGTATCAAACCGATGCCGCCGCCGCGACCCCCCGATTCGCACGCGCCAAGGCCGCCCGCGCTGCAATCTTCGATCAGGCAATCGACGATAGCCGGTGCGGCACCTACACAACCGATACCGCCACCGACTTCGGCACCGCATCCGGTTATCACACAATTGATGATAGTAGGGCTGCTAAACTCACAATAGATGCCACCGCCTACGGGGTGAGCCGGATTGCGGTTCCACTGCGCCTGCTCGCCAACGACCTCGGAGCCGCGGACTTTGCCCCCGCGAATAGTAAAGCCCCGTAGCACGGAATTCGACTGCTCTGCTTCGTGAAAGTAGAACCCTCGATACCCGCCAGCACCAACACCGTTTGGCGTACTGCAATCGATGATTGTCTCTTCGGGGCCGGCGGCGCTGCGCACAGTGATGGCCTTGCCCCGGAACTCTATGTCACGGTTACCGGGTCCGGTATATGTCCCTGCGTCCACTTCAATGACGTCACCATCCGCCGCCGCATCAATCGCTTGCTGGATCGTCTTGAAATCCGTCGGCACCCGCAGCGTGGCCGGGGGTGAGTACAAGTGCACCCGCAGATTATCCACCATTACTCTGGTCCCAAAGAGAATGACATAGCAGGTCCCCTGCACCGATTCCATTGCTATCTGGTGGTGGCCCGCGCCCAATGCCTCCGGTATAGACCAGGTCGCGCCATCGTCGGATACGGAATAGAGCAGATAGCCGCGTGGTGATGGCGACGCGTTCGCATTGCCTGCGAAATGCACGTCAATTTGCAGAGCGCCTTTCACGGCTCGCAGCGCCTGCGCCGGTCCGATAGGGAAACAATAACCCAGGTGCGCAGGCTGCCCCAGATAGTCCATGAACACCAGAGCTCTTTTTGCCGGCTCACCGTAGTAGTAGAGGTAAGGCTCCGGCGGGGGAAACGCTCCGGCAGGCCAGAAAACAGAGTGAAGGTAGCTGTCCTCTTCTGCCTTGTCCGTCGTGAAGTCGTCGTCGTAGTCGTACAACCAATCGGCTCTGGCATGGTTCACTGACATCCAGCCGGAGCCCAAGAGCATCGACACCGCCAGGATGATGTGCAACCTTCTTTTAGCCTGCAATGATCTCATGGCCGTGACCCCATATTAGATTCTCGCTCCGAGAACATCCCCGGAGCGAGAATCTCGAAACTTAGCAGCCAATAAACTACTTTCCGATTACTACTGCTCCTTTCAGAATGGGACCTCACAGTCTGGGCCCCATTCTCGCAAAAGCACATCAGGATCAACCCAATCAACCGGTTCGTCCGCGCCCAGGGTTGCCTCTGTCTGGCCCATCTGATCTACATCGGCATCCTTGGGCATGGGCTTAATGTACGTGACATCGGGATCATCCACCGCTTCATCCAGCGGCTCAGCATCTGCCGTCGGCCAATTCACAACGTGCACGCGAACGTATACAACATCTTTGTCAACCGCCGCTGGTATCGCCGGCAGAACCTCATCCGCTTCCAGCTCGGCAGCATTTTCACCTACATCTAATTGTACGGGCCTCAGGCAGCGGGGCCTTGCAAAGGTCTTAACGATGCCCCGCAAGTAGTAAATGCCTGCTTTTCGAAAACGCACAGGAACACCAACCTTTGCCCGCCCGATACTTGGACCTCGACGTACATCCTTGGCACCATCGCTGCCGATGGTGACCCACGCAGATGCCGCGGCCGTATCGTCATCGGCCGGTTCGCACGTGTCGCACTTGCACGCCGGGCACCATTGAAGCACCAATGATGTACCGAGACAGCCGTAGGAGCGGTCGTACCAGACGCCTTCCATCTCACGGCTCTGGCAGAACACGACCCGCGTTCCCACGGGTACCCGCATGGCGCCGTTTGCACGAGGAAAATTCTCTGCCGCTCCCCTCGCACAGCACCAGGCATTCGTACACCGGTACATCGGTCCAATCAAACAGGCTCGCGGTGACGCCATCACATACTTCACGACCGGTACAGGGACTATAGGAGCCGGCTCGACAGGTTCGGCAGGTTCAACAGCGGCAATACGTGCCGCACCCCAAAGAGGCGTCAGGGCCAGCAAGACCACGATGCAAGTACTCACCATTCTTCGTTTGAACATGTGAAACCTCCTTAACCCAACAGTGACAACGATTCATGCAAACACAATCACCCGCGGGTTGCAATGTAACGCCGTCGCAAAGCGAAACGACGGCCACCAGAAAAAAACGACGCTATTTTCCTAAAGTGCCTCTGGCAAGCCGGATCAGCCACAACACGCCCATTTCCCCGCGCGCTGCTCGTCGGGGACCCGGCCGCCTCGGCGTGACGAAGCTCGTCTCCGCACTATCGATACCCTCAAGATAATCGAAGCGCAGCTTTCCCCTGTTGCTGCCGCCGACCCAAAATGATATCTCCTCCAGAACATCCCTCTTCAAGTCGACGGTATAGGTGAGCTTCGTCTGCTCGTATGTCAGCTCAATCTCTGCATAATTCTCGCCCGGCGTATACGCGGTCTCAAACCAGATGCCCTGCTCGGCGGCATCTCGCCGCACGATGTCGACCGTGTGCAGTCCCATCCACGGTCTGGGCAGTCCTTTGAAGAAACTTCCGCCCTTGTAGTCTGCGATGGGTCGGTCATTTGGTCCGCGCAAGGAAGCCTGCGAACCGACGTCCACAATTCGCAGTTCTTCTCCCACCTGCAACGTGAGCCACGGCGCATATCGTCTGCTGGTCGCGTACACAAACGGGATCATACCCGTCCCGGAGACTTTCTTGTCGTTGACTTGACCGGTGACGCGGAAGTATGTCCAGCCGCGTTTATGCATGGCATCGCGGTTGTCGATGATGTTTGTGCCCAAGGGCCAATCGCACTGGAAGTAATCCTCATCCAACACGTTGTAATGGCGAATGGCCCAGGCGTGATTGTCGCCTCCATCCACGTCGCGTTTGGCGATGACCAGGAGTCCTTTGCCCGTAGCTGAAACGTACTGCATCTTCTCATCGGTGCCCTCAACTTGGGAGAGAAATCCGCTTAGCTGGGAACTATCCGTAGGCAGCCTGGCTACGCGCAGGTCACCGGACCACCTGCGATGGTTGTTCACATGCACGGCATCATTGCGATAGTAGTAATTAGCCAGATCATTTTGCAGCAGGTACGAATACGGCTGCCCGCCTCGGCCGGCGGGCTTACCCCGCAGCATCAGCGGACCCTGTGGTCCCTCGGGGAAGAAGTACCAATACTCTTCTGTGCCATGGTCGTGGTGTTCCAGCAGACTGACCGCCCGCGGGGATTCCGTCGACGGGTGAGAATTCGCAGCGATTTTTCGTCCATACTCCGAGGTTCCGACAATCGTGCCGACCGTAAGAACGCCGGCCGTGCCGAGCGACACAATGGCGGTCTTGCTGGTGACGAGCCCGACAAGGTCCGCCAGCAAGCCAACCTGCGTAGTCGCCGCCGTGACCGATATTTGGCCGGCTGCCGCTTCCGTGGGAGCCGTCATCTTGCCGAAGAGAGCCAACGCCCCCAGCAGCGACTTTTTGCCAAAGCCGTTTCGCGCCAGTTGCTTCGCCAGGGCTCTTTTAGCTCGCAAGAAAAGCATCCTCGTGCCGAACGCACTACAGCCCATGGACTCGGCGATTTCTTCGTAGGACATTCCATCGTAGCACCGCATGATAAGGACAGCCCTGTGCCGCGTTTTCAATCCCTGCATAGCCGTAGAAACGATTTGCTTTAGTTCGTCGCTTACCAGCTTCTCGAAGCCTTCATTCCGCTGCTCTGGCCGACCGTGCTGCTGGGCCCTGGACGCGGCTGCTCTCTGCTGAACGCGCTGTGATCTTTTGTGACGATGCAGCTTATTGGTCGCAATCCCGTACAGCCAGGGCCAAAAACGGTCAGCTCTCTTGAGTTTGCCTAATACTTTGCACATTTCCAACATACTCTCCTGCACGATCTCTTGCGCAAGGTCATCTTCCAGCGTCAGCCGATAGACGTACACTTGCAGACGCTCTCGCGCCGACTCCGCCAAGCGATTAAGGCTTTGCTCATCGCCAAGCTGAGCCTGCTTAACCAGTCTGAGATGCTCAGATTGCCTCTTCATGGGCCTCTTTCAGCCTGTAAGAACCATGAAACCGCATACTAAGTGCCGCGGGCAAACCGCGGCGCAACGGTTTTTTCACTGATTTTACCCGTTTCCTGTACATTTCTCGTGATATTTCATCAAAATATCGCTGGTTGCCATCGTTGAGGTCTTCCGATATACTAAGAATGTGCAGGCAGAAAGAATGACCATGGTTGCCAAAGAGCCAGTTCTGGCTTCTCCCGGCGTTGGGGGCGCAAGGCCGGTGAGAGGCGATAATACCGAGACAAACGTCGAAAACGTGCAACTTGCGGCCGAGGTCTTCGCCAGTTATGAAGGTTTTATCCGGGCGGTTATTTGCCTGCACGTGAAAGACGAAGCTCGAAGGGACGATATCTTTCAAAGTCTCTTTCTTTCCTTGGTTCACAAACCTATCCCGCAAAACGTTACGGATACAAAGGCCTACCTTTACAAAGTAATCGTCCACGATGCGGTGGACACAGGCCGCCGGGCGGAAAGCTACCAAAAATTTATTAACAAATATAGCAAATCGGCAAAATATTCTATCAACAAAGACCCGGTCGGGAACGCCGTAATACAGAGAGACCAAAGGGATAAAGTATTCGAACTAATCGAAAGCCGATTGCCGAGCACCCAATCGGAAGCGCTGGATCTGTGTTATCGGCACAACCACGACCTCCAGCAGGTCGCCGACAAGATGGGCGTAAACGTGCGGACGGTAAGCAGCTATATATCGATAGGGATCAAGAAGATACGCCGATTGCTGGCGACGAAAGAAGGTGATTATTATGAGCGTTTTTAATCTCGACGCCTCGTGCCGGCAGGCAGAGCTGTACTACTATGATTTTCTCGACGGCAACAAGCACAGGGCGATTCCTTCAGCTTCTCTGGAGCACATCCAGCACTGTGAAAGCTGCCGGGAGAATGTGAGCCGACTTCTGGCCGCATTGTCGGACGTAGCAGAACATCCGGAGTCGCAGCAGGGTCGCGCTTCGGCCATGACCACCATGTTGAAGCTGCAGTTTTCCTACATCGGCGAGCGGGTAACCTGCAATACGGTCAAGCCGTTTCTGCCGTGTTTGGCGGATCCGACTCTGGCGGCCAGGATTCCCACCCCGATCACCGTTCATCTGGACAATTGCTCGGAGTGCTCGAACGACTTGGCGACAATCCGGGACTTGGGTCTGAGGCAAACTCAGCTTTATCGGCTGAGTCGCCTGCTCGCGCAGAAGCCCTCCCAAGACAGCATCGAGTGCTCGCGGGCCCAGGCCATTGTTCCAGACATTATGTCCGCAGGCAGCCACGAGGCCGGCAAAGAGGTCTTGAATCACCTGTGCGTGTGTCGTGATTGCCGCAGGCTCTTCTATGAGTACTTGCAGAGGACCCAAGAGAAGTGTCTGTCGCAAGAAAGAGACGCGAAACCCTTCGATTGTGAGCGGCTTTCTGAGGCCGATATTTTCGACCTGGTTCTGCCGTACGGACTTGATGCTGCCGGTGACACAGACGCGAGAACCCTGCAGGCTTCTTTCTCACACGTACGGAGCTGTGCGAGGTGTCTGGCTAAGATGCAGCGGCTGCACAAGACTGTGTGCGCAATGTGTGACCGGGCTGAATCCGATGTCGTGACCATCTACCGTATGAACGAGTCTGCTGAAACGCAAGCAACCGCCGACGCTGAGAACCTCTATGCCGGCTTTCCAGTGCAGGTAGAGGTAGCGAGCCGCCAAGAGGCAGCAAGAGAGAAAGCCTTACGCCTGACAATCGACTTTCGCAGATTGGTGAGGCAACATTTCTCACGACTCAACCTAATAGCTCTGGTCAAGGTAAGCGCTGCGGCAGCAGTAATCTTAATGAGCGTTATTCTGCTGCTCAACGCACCCGCTGCCCGGGCGCTGTCTTTCGAGCAGGTCTACCAGGCCGTTCAAGAAGCAATGAACGTCCATATCTTGAGTTTCGTTCCCGGCCGAAGTGAACCGGTGGAAGAAAGATGGGTGTCGCGGTCGTTGAATGTCTCCATGTCCAGGACCGCAGACCGCCTCGTTCTCTGGGAGCCCGCCAATAACTATAAAAAAACAAAGAACCTCGACACGTGTGCCGTCCAGACGACACACGTGCCTGAGGACATAAATGCCGGAGTTCGGGCAGAGATTCGTGGTGCTCTGGGGCTGCTGCCCTTTACCGAGATCCCTGATGTGCCGACGAATGCGAAATGGGTCCATGTAGAGATCACCGACGGAAGCAGTGAACGAAGCAATAGCGAAGTCTACGACCTCGAGTGGACCAAAAAGACGTACCGTGGTGCTATTATTTACAGAAAATGCCGCATCTTTGTGGACCCCAAGACGAATCTCCCCGAGAAAATCCAATTCTACGGAAAGACGCATTCTGGCAGTCCATACACTCTGCGCTCTGAAAAAGTCGTCGAGTACTTGAGCGAAGCACAAGTACAGAACATCATTCGACAGGCATCTTTTTAGGCAGCTCTCTACTCAGGCCTCCACAGTGGGCTTCGATTTCTGTAACCTTCGCCGGTCTTCTCAACAAAAAGCTGCGACGCACCTACCCTGTCCACATGGCCGTCGGTAAAACCTACATTGACCGTCTTGTTCGGGTGGCGCCCCAGGATGGCGTCCTGCTCCTGGCCCGGCCATAACTC
>Ga0180433_10009871_pt1 | contig 11605 bp, 13 predicted proteins | sample SS_ome_8_FD_132980 | JGI IMG/M metagenome (GOLD analysis project Ga0180433, IMG submission 132980) | Hypersaline lake sediment archaeal communities from the Salton Sea, California, USA - SS_1_D_1 metaG | ecosystem: Environmental > Aquatic > Non-marine Saline and Alkaline > Hypersaline >... | reverse complement strand
TTATAAATAAAGAAGAATTAACAATCTTATATTATGTTTCTCTTCAATATTTTCTTTATTAAATAAAAATTGATTTAAAAAAATAAATTATAATTAAAATTAAAATGGTAAAAGATGTTTTATTTTTTTATTTTATAACACTTATTCGTGATAATTTTAAGATTATGAGAAATATACAGAAAGTTTTACTATATAGAAAACAAATACAATTTTCTATTTTTGATGCATTACTTATTTACTATTATATGGTATTGGGATTACAATCAGAATGTGCTTTTCAATATGTAGAAAAGTATTGGAAATTATATAAGAATCCATATCCAATATTACCTCCACCACTAACGGTATAAAAATTGAATTTTTTTAAAATAATTTAAAAAAAGAAAGATTGATTATTTATAAATTATATTTTCTGAATAGAATATAATTATAACTATTTTATATTTACTATAAAAAGATGTTTCATGCAGTAACACTAGAAGAAATAGAAAAAGTAGAGATTCCAAATTTAGAGCGATATTTTGAAACTAATAAAATTCCAACCAAAAGAGTACATTTAAAAATGAAAAATAATGAAAAAATAGTAATTGAAGTGGATAAACTTGTTCCAACCAAACATGTTCCTCCTAAAACACCAATGCAAATTATTTCCGAACAATTAAAGGATATTCTTCCAGAGATCTATAATTCCTATATGATAAATACTTTATCGTTGGAGGTTTGGAAAGATTTTATTAATGATTTCTTTGAGGAAATAGAAGAGTACTATGAAGAAATTATAGATGAACCCTATTATAGAAAAAATGAACTACTTTATCAAAAACTAATTTCATTGGTTCATAGTTTTTATATTGAATATGGTTTTTATGAGATTGAAAAATTAGTAAAGTGGAAAGAATTTGGAAATTTCGAAATTCTACGACGGATTCGTGATTATTGTAGAAATTGGGAATCGTTTTCTAAAAAGAATCTTCCATCTTCTATTTATTATTTCCAAATAGAACACTGGGAATATTTTTTTAGGAATCATTCTCTATTTACAAAAAAAATGTATGATACTGAAAAAATGATTTCGAAAGTTCTTCTATGGAAACCTATTTTTTTTCCAATTCGTTTTATATCGGATATTGGAAATAATTACTATTCCTTTTTTTCTTGGAAAAAAATTATACTAAAGTCAATTCATAATAATAATGAAATCGAGATAACAACCTATATTCTTGAAAAATTTTTTCATAATGATTCTCATTTTGAAGAAGATATCTTTTGGTTAGAAAATGAAATACCATATTATATTTATTATGATAATGAAAAAATTAGTGAGATTGAATATAATATTCATAAAGAAAATCATTATAATCAAAAAAAGGGAATTCTACAATGTCCTTATCATTTAGTAGCAAAATATCATAAAGAAAGATTAAAAACATTTTGTATCAATAATCTTCTTTCTGATAAACTTTGGAATTTTTTAGATTCTAACTCCAAACAACCTTTTCAAGAGATATTAAAAAAATGTTTTCATATTTTAGGTCGAATTACAAAAAAATATAGGTTCTATCAATATCATGATACTTTATCTCACTATCTGGAAAATAATTATTTAGTTTTAAATAAACTATATTCTTGTCCAGTTTCTATTGTATTCCCAGAGTATGATATTCAGACAGATTCTATTAAAAAAGAATGGAATAAACAATGGAATAATACCTTTTCATTCTTTAAGGAAGAAATTCTTTCTTTTCTATTTAATGATTATCACGATAGTTCTATCTATATAGAACCAATCCCATTTTTTAAGAAAAAGGAATATACTGATAATAAAGAATATATTTTTTCTATTTTAAATAAACGAAAAACATATTATCAATATTTTTCAATGAAGGACTTATTAATGATGAAAGAGGACTCATCTGTAATAGAAGATACTTCTCTAGGAAGTAACTCGATTTCTTTTAATAATCCACAAATTATAGATCAAATAGATAATTATATAAGAGAATGTATTTCTTATAAAAATGGAAAATAGAGGTAGTGCTTGGACCAAAAAGGAAGAAGACGAATTATTATATCGTCTTCAATTAGAAGAATCAATCAGTTCCATATCAAAAAAACATAAACGAAGTGAAAGGGCTATTGAAATGAGAGTTGGTATGATTTTCTCTCGTCTTTTAGAAAATGGTGAAAAAAAATCTGTCTTGGCTAAAAAATACCAAATGACAGAAAACGAAATTAGTAATTATATGGAATTTATGAATGATAGTAGAACGAACTCTCAAAATAAAAATGATAATATAAGAGATTTAATTTCATTATTAAATGAAAAATTAGATAGAATTGAAAAAAAATTATTAAAGATTGAAGAAATCGAAAAGTATATATATAAAAAATTAAAAGGTTAATTATTTTTTATTTAACTTTAATTTTTCTCTCGCGGTCGATTGACATAAACTTTGTTTTAATTCATTATATAATGGATTTGATGGTGTTATTTGATATTTTGATAGAATTTTTTGTATCTCTTCTGTTCTTTTTTTTGTAGAATATCGTTTTCCTTGTTGAACAGTTATCATCCTGATTAGATTACCTTTATAATTTAATCCAGGATGATTATTTATTTTCATATAATCCATAATAATCTTTTCTTTTTTCTCCATATTATTTTTTAATTGTTCTAATCGTTGTTTATATTTACTACGGTAATCACGAATTTCTTTCATTATTGTACCATATTCATCGTGAAATTCTTTAAAATCTGTTATATGTCCTAAAATATTTTCATCATCTATTGATAGATTATCCATAATTCTATTTTATATTATTAAAATAGAATTGTTTAAATTATTTTTTTTTATTCTATATCATCAAAATTAATATCATCTTCATCTTCGTCTTCCTCTTCCATATCAATTTCATCTTCTTCATAATCAATACGATTACAATCTTTTTCATCGTCCTCACACTCATTTTCAAATAAATGAATATAATTATTATTAGAGCTACTTTTTTGTTTATAATTTTCCATAATATCTTCTTCTTTTACTTCAAACTTTTTCTTTTCTGAAATAGACATTTGATTCCATTTTTGAGAAATAATCTTTGAAATTTCACCAAATTTTAATTTTTGATTTTCTTGTGTAACTTCTTTTCTTGCAATAACAAAAAAATTTTGATAGGCTGTCTTTTTTTTCTTTAATTTTACTTTTTCTGTTTCAGAGCTATCGGATGATTTATTTTTTACATCTTTTTCATTATTAATTGTTTTCCATATCTCTTGTAATTGTTGTAACGAAATGGATGGATTTTTATTATGAATTTCTTCTTGATACTGATTTATAAGACCATTAAGAATAGATATTATTTTACTCATTTTTTTTTTTTAAAAAATATATTTTTTAAAATCAATTTTTTATAAAAATAGAAACTGTTTTTTTTTTAGTAATAATAGATTTATTTATTACCATCTTTATAAAACATTTCTTCTATATCTTTTATATTTGAGAAAGACTTTATATTCTCTTCCCTGTGATAAGAAATAATCTCTAAATTTAAAATCTCCTTCATTTAATGGATATTGATTTAACCATAAGTTTGGTTTTTTATAGACATCTGCATATATAAGTCCATGAAGACTCGATAAAATAATCGCTTTACAAGAAAAAAATTGAATTTATAACATTTTCCCAATTATGAATTGGATTGATAAGAAAATATTTTCTTGTATGAACGAGATTTTCTTTATATTTATGGTACTGACGAAAATTAGGAATAATACCAATTTTATTTTTTAAACGAGGTAATATTTTTGGTTTATAGAAAAGTGGTAATAATAGTACAGGAACACCATAGATTGAGGGATATTTTATACCATTACTTTCTAATATTTTTTTTTGATAGAGGACATCGAATAGTAGATATATTTAATTTCTTATTTTTTTATACTATTTGGTATTCGAATACCAGAACCAAAAATATAATAATTATTTTTTGCAGTATAAATAAATGAACCTATACGAATTATATTTATATCTTTATTTTTTTAATTATAAACTAATTTATATTTTTTTTATAGAGAAGTGAATCTGTAATAAATTTTATAATTTAACTCTATAACCTCTATTATATTTAAAATACAATAAATTTATTTCTTTCATTATATATTCCTATCAATAAAAAAAATTGATTTTTCAATTGATTTAAACGAATTAGTTAGAATTATAAAATGAAATATTTAGAGGAAATAAATAAACATCCACGAGATAAAAATTTATCTTTTATAGAAGATACACATACTTATTATTATAAAGATAAAATTTTTTACTCGGTAACAACTTATATTTCAAAATTATTTAACGAATTTAATAAAGATTTATGTATTCAAAATATGATGAAATCTAAAAACTGGAGTTCTCACGAACTATATGGAAAGACAAAGGAAGAGATTAGTGAAATATGGTCCAATAGAAATAAAGATGCAATTAAAGAAGGAGTTCAATTACATAATGATATTGAAGATTATTTAAATAATATTGCAATCGAAAATAGTTCGATTGAATTTCAATATTTTCAAAAATTTTTAAATGAACATCAATTTAGAGTTTTTCGTACAGAGTGGAAAATATATGATGAAAGTTTGAAACTAGCAGGAACAATTGATATGTGTTCGATTCATTCAAATGGAACAATTACAATATATGATTGGAAACGTTCTAAATCTATTATTAAATCAAAAAACTATCCAACTTATTCGAATCAAAAAGAATTAAGTCATATAGAAGATACAAACTTTAATCATTATGCATTACAATTAAATTTATATAAATATATTTTAGAAAAAAAATATAATTATAAGGTAAATGGAATGTATCTTGTATGTTTACATCCAGAAAATAAAAATAAAGATTATTTACTTTATAATGTTCCTACTATGAAAAAAGAAATTGATTTTATTATAAAATTTATTGAAAGAAATAATTAATTTTTTAAGAATAAAAAAAAATATATATTATAAATAAAAAAAAAATGGATAATAATGATAAAAAAGTTCTCGAACTAGTAGTGTTCTGGTTAGCTGTTGCACATGTAGTTGTATCTTCTATAATAACTTATGTCAATTGTGGTAATTCAAAAAGTAAATCACAAAAAACTAAACAAAAAGGTTCTAAAAAGAAAAACGATATTGTTGCTGATTCTATTCACTATTTTGAAGGTTTAATCAATAATAATTGTTTTATGTGGTTTATTAGTTTACTTGTATGTATAGCAATTGCTATTTTAGTTGGATTTTGTATTTGGGGTGATCATGATGATGATGATAGTAAAAAATAAATAAGAAAATAATTTTTTTTTTTTCATAATAAAAAAAATGAATGATACAGATGTTTTAAAGTGGATAATATTTGGTCTAATTATATTCCATTTTATTCTATCTTCTTTTATGTGGATAAAAAACGATTCAATAAAGTTTGAAACCAATGATAAACAAATAAATAAATTTCATCAATTCCTTGGAAATAATGGAAAAATTTTCTTTTTAAGTATAATTATATTTTCAATCTCTATTTTATTTATTTCATTAACTATTTTTGAGAAAGATGATGAAAAATAGTTTTTAATAAAAAAGAATATATAAACAATTTATTTTCTATTATAAAATAAATTATATAAATCATGTCTGCTGGAGGTATTAGCTATGATTGTTTAACTACATCTCGTAAAGTTACATTACCAAGTGTTGAATCTTGGGGAACAAATATGAATATTATAAAGGATCCAAATAAAGGAATATTTACAAAACGAAAAGATAAGGTTGGGGAAACACAAGAAATTTTACTAGCACAAGAAGGTTCTGGAGACCGAATTGCAGAATGTATCAATGTTTATGCTCGGGGAGTGAATCCTATGGTTAGTGTTAGCTACGATAATTATGGAAATAATGGAGGTGCATCGACTTCTTCATACTTTAGAAAACAAGGTGTAAAACTACCTTATAAACCAGAAGTTTTTATTCCTCCTGTTTTACGCCAAGAAGATCTTGTTCCTCTTTCTAGAATGCCACGGAATTGGTTATATGCATTTACCAATCCAGAAATGCCAAACCTTATCCAACAAAATTCGTGTCAAACCGAAAAAAGTTCTATTGAAACAAGACGACCAAATCTTGATATTTCTTCTAATAAACAATATATTAAAGAATTACCTCAAGATTACTCTCTACATAAAAATGAAGTAAAAGAAGATTTTATTAAAGTAGATATTGATGTAGTAAAATCACAACCTTTTTCAGGCTCGTTTCACGAGAAGATCGATACCAATAATTCGAAAATAAATCATAATAAGAATGTTTATGATGCATTTACAAATAAAATGGGAAACTTTAAAAAATATAATATCCCATCTACAGAAATACAAAGGAATATTCACGAAAATATGCTTCATTCTTTTGTAAATACAAATAAATCTCAAATGAAAGAAGTAGGGATGGATCATGATAATTTAAATAAAGATGTTCGTAGTACTCCTTTACCTGGAACCTCATTCCAAACAAATAAAATTAGAATAAACGAAAAGTCGCCTTTTCTCTCTACAAAACCTTCTAATGGGATAGAAGATGAAATATTAGAGATTGATGAACCAATTATTCCTAATAAATCAGATACTACTTCTTTAAAATATTTACCTCAAGTAATAAATTATGATACATCTTTACAACATATTAAAAATCCTCTTGAAGTTGATATCGATATAAAGTCAGGTTCTTCTTATCATACAATAGATAAAAATATATATGAAAATAATCCATTTCAAGCTCAAAAGAATCATCCATATAATAATATTTCGACTTCAAAATATAATCCTAGTATGGAACGTTCTATTCAAGTAGAGGCATATACCTCTAAAAATATTAATGAGGATAAGATTCATTATCATTGGAAAACAAATAAAAAAATAAATCAAGAAAAGGTATTTTTAGATCCATCAAATATTCATACAAAACAAAGTATGTGTATTCCAGTTGATTCATCAAAATCAAAAAATATTTATAAACAAAATACTCCTCTTGATTTATCGACGATTCAAATGAAAGATAAAGTAAAAGTTGAAACAAAAGGAAATAAGACGTTTATTGATCAAGATAAATGGATTGGTGAACGTCCAGAAAGAAATGCCCGTGTTTTAACATCGAGTGTCGATTTTACATCAAATCAAATCGAAAATCCAACTGAATTTTACGATATTAATGGAACAAATCGGGACGATATTGAGCGACGAAATATTCATGTTGGTAGTTTTGACCCAAAACCACAATCAATCAGTAGAACAAATGAAGGAATTGATATGGATGGTTCTTCTACTATCGATTATCGATATACAGATTTAAAAAAGAATGTTCAAGAACAATTTAATGAAAGATACATGTAAACTATTTATATTTAAATACTAAAACTTAATTATGAAATGTATTATTCTTCATTATCTTTTTTTATCCCAATAATTTTTCTAAATCTACCAAACTTTTTAAATATAAATATTTTAAGTTTATTAGTAAGTAGTCTTATTTATCATAATTATCCATCAAAAATTTTAAAATTTATAGATTATTCGAATATTATTAATTTATCTTCTAGTATATATTTCAATAACTATTATTATTCTTTTTTCTTTATATTTGTTTATTTTATAGAATTTATAGTATATAAAACACATCATACAAAAAATATAATATATTTTCTAGCGTATTCAAAGTATTCAAACTTTTTTTTCGGTAAATTTTTTCTTTTTTTTATCTTTACTTATCTATATAACTCATATTATAAAAAATGAATTCACACAACTTCAACGATGGTTATGGCATTTTGGACAAGCAATGTATATTTATTCCAGTTTATCTACCCAATATAAATAAATTAAACCAAATATACTTTTTGATACAATATCGAATTCATAAGATATATCATAGTTTTTCTTTTTTAGATAAACAATTCCATACATACTCCATAAAATAAGAACATAATAGTAATAAAAACTAGTTTGAAAATTTAATATATAAGACTAAAAAATTGAGAAAATAATTACTAATGGAATAAAACCAAGAAAATAAAAAGAATTCTTTTTTTTTTTTATTGTATCTCTCCTAACCAACCAAAATAAAAGATGAAAAGATTGCATTTTTGAATTATTTTATTTTTTATATTTAAATATCGAAGAGTTCATATAAAACTAAAGGAGTTATTAGAATCTATTCAATATAACGAATTTAAATTATTGGATAATTTACGAAATTCTAGTACATATACGATCTAATTAAATTAATACGATGTAATTATATAGTATTATTTTATAAAAGAAATAATTTATGAAAAAGAAAAAGAAAATGTGATATTATATAATTTTTTCATTATTTATTTTTTTAGAAAAAATAAATTTTTTATAAACGAATTATTCTTGAAAATATTGAGTTTAATCGTTCGTCATGAGAAATACAAATTACAGTTCTTTCTTTCTTAAGTTGTTCAATAAGAGAAATAATAATATTCGATGTTTTTTCATCAAGACTATCGGTTGGTTCATCTAAAATTACAATAGGGGAATTATTTAGTATAATTCTTAGAATATGAACCATTCGTTTTTGACCTCCACTAATATTTGTACCATAATTAAGTACTTTTTGATCTAATATTTTTAAAAAAGATTCGGGTAAGTCATATTTTTTTAAAATATCTTTTGATGGTAATTTCTTATAAGAATAACATATATTCTCGAATATTGTTTTATTCGAAAAGAGTATGGTATTCTGTGACATCATATAGAATATATCTTTATATTGTTTTTTAGGAATAGAGTATATATCTATATCTCCAACTGTAATAGAACCTTTTTGAGGTTTATACCATAAGGCTAATAAACGTGCAATTGTTGATTTTCCGGCACCAATAGAACCTTTAATAAGAATATTAGAACGAAAAGGAATGGATAGACTAAAATTTTTTAAAATTACTTTTGATGGATTTATAGGATATGAAAATGATATATTATTAAAATTTACATGATAATTTTTTAAATTCATTTTTTCGATAGAATTTTCTTTTTGGACATACAGAGTTTCAATATCTTTTAATGAACCTTGGTTCTGTACAGTTTTTTGAAAATTAGAAATTAATGATAAGATAAAACGAACGACAAAGAAAAGCATTGTTATAAAAGTTATAAATTTCCAAGGTGGAAATTCTTTTTTTAATAAACGATTATATAAATAAAAGAATATTATTAAAAGGAAAATAAAGATAAATACAATAAAGGAGAATTTAACAATATCAATATATAAAACTAATTTTATTCGATAACTCTCATAATCTTCTTCTTTCTCTTTTAATATTTTTAATTCTTCAGACTGATTATAAAAACTTTGTATTGTCTCATTATTTATTAAAATATTTTCATATTCCGCTAATAATTTTTGATGACCAGATAGACTTTTACTAGCATAAATAGATAACTTTTGAAAAAGTACAATAAATAAAGTTAATAACGATATAAATACAAAAGTCGATACAATACCAACATTTATATCAATCCAATATAAAAAAAGTGTATAAAAAAAGAAACAACTTAAAAAAGGAATCCAAAATTTTAAAAGTGATTCATAGTTCGAATAAAAACATCTTGGAAGGTTTGTAATTTTATTCATTGCTTCCGCATTTTGAAATTTTTCCTTTCTTTCTAATAAATATTTATTCATACAACGTTCTCTTACAAAAACCTGAACTTTTGGAGTAATATGATTATCTATATATTCCTTCCAACCATAAAGAATTTGTAAAATAGAAAGATAAATAATAAAAAGAATAAATAAACGAACAAATAATTTAAATTTTGATTCTTGTAAGCTCCGGAATAACTTTTTTGTAAATACAGAAAATAAAATAATTTCAAATGGAAATATTATTATAGTTAAAATTATTTGAGTTGTAATTAATTTTTTATTTTCTTTCCAAAATTCATTATACCATTGATTCATTAATAAAGATTTATTTATTATAATAAAATATTTAAAATATTCTTTTTTAATATTTTTACCCCTAATTCTTTGGCCTTTTTTACCTTTACTGTTTCCTTTATTTGTTCTTCTGGTATAATAAGGTAATCTATATCTTTTCGAAGACTATTTACTATTTCATAACCTCTCTTTTCTAATTCTTCTTCTAATTCTTTTGAACGAAAACCAGAGAATAAAATTTTTCCTTTTTTCTCTAACGAGTGAAAAGTAGGATCAGAAATTTTATATTCCATATTTATTTCTTTTAAAAATCGCAGAATAAAAGGTAAATTATCAATAAATTGTCTTGCACTTTCACTAGTCATTCCTTTTATATTACTAATTTTTTCAATGGTAGGATTTTTATACCAGTCCTTTTCGTTTTCTATAATTAATTCAATCTTTTTCTCTCCAAAACCTCGTCCAAATAAATTTGATAAAGATAATAATTTTGAAAGTGAAATTTTTTCTAAAGAAACTTTTATTCCATTATAAATTTTTTCTGCTGTTTTTTCATAAATTCCTTCAATCTCTTTCAAGTTATCTGGTATTATTTTTAGTATCTCAGAAATTGTCTTTTTACCACTATTATAAATTTTTTCTACAGTTTTTGGTCCAAGACCATCAATATTGATTCCTCTAAAAAAATATAGTACTTCTTCTTTTTTAACAGATTCGTCTTTCTCTTTTATAATAATATCTGTACAATTTTTAGACCATTTATATTCAATAGAAGGTAGTTTTGGTTCGTTTGAACCCTCCGTTACATTTAGAATATGAGGAATAACATCACCAGACCGAATAATTTGAACAACTGCACCTAATCCTATTGCATTATCGATTATAAACTTTGCATTAAATCCTGTTGCATATTCAATCTTTACTCCATCAATTATAATAGGTTCTAGTTTTACTCTTGGTTTTATATAACCATCTTTACTAATATTCCATAAGACATCCAAGACAACTGTTTCAACCATATTATCCATTAATAACATTTTAAATGCAAATGAATGAGAAGGATTTTCATTCTTCCGTGGATAAATATAATTATCTGTAATAATAATACCATCTATTTCATATAGATATGTATTTCTCCACTCGAATAAAATAGAAGAAAGAATATTACTATTTATCTCTTTTATTTCTTTATATAAAACTGTAGAAGGAAAATATTCCGAAAGAAATTTAAATTGTTCCCCTGGTCTTTTCTCTGGATAAATTAATTCATATACAATAAAATCAATCATATCTAGTTTTTTAGGATCTATTTCTTTTAAAGAAATAATTCCAGAAACAATATTTCTTGCTTTCTTAATTTTATACTCCTTTTTTATAATAAATTCACCTCGAACCGTGATATTTTTTATATTAGGAATTTTTAAATAAGGTAAAAGATATGAGATATCTTGTCCTTCTTTTCCATTACCACGAGTATATAATTTTCTTTCTCCATTAGATGAATCATAAAGACCACTTATTCCATCTAACTTTGTCGAAATAAGATAAGGACCTTTATACTTAAGGGTCCAGTTATGAATTACTTTATCATTACTTTTAATTTTATTC
>Ga0180433_10009868_pt1 | contig 11607 bp, 6 predicted proteins | sample SS_ome_8_FD_132980 | JGI IMG/M metagenome (GOLD analysis project Ga0180433, IMG submission 132980) | Hypersaline lake sediment archaeal communities from the Salton Sea, California, USA - SS_1_D_1 metaG | ecosystem: Environmental > Aquatic > Non-marine Saline and Alkaline > Hypersaline > Sediment... | reverse complement strand
TACGACACGACCACCCAGCTCACCGGCGGCTCGTTCGGCTCCTCGCTCATCACGGCGGCAGGCGATCCGTCGTCGAGCAAGATGGGCACCGACAACGAGTTCGTCATCATGTTCCGCTGACCCATCCAAAAGGAGGACACCCATGCCGATCGCTCTGAACCCCAAGTCCACTTTCGCCTATGTGCTCGAGTGCGACCGCGACCTCCCGACGGAGGAGCAGACGATCTTTCACCTGCGCGGCCTGACCGTGAGCGAGGAGGCGTCCGTCTCCGACTCGATGATCCTCGCTCACGGCGGGTCGAACGACCTCACCTTCCGGGCGGGCACGCACCAGCTCACGGTGCTCCGCTTCGGCCTTCGCGGCTGGGACAACCTCCGCGACGGTGACGGCGCTGAGGTGCCGTTCGAGCAGACTAAGGGACACCCGCGCCACATCACCGACGAGTGCCTGGACCGGCTCGAAGGCCGGTGGCGGCAAGAGCTGGTGAATGCGATCCTCGAGCGCGGCCAGGTCACGGCAGCCGAGGGAAACTGATCCGGGCAGCGGTGGCGCGGATCTGGGGACCCGACACGCACGCCTATCTCGGCAAGCGGTTCCCCGACTGCACGCGCTGTCGGCTGCCCCAGCACGAGGGCGACCGGATCCGGTGGGGTTGCGATGCCCCGTCGGATCGCCCGGTGTTCGAGGTCGGCTGCGGAACCTGCTACGGCAGGGATTTCGCTTGCGAGCGATGTGGCGGGCTGGGGCGGATCGAGCTCTACCGCTGCCCGACGGCGGTATTGTCGGAGGCTCCACCGCTGGAGCGCGTACAGGTTGACCTCTTGATGAGGGCCTATCTGGCGATGGATCGCCGGAATGTGCTACCTGTGGACGGTGGCTTCATCGAGCAGTCCCGGAGCTACCTGCAAGCGTGTGAGATCATCGACGCAGAGCGAGCCCGATACGAGGAGATGAAGGAGGCCAAGCGAGAACGAGAACGCCAAGCCGAGAAGGCGAGGGCGAACGCCAAGAGGTCGCGACATGGCCGGTAACGAAGTCAGCTACACGATCAGGCTCCGCGACCAGATGAGCGCGGCGCTCAAGCGCATGGGCCTCTCGGTCGATGGTCTTCGCAGCCGTCTCTCCAAGGGCCTCGCGGGCGGCCTGGCGGTCGCCTCGAAGGCGATGAAGGGCATGACGATCGCCGCTGGCTCGGTGATCACGGCGGCGACCGGCGTGGGCTACGCGGCTGTCCGCATGGGCCAGTCCTTCCTCGATGCGGCCTCCCAGCTTGAGGACACGCAGGCGAAGTTCGGCGTGGTCTTCCAGGGCATCGAGGACGAAGCGACCGAGATGGCTGCGACGATGGCCGAGCAGCTCGGGTACGGCGAGGGGAGCATCATGGGGATGATGGCGACCCTCCAGGATACGCTCGTCCCGATGGGGTTCGCCCGAGACGAGGCGGCAGAGTTCTCCGGTGCGCTGACCAGCCTTGCCGCCGACCTCGCCTCGTTCAACCCCGGCATCCGCGACGCGGAGCAAGCTGTCGGTATGCTCCAGAGCGTTCTCGTCGGCATGAACCGATCGGCGCTCAACTTCGGCGTGGTCATCAACGAGGACAAGATCGCCGCCGAAGCTCTCGCGCTGGGGCTCGGCGACGTGAATGGCGAGCTGACCGACCAGGAGAAGGTCATGGCCCGCGTGTCGCTCTTGATGAAAGGCACTGCCGACGCGCAGGGCGACGCGATCCGCACCGCCGATAGCTACAAGAACTCGACGCGGGCGCTGAACGAGGCGATCACCGACCTGCGGGAGGAGATCGGAGCGCGGCTCAAGACGGAGCTTGAGGGCGCGGTCCGAAGCATCGGCGGCGTGGACGTGATCATCAACGCGACCCGAGTTTCGTTCGAGTTCTTCGCTGCTGTCCTCACCGATCTCATCATCCCGACAGCGGCCAACCTCCTGACGAACTTCGCCAAGTTCGTCGAGTCGATGGGCGGCGTCGATGCTGCCGTGGTCGGCGTCTCCGAGGTCGTCGCGCTGATGGGCAAGACCTTCAAGGTCATGTGGGACACGGTGAAGGTCGTGCTCTACCTCTTCCAGCAGGGCCTTGATGTCGTGGTGTTCGCCGTAAAGAGCGCCTGGGAAGTCATCAAGCTGCTCACGGGGCTCATCGGCCTCGGCCTGGTCGGTGCGCTCCAGCTTGCGTTTGAGGCGGCGGCTCTCTTCGTAAAGGGCCTCAACATCGCAAGCACCTTCGTCAAGGACACCGTTATCACCGTCTTCCAGGGGCTCATCAACACCATCGCCGACGTTGTCGGCGGCATCGGTGATGCGATGGTGAGCCTCGGTGAGTTTGATGTCGTGCCTGACTTCATTCGCGACGCCGGGCAAGCGGCCAAGGATGCGGCGGCGGGAATGCGCGAGTTCTCTACCTCTGCCGATGACCTGCGCGGTCCCAGCGGAATCCTTGAGGGCATGGAGTGGGCGCTGGAGCAGTTCGGCGCGAAGCTCGAGCCCACCCAGGAGATGCTCCGAGGCTTCATCTCGGAGACTTACGACAACCTCCAGCAAGTCGGCACCGAGTTCGTCGATGCCATCGTGGAGGATGTCCCCGCGATTCAGAGCCTCTTCCAGGAGATCCAACAAGGCGCGGCAGGCATCGGCACCGACTACGACGCGCTGGCCGAGAAGGTCGGGGCCGCGCTTCAAGGGCTCCAGGACATTCAGATCACGACGCCCGAGCAAGCCGATCAGGTCGCCGCGTTGGCGGACCACCTCGAGCGCATGAATGTCCAGCTCGAGAAGACCGCGACGCTCCAGCCGGAGGTGACGCAGACGAGCTTCGGAGTCTCCGAAGCCTTCTCGACGGTTGGCGAGGCTGCCTACGACTTCGCGGAGAACCAGCTCCCCTCGATGCAGGAGTCCCTGGTCAACATCACCCAGGGAGCAATCGCCAACTTCTCCACCGGGCTGACCAACGCCTTCATGTCGGTCATTGACGGCAGCGCCTCAGCAGGCGAGGCGTTCACTCGCTTCGCCGCGCAGTTCCTGCTCCAGATTACGTCCATGATTATCCAGGCGCTGATCTTCCGAGCGATCCGGGGCGCTATGGGGATCCCCTTCGCGGACGGCGGCGTGATCGGCGGCGGAACCGGCGATCTCGTCGCGCTCGCCAACGGCGGAACCCTAGACGGCGGCCTCGGTCGCTTGATGCCGGTCAAGGGCTACGCGACCGGCGGCCCGATCGTCGATAAGCCGCACGTCGCGCTCATCGGTGAGGGCAAGCACAACGAGGCCGTGGTCCCGCTGCCCGATGGTCGCTCGATCCCGGTGGACCTCCAGGGCGCACCCGAGACGCAGGTGAACATCAGCATCGACGCGGTGGACGGGCAGAGCGTGGACCGCCTTCTCTACGACCGTAGCAGCACCCTGCGGTCGATCATCACGCAAGCGCTTCAGGAGTCGCGCACCTTCCGAGGCGCAGTCGCGAGGGCATGACGGATGCCGCAGCGTCTTCCGAAAAACGACAGCTTCGCCGCACCCGACTGGGGAAACTCCACGGTCGGCGCGGCCCAAAGTGCCTGCACGCCCTACCACTTCTTCTACAACGCCTGGAACCCCTCCGACTCGCTCTGGGCTGGTGCCAGCGAGTATTCCGACTGTCCGTTCCGCATCGGCGGACCGCTGGAGTGCTCGCCGTTCTGCGTCCTCTACACGCCGAACCCCGGAGCGATCGCGGACGCCATGCCGGTCCACATGACCGACATCGTCCTCGAGGCGCAGGACAAGCGGCGCGGGTTCGTGTGCCGCGAGGAGGACAGCTTCGATCACGACGGGCTCTCCGTCGAAGTGTTGTGGGGACTCGCCAGCATCGGAGCCAGCACCAGCGGCGCGGAGAATCAAGGCAGCGGGGGCACTGGGAGTAGCCGCACCGCAGTCCGCAAGTTCCCGACGACGGACAACAGCGGCAGCTCCGCCCTCGACAACCTCGGGCTCGGCTACAACGCCGAGGGGAACACCGATGGCTTCATCAACATCGACCCGCAGCGCACCCCTGGCCCTGACGGATGGGCAGGCTGCGCGGTGGCGTTCCGGGTCGGAGGCGGTCGCCCTTCGCTCCGTGCCTCCGATGTGGTGGCCGACTTCGACTCAGACTGGAGCTTCCGCCGGGTCGATGCCTACATCCTTGCCGCCTACCCGCAGGCGGGCGCTACCGGCGCTCTCGTCGTGGACGTGTGGCGATTCAACTGCGACGCATCGAACCAGGTCTCCCCGACGCTCCTGGTCCGGCAGGTGATCTCGAACGGACTCACCAACTGGAAGAAGCTGCAACCCTACTACCTCCGCGCCGAGGTCGAGAACTCCGGCGGCGACGTGGACATCACCGCGTACATCGGGAGCTACACCGATGGGGGATCGACCGGGGAGAAGCAGCTCTTCCGCGCTGGCGTGTTCACGAGCTCGACGATCAGCGTTGGACCGAGCGGTGACGGCGCGGTCGCGACGGGCACCGGAGTCGTTACGGACTCGGGGACCGCGAAGATCACGGCCTACACCGACAAGACGATCGGCGTCGTGATGAGCCGCGACCGCGTGCAAGAACTCAGCGGCTTGATCGGCGGCGGTACGCAGACGCAGCCGCTCATCGAGGGCCTCTACCGCATCACTGCCAAGCGCACGGATACCGGAGCGGAGGTCTTCAACGACCTCTTCGAGCGCGTGCCGTTCGCCGATCCGCAGTCGACGAACATCGACGAGACGGTCAACGGCCTCTTCTCGACGGGCATCCGCCAGATGGGGATGTTTCTGCACGACTCGAACGCATCGAACCTCGGGATAAACAGTAGCTACCGAGATCGACAGCTTCTCTGGACCTCGTCCAATACCAACACCACCGCACCGAACGACTACCTCCAGGGCGAGTACAGCAACAACCCGCCCGGGTCTTCTACCGTCGCATATCTTCGGCGGATGTTCTTTCACAAGAGGCCGACCGATTACCGCTACAACCACTACCGACAAGTAGAGTTCAAGGGCGCGGAAGACCTCGGCCCGGCCACGGGCACCTTCGGAAACTTCCAGTACTTCCTCTTCGCTCGAGGTCAGGCGACTCAGTTCTCGCACGAAGGAATCGGCATGGTCGTCGCCTGCGTCACCGACGGGAGCAACAACCAGATCCAGACGAATGTCCAGATCGGTCGAATGTACGGCCAGTACAACACATCCCTCGGAGTGTTCGCGGGCACGATCGCGACTGAGATCATCCAGGGTTCGGGGGACCCTGTCCCCTCTGGCTGGGACATCCCTGGAGTGTGGAATGAGATGGCCCTCAAGGTCGAGCGGTACGACGAGGGTAGCGATCCGAACGCACCGGCCTACATCACGGCATACTGGAACGGCTCGCCGATCACTTTTTCGCAGCTCGGCAACGGAGTCACGCAAGACGGTTCGGGCGTCATCACCTACCCCAGCGTGCCCGCGAATCAATCCGAGGGCAGGACTGAGGGCTTCGGGTACTACTACATCGCGACCGTCGTATGGAACGGCTCGGTCTGGTATCGGAGCTTCCCGCAGTTCCGCAACTGGGTCGACCTCGGCGCTACGCCGGATCCTGGAACGCCCGGTCCTGATCAAGGCGCGACGATCCCCGTGCTCGGCGAGGGGAGCCCCACGACCTACCTCAAGAACGTCGTGGACATTGACTGGCAGCTCGAGGTCGAGTTCCTGTACCCGCGCTACACCGCGAGCTTCGAGAGCGGCCACCGCTACACCTCGCCGCAGTTCGGTCGCAAGCGCCGCGTGATCATGGCGCGCGCCGACAACATCGACAAGACGACCTACGACGCGCTGGTGGCGTTCTACAACGCCAGGAGCGGCGTGCAGGAGCCGTTCTACTTCAACTATCCGATCCCGGCGGCGATCAACACGAACGCGCTGGAGGAGATCGTGGTGTGCTTCACCTCGACGGGGCTCCAGGCGAAGCGCATGGCCGAGGACGTCTACTCGGTCGAGCTCGAGATGGTGGAGGTCTTCGCCTAATGCCGCTGCCGCACTTCCCGCCGTCGATCCTCCAAGAGAAGAACCAGCTTGCGACGCTTGAGCGGTTCATCTGGCTCTACGACATCGCCGTCCCGAGCAGCCCGAGCACGACGGTCTATCGTCTGGCGAAGCAGCCCGAGGCCATCGAGTTCGGAGGCTTCACCTACTCGCCGTTCCCGATCTCGCACAACACCGTCACCCGCGACAACACCGGCGACCTGCCCACGACCTCCCTGACCGTCTCGAACATGACGCGGGAGATCATCGCGACGCTCGAGAACTACGACGGACTGGTAGGTCAGCGAGTGAGGATCATGCTCACCCACTCACTTCTCCTCGCTGGTGGTGGCATCGTTCTCGCCGAGGAGGACTTCGAGGTGATCAACTCGTCCGCGACGGCGGATAGCGTGACCCTCCAGCTCGGCACGATGAACCTCTTCGACTCTCGGGTGCCAAAGAACCGGATGACCCGCTACCACTGCCGCCACCAGTACCAGGGCTCGGCCTGCGGCTACAGCTTGGACCCGGCCTCGCCGTCCTACCTCGCGACGTGCGACAAGTCGCTCTACGGCCTCAACGGCTGCGTGGTCCACGGCCAGAGCTACACCGATGCTGGGGAGGCGCCGATCCACCCTGACCGCTTCGGCGGCTTCCCTGGCATCCCGATCCCGCTGACGGGGGGCGGCGTCTGATGCTCGTCGAATACGAAGACCTGCTTGGCGTGCCCTACAAGCTGCACGGCGAACTCCCCGACGGCCTGGACTGCTCGACGCTCTGGGAAGAGATCCAGCGCCGGATGGGCAACACTCCTCCCCCCACCTCGCCTTTCCGTTGCGCGGCGTCGTCGGGCGAGTTCGGGGAGTTCGAGAACTACCTCGTGGAGACGGCGAGCCGCTTCGAGTGCCTCGGCTATTCCGTCGGCAAGGCGACGCGCTGCGGTGACTTCGTTCTGCTCAAGGGCGGCGCGTGCGGTGTTGGCCGCGGACTGATCACGCTCGTCGATCCCTCCGCTGGCCTATTTCTGTCGAGCCTCCCCCGTACCGGCGTGACCGCCCTGACCCGCGACAAGGTGCTGCGGGCATGGGGGCGTGACGTTCTTGCCGCATACCGTTTCCTCGAATGATGCTCGTCACCCGCGTCGTCACGCCGAACGTCTTCGAGCCCTTTGAGCGGCAGATCGAGACGGTCTACTTCAACAGAGAAGGGCCGGTTGTGCTGCGAGATGTGCTCCCGGAGTTCTGGGACGCACCGCTCGAGGAGACGATCGCGTTCGTCAACGGCAGCCGCGAGGACTCTTGGGACCGCGAGATCGCCGACAGCGACGTGGTCCACCTGATCGCCAACGTGGCGGACCCGGTGAGCATCGTCCTGGTCATCGTCGCCGTCGTCGCTGCCGCTGCGGCCATCGTCGCGATCAACAACCTGCCCGAGACGCCGCCTGCTCCGAACCCGGACGGCAGCTCGACCTACGGCTACTACGGGTTCCAGAACGCCTTCCGCGCCGAGGGCGACCCGCTTCCGATCGTCTACGGCAGGATGCGGATGGCCCCTCCGGTGATCAACCAGATCATCGTGAGCGTAGGCGCGGACCGCTTCCTCGGCGTGGCACGCCGTGAGGCGATGAACCTCCTCTTTGCGATCAGCGAGGGGCCGATCAACGGCTTGGGTCGCTTCATCGGCCAGGTGGAGACGGACGCCGACCTGCTGACGCTGACCGCGCTCAACGGAAGCAAGAAGAAGGGCACCGGGCTCGAGATCAACGGCATCGGCGCGCAAAATTTCGTCGGTGATATCGGCTGGCGAACGGGGACGCTCAACCAGAACGCGGTAAGCGGCACGCTCGGCTTCGCCGGGCTCAACGAGGTCGCCGCCACTTACGCGCTCGACATCACGCCGCCGAACGGCACCGAGGGACTGACCGAGGCGAACTACCCCTCCGGTGCTTATCCGCCCGGCGATCCCAACCTCATCGACCAGCCTGACGAAGCGGAGTACGTCTCGCAGAACATCCTCGTCCGGGCGGACAAGGCGATCGTGCAGATCGACTTCAAGCGCGGGCTCTGGAAGCAGAACACGAGCACGGGGAACCTCGACGCCCGGAACAACACCATCCGAATCCAGTACCGCGAGACGGACTCCGCAGGGATCGGCCTCGGCGACTACGTTCTCCTGCCCGAGTACCGCATCACGGGCAGTAGCAACGCACCCCTTAGCACCGACATCCCGGTCAACTTCGTCGATCCGGACGACTACGCGCCCTCGACGAGCCGGAACAGCTCGTTCTTCGACTCCACGCTCGGCTACCACCTGTTCAACACGAACAGCGCGGGGCATACCAGGATCACCCCGACGATCGGCGGCGCTCTCAACCCGAAGTTCTCAATCGGGGCTTGGATCCGCCCGCGAACGTGGGCGAACGCGAACGGCTACTCGAAGTGGATCTGGTTCGCCAGCACGGCAGGCGCGTCGTATACGGCAGCCACCTCCTCGGGCTACCTCAGCGGCATCCGACCTGCTACCGGAACGACGCTAGGCGGTAGCGGCTGGTCGCTCCGCATCACGAAGAACTTTTGGGGCGAGCTTGGCGAACCGACGACCGCCGTATTCGCCGTCCTGGAGTCGTGGCGCGCAGGCGATCTAGTGACGCCTGGCGGCGGTGGGATCACGCAGTACTACGCCAAGATCGGGGACATCGCGGACTTCCCCACCAGCGGGCTGATCTCGAATCAATGGTTCCACATCGCGGCGCGCTACGACGGCGACCTGACCAATGGCGCTCGAGTCGTATTCACCGTGAACGGAGTCAGCCACTTCGTCGCGGAGACTCGCACCGAGAACGGCGGCAGCATCACCCTCCAATGGCCCAACGGAGGCGACTGGTACATCGGGGCGCTCGACGGTCTGACCACTGCGTTCGACAGCCAGCAGACCTTCTGCAACCTGAGCGAGTTGTTCATCTATGACGGCCTGATCTCCGACGACGACCTTGCCGAAGTCGGCGGCCCGTACATCGGAGTCGATGAACTCGGGAACAAGGTCGTCGGGCTCTCGGAAGTGCTCCTGGGCGATCCGCAGCTCAAGCTCGCGCTGCCGATGAACAGCCGCTACTCGATCTCGGGTCCGACTTACCTCACCGAGAACATCGTCTACGACACCGAGCAGGGGGCCGACTACGGCGACTTCACACTCACCAGTACGGCGATCCTGCCGACGCCCCAGCAGGACGGGCCGATCTGGGACTCCTCTGCGGCCACCCCGAAGCTGTCCTACTGGCTGGTGGAGGTCTACGTCGGCGAGCAGATCAACGAGAGCAACGAGAACAACGAGGCGACGGTATCGAGCATCGTCGCGCTGACCGACCAGACCTACACCTATCCGGGCACGGCAGTCGCATCGGTCAGCATCCAGGCCGACGATCAGGTCAACAACCAGCAGCCCGGCGTGACCTTCTTGGTCGAGGGCAAGCTAGTCAAGACCTGGGACGGCACGCTCGACTCCGATGGCAAGCCGGTCTACGCGACGGAGTGGACGAGGAACCCTGCCTGGGTCGCGGCGGACCTTCTCACGAGCAAGGTCTACGGACTCGGCAACGACGTGCCGGGTAGCGACGCTGACGAGTCGATCGACTGGCCCTCGTTCCTCGAGTGGGCGCGATTCTGCGATGAGGGCACGGCGGACGCTTTCGGCGAGGTGAACATCTTCGGCCTCGCGCACAACGCGGCGAACGACTACATCGAGCTCTATGTGGGGCTCCGCACCACCGCCGGAGCGGCTGCGGAGACGATCCCCGAGTCGTGGCGTCCCTACGATTTCAGCACCAACCAGTCGCAGTCGTTCGTGAGCATCACCGGAGTCACGGCGGGCGGTCTGTCCGAGGACTGGATCACGGCGAACGACAGCGCGACGGGATTGAACGAAGCCAGCAACCAGCTCGGCATCCTGTCCTTCGAGCAGTTCAACAACCCCTCGGGCTTTCACGGCTACGAGGACTACACCCGCATCCTCGTCTTCTGGAACCGCGACGAGTACCCGATCGCGGGCACCTTCTCGCTCTACGCCGACGACCTCGGGCTCTCCACGCTTGCGACCGTCTCGGGGTACGAGCCCCGCTGCCGGTTTGATGGCGTGTTCGACCAGAAGGATCAGAGCGGCTGGGAGGCGGTCCTCCAGATCTTCCAAGCCGGACGAGCGATGCCGGTCAAGGCTGGGCGCAAGGTCTACGCGGTCGTGGACAAGCCGCGCCCGGTCGTCGCTGTGTTCAACCAGGGCAACGTCGTCACGGACTCGCTCGAGATCACCTATCGAGGTCCGTTCGCCACGCCGAACAGCCTCGAGGGCGACATCCTCGACGAGCTGTCGAACTACCAGCGCCGCACGATCCTCGTCGATCACCCGTCGATCCAGGACGCTACGCAGTTCGACTCATTCCGAAAGGAGCGCGTGGAACTCCGAGGCGTCACCCGCGTCAGTCAGGCCATCCGCGACTGCACCTATCGGCTGAACCGCTACTACCTCGTGCGGCGCTCGGTGAAGTTCGAGGTCGGACCGGACGCGGTGAACCTTCTGCCCGGCGACCGATTCCGCCTCGCGCACGATGTCCCGCAGTACGGCTTCTCGGGTCGTCTGCGCGACGACGCAACGGTCTACAACTTCTTCCCGCGCTCCGGGTCCCTCTATTCGTCGTGGGACAAGCAGGGCGGCCCGTGCGCGATCAGCTCAGCCTCGTTGATCTTCGAGGACGCCGTCACCTCGCCGCCGATCAACTCCTCGGTCAAGGTGTCCGAGTTCGTGGCGCTCCCTGCGGCTCCCGGCGGTGCCGGTCCGGCCTCGATCCAAGGGCTGTCGGGTTCCGACCTCTCGAACGCTGCGACGCCGTTCTGGGCCACGCAGCACATCACGACGGCGAACACGCTCTACCCGCCGACTGAGGTATTCGGTCCGCTGACGCAGATCGACGCTGCCGACTACGAGTGCTGCTTTTCGATCTACACGAAGGAGGCTGCGCTCGGCAGCGCGGAGTTCCTGCGCCTCTCCGTCTACCGTTACGCCGACGCGGACGGCACGCTGATCGACTCGTCGAACTACGCCGACTTCGCGTGGAGTAGCGGTGCGCTCTCGAGCACGGGCAGCTCCTCGGGGATCACCGCGACGGCGACTTCGATCGGCAGCGGCTGGTATCGCATCGCGGTCGGCTACGACAACTCCGTGGTGGGCGGCGATGTCGGCGATTACCTCCAGGCGCGACTCTACCTCTACGACACCTCGGGGAGCTTCCTGCCTGTCGCTGATGGTGGCAAGGGGACGAACTTCCTGGAGTTCGGTGACCCGCTGAACATCAACAACCTGACGATCGGCACGACGTACTCGGGCACGAACTGGTTCTGCCCGGCGCTCGGCCCGGATGCACCGACGACCACGACGGTCGCGCCTCCGTTCTACACGGCCACGGATGGCACCTACGGGTCGGTGATCCGGCTCGCCGCGACGAACGCAGCGGGCACGAAGTTCGCCAGCCACCTCGGGCAAGCGGTCGGACTGACGACGGGTACGGGCGTGGCAACCTGGAACGGCCAGGTGATCACCCT
>Ga0180433_10009867_pt1 | contig 11608 bp, 11 predicted proteins | sample SS_ome_8_FD_132980 | JGI IMG/M metagenome (GOLD analysis project Ga0180433, IMG submission 132980) | Hypersaline lake sediment archaeal communities from the Salton Sea, California, USA - SS_1_D_1 metaG | ecosystem: Environmental > Aquatic > Non-marine Saline and Alkaline > Hypersaline >... | reverse complement strand
TTATTTGCTATTTCAGAGATCTCATCAGATAAATTTTCTTTTTGTAAAAAGAAAAGATAAATGCCTTTATGTTGCAGCATTTCTTTTGCAGAAGCTTCTGCTAAGAAACTAGCTAATTTCTCTTTTTCATCTATTATAAAAACAGCAGCTCTTTCTTTCTTTTTATCTAGCCATCTCTTTAAAGGACGAAAAGATGAAACGCCATCTATTCCATAGATAAAAAGAACATTTGTTTTTTCAATATCTAAAGATGAAAACCACTTTTGAATAGACAAAGAATTTTTTTTCTTTGGTAAAAAGGATAAGAAATTTTTATCTGTAAGCTTTAAATAATTAAATGTATGAAAACGATCTAATAAAAGCTGACAATTATTTTCAAATAGACTTTTTTGCATTTACAGCGTCCTTTTAACCCACACACCATTTTCTTTTTCTTTTTCAAAACTCATATCAGAAGATAGGACTTTTTCATAAATAAATTCTTCCTTTTCATTATATCTTTTCCACTGTGTGTAGTCATTTTCGTATATAATATCTTCTTTTAATTTTCCTTCGTCTGTCCACATGCGATGAAGACCTTTTGGTTTATCCGTTTCATACTTACCTTCATCGATTAGAATACCTTTTTCTGTATAAATACGGTCCCATCCATGGCGCAAGCCGTTTTGGAAAAATAGACATCTTTTTACTTCTTTATTTGGCCAAAAGAGTTTGACCTCTCCATGCAGCTTATCTTTGATAAAATGCATGTTAGTTTTTAAACTGCCATCTTCATAAAAATATTTATGTACACCTTCTTTGAGACCATCTTTGTAAAAAATCTTAGCGTAAAGTTTACCTGAAAGATAATACTGCAAAGTTTGACCTTGTTTACTTCCCAAAACAAACCAGCTCTCTGCTAAAAGCTTATTCTCTTCTGAATAAAACAAAGAAGGCCCATGCAACTTTCCTTCATAGTAAAAACACTTTTGTTTTAGCTTTCCGCTTGGATATAGCATGTTATATTCGCCATGAAAAACGCCTTCTTTAAGAAGGTATTTAAGCTTATAAGTAGAGAAGTCTTCTTCATGTATATCTTTTTCATTTTCATCTAAAGAAGGTAGTGAAAAATCAATTTGCAAATCTAAATCGATTTCATCATCTACTAATAAAATCAAGTTGTTTTGTATCTCATATTTTTTCATAAGCTTTCCTCGCTATATCAAGATGAGAAGAAATTATCTTCTGCATAAAAATCATCTTATTAATTCTTTCAATTTCTGATAAAGAAAATGATCCTTCTTTAGATGTCTGTTGCTTTAAAAGAGGCTGCCAGACTATCCAAATAGGATGTAGAAGAAATCTGTAAACTTCTCTTTCTTCTATTAGTTTTTCAAAAATATTTTCTTGGATACTTTCATCTTTTTCCCATTGATGAAGTATTTGACCAATTAATTGATCTGCTTTTTGAAGATCCTCAATAATTGTTTCAATTAGTTTTTTGACCTCTTCTGAAGATATCATAAGCTCGTCACTTTGAGCTGTCAAAGAGTGAGAGAAATTAAAAAGATCCATTTGTTTGGAAAAAAACAGATCCATATCTTCTAAATTTTTATTTTCTACAAACTTGAAATTCAAACCTTTTGAAGCATTGATAATAGTTGTTTGAGGCTCAGCTTGAGCAAATTCCTCAATCCAAGAAGCTGCTATTAGAAAATCATTTTGCGTGATTACCTTTTCACCATAGATATTTTGTACTTCAGAAAGCTTATATTTATCATGGCTCTCTTCATTAAAAAGATCACAGGCATACTTTCCTTTAGAAAAGCAAAGATCCACTCCTACTAAAATGATAGGGCTACATCCCATAAACTTCGCTAGAGAAATCAAAAACGTCGTAACTGTCCATCCCCCATCAATATCTTCTGATTTTATTTGAAGCTTATCTTCGATCCATTCTTGCACAGGAAGCGTTTCATGATCGCTAACATATAGTAAAGGTCCCTCTACTAAGTTTAAATTATCTGGCGAAATAACAGGCCGATAAAAAAAAGGCCTTTCAAAGTCACTTAGCCTTTTTAGCCTAGCTCGCAGATTTTCTTTTTCTATACTGGCTCCAAAATGATACAAAATATCTTTTTGGTTTAAAACGTTCATAGCTGTTCCACCAGCAAATATCAAAGCTTTATCATGAAGCGTTTTTAGCTTTTTTTCAGCCACATCTAAAGAAGGACCGGCTCCACAGATGATTGCAGGAATATCTTTAGCTTTATTTTGCAAAGATACAAAAGAATATTTCTTCTCTTTTTTTTGAAGATTTCTGTAGAAGTTGAAAAGATCATTTACAGCTAAATCACTATACCAAGAAAAAGTCGCTTCAACACCTCTTTGAAAGTACTCTTTTTCTTCTTTTATTTTAAAAAAGACAGGATCTAATTGGTAAAAGGAAAGGGTCATTACTTCAATTTTGCGAAAAATATTATCCCAGCAGATCTTTTTTATTGCCTCTTCTTCTAAGAGATAAAACTCTACTCTCTTATGATTTAAGAAATCTTTCGTCGTTTTTTTTTGAAGAAAAAAATCTATCCTTGCTACGTCATTTTCCAAGAAAATGATTTTACCCTCTTGGTTTTCATCAAGCCATTTAAGTAGCTTCTCATCTAAAACAATTTTAAATATTAATAAAACATCAGCATCAGTTTTTATAGCAGGAAAACTTTCATCTACTTCAATAAAACTTTGAAACATCTTATCTTCCAAAGATTTTTCAATCTCTGGAAGATGCTTTTTCAAAAGAGATAAATTATCTAAATAAACGTCTTTTAACATTATATGGAACTCATAAGTTGGTTATAAGTTGGAAGATAATTAACGGATTTTGTTTTTTTTATACCTTTATCAAACCAAAGCGTTTTAATCTCAAATCCATTGGCTACACAAATAAAATAAGCCTGAACATAATGGTTATATCCTACCACCTGTTCTACAACAGGATCTGAAAGTTTGTGAGCTTTACACTCAATCATCAATAAAGGATAAAGCTCAAACGTTGGATGGATATTCTTTCCAAAACAAATAATATCCGCTCTTCTTTTATTAGCAGAAAAAGATCTGTCTTTAATATGAGGTAGATGTTTCAAATCTTTTTCTACTGCAAGTAAGCTGGGAGGGTATCCCAGCTTATGTATCATCTTACTTAATAAATTTTGTCTAATCTTCTCCTCGGGATGAGCCGGGACAAAGATTTTACGGATGGGATCAAAAAGTTTATCTTCACGTATCAAGAGCTACCACACCAAAATTATCATCTTCACGTCTATATATGACTTTTATTTTTTGATCTTCTTCCCCTTTGAAAATCAAGAAAGACTCTCCAGATAGTTCCATTTTCATAATGGCTTGATCTTGAGTTAACGTTTTAAGAGGCATGGTTTCGGTTGTTTCAATCTCATGAAATTTATACTTTTCTTCTTCTTCTTTTCTATTTTCTTCTTCTATTTGATCATTGATATCATCAAGAAGATCTCCTCCTCTTTCAAACACTTCCACGTTCATTTCTACAGAGGCAAAATCTTTTTTATGATGATCTTGGAGTTTCTTTTTATACTTACGAATAAGATTCACCAGCTTACTAGCTGCAAGATCAATAGCCGAATACATCTCTTGAGTTTCGCCTTTGACTTTAATTTGAAAGTGAAAAAATTTCATAAGGATAGTGACACGATGAGAAAGTTTTTGTACTTCTAAAGTGATAAACATATCAATAATATTATCGGTAAGTCTTTCCACTTTATCTAATTTTTCAAAAATATAATCTCTTATAGGGGGTGTGATTTTCACATTTTTCCCTACTAAAGAGATGTTATAACCTTCCATTGCAAATTTATCGGCTTTTTCTGACATAGAAAACCTCAGTTTATTTCAAAAGATGAAAGAATAAAGTAACCTCTTCTTTTCTTCCTTGGCAAGGAAAAAATTCAACTCTTTTTTATCAAAGACGTTATAGGATGTAAATTAAAATTTTAACTTTAACGAAACTAATTATATTACATTAAAATAAGACTTTTTTAGAATCAGCTCCTTTGTTATAATTAATATCCTCATTTAACTAAATAATAGTAATTATAATTATGAGCCATCAAGATAGAGTTGATTTATTATCTTCTGCGGATGCCTTCTGTAGAGCTGTGCAAGAAGCGCAAAAAGCTGCCTTAGATGAGGCAAGAGAAAAATCCGCAACACCTTCTGCTCACGCAATACTTCCCTTTGTCCAACCTACAAGCGATTTAGCAAGGTTAGAAATTAGACCTGATTATTTTACAGCGGAAGAGGTGGATGTATTTCCTCAGTTATTTCAAACTTGGGCGTTAGATAAACAAATGTGTCTGTTTGAGCTTCTACATCTAGATATTGGCCATAGAATGACTGAGCTTTATAAGCATACGGATAGGTTTGCCGCTGCTTCTCTATTTAAAAAACTTTCAACTGAATGGTCACAAAGCTTTCTCGTCGCTTATGCAGGATATTGTTCTAATATAAGACAGCCAATAGATCCTCATGATGTTAGAAATAATTTTTCATATACGCCAAGACGTTTAATGGATTTAATAGCATCCATTCAACAAAGGCTTTCTGTCACCAGGCTAAGTATAGAAAGTGAACTTTGTGCCTCTCCTTCAAAAGCTCGCTTTTCTAGAAAAGTAGAAGCTTTAAGAAGACAACAAAATGAAGAAATGCAAAGAGCAATCCAAGCAGAAGTACAATGCATTAATGTGAGGTTTGGGTTATTTCAAAAATTACTTGAGCTTGATCCAAAAGTATCTGAATCATTTTTAAGCGGAGAAAACGTTGCCGCTGCATATATAGGCAGTGAAAACCTCACTAAAAGAGATTTTCAGCAAACACTGAATCATCTTTGCCTCTATTTAGATATGATCACAAAATCATTAGATCCTAATGATCTTACAGAAAAACTTTTAGGGATTAGATTCGAAAAAACAAACCCTTTTAAATATATTTCTAGAATGCTGAATAGAATAGCAGAAATAGTAACAGAACTTGAAGTGTGTCAAGATGAAAGAGAAAGACAACATTTTTCAAGGGAACTACAAGATCTAATACGTCAGTTCTCACATGAAATACACTCAAAGGTATTACAGCACTCGAATCTTTCTTATGCAGCAATAAGGAACCTAGAAAGAGTTGTGGAAGGAGGTATGACACATGAACAATATTGCAGAGAAATGGGTATTACTCCTAGCAAAACTAAAAATAGAGAAGAGTTTTTAGCTACTTTGGAATCTCAAAATTATCAATCCAATCTTCTTTGTCAATGCCTCTATGATGTACATAGAGTCTTTGATGACGCTCTTCATCTTTATGACCCTCATTACATGACGAATGAAAAACTTTATTACCAACTGCTTTCTCTCGCAGCAAATTTTTCTGCTGAAAATAATTTATCTATCCTAGTTGGAATGTTTACAGCTGAATTAGCTTCAGCAGAATCCAATCTTACAGAAGTTGAAAGAGTAGCTTTGACTGAGTTTTTATTTCCTCGCCTTCAAGGAATGTTTGAAAAGTACAAAAAAATGTTTGCTCAAAGACCATGTTTTGAAGATTTTGTTAGAGTAGGAGTCACTGCCATATCGCAGAGGAATCCTTTACTTTTTCGTTTGAACGATTGGTTAGCAACTTTTCTAGAAATGGATCATCTATGGCAGGAAAACCAAACACCTGGTCCTGAAAATCTTAATGATCTTTTAGCAGCTGACCTTGAGAGGTTAGCAGTTGAATTTCAAGAAAAATGCACAGCTCAACAACTAGAAATTACAAGTAGGTTACATAAAAAAATAGCAGAAGTTTGCTTTTCTCTTTTCACTCCTTTATCACGTATAAATTTGATGGTCAGGCTTGTTCATGAAATATACTCTCAAGAAAAAACTCTTATGGGAGATTATGATGATTCTGATTTTATTCCTGAAAGACTTCAACAAGCTTTAAGTTTTACTACGTTAGCTCCCGATAGAGCTTCTAGTCCTAGTTCAGTAGAACTCTCGGATGAAAAAGAACCTCAGCCAGAAGAAACAGATCACGAAAAAATCCCTGATGGGAAAAGAGAAAAACAAGCACCTGAACTTGTAGAAGAAATGCCCACTCTACAGATGGGCGGCAGCTCTTCAAAAGAAAGACAACCTGAGCAAGCAGAACTAGTTCCAACTGAGCACGCAGCTGCAGCAAAATCAGCAGGAAAGAAAAAGAAAAAGAAGAAAAGAGGAAAACAAAAAGCTTTAGTTGTTAACCCTCTAATGTCTGCTTCTAGACAAGCTATAACTGTGGTAAAACCAAGACGATTATTTGAAAGAAGCGGAAAAGGTTTAAAAAGAAGAAGAATTATCAAAAATCTAATAGCTGCAGGTTTTAGAAAAGATCCAAATGGTGGCGATTCAACTCATGAGAGATTCTCTTTCAGAGACAGCAGCATCTTTGTACCATTAGGCCATGGCGGGACTATCCCTGTAGGAACTGTTGGTGCTCTCGAAACGCAAGCATTAGACGCATTGGGAAGCACAGTAGGTGATGAAAAAGAATAATTCTTTACCTTAGATATTAATCTTTTAAAATAAGCTTCAATATATTATTTAGAAATTTGGGAATCAAACTACTTCTAATTTATGCAAAAAAATTTATCTTATGAAAAAGGAGTTATTGTTGCTACGGATGCAACGACAGAATGGATTTTGCCTTTTTGGTGGCTGAATTATTCTCTGTGGAATGATTTCCCTGTTGCTTTTATCGATTTTGGTATGACAGAAAAAGCCATCCAATGGTGTAAAGAAAGAGGCATATATATCCTTCACAAAGAAAAAGTTCATGTTAAGGGAAAAGAGGAAGTAGATCCTTCACTTGTAAAGACATGGTCTAAACTTTCTCGTTATCCAATTTGGGAAATCCGCAAAGAGTGGTTTAAAAAACCTTCTGCTTTTTTGCATTCTCCTTTTGAAAAAACACTTTGGTTAGATTTAGATTGTGAAGTTAGAAGTAATTTAGATGAAATCTTTTCTTTTTGTGATAATGAAGCACAAATATCCATTGCTCGAACTAGACCTGAAGGAGAGAAAAGACTAAAAAGATTCGGCATTCTTCTCCCTGATGAAAACAATTATAACAGTGGTGTCGTTGTTTTTCATAAGAATTCTAAAATTATAGCTTCATATGCTAAAAGGGCTCATACAGATAATCATCTCTTTTTTGGAGATGAAAATTTACTCTCGCGTATTTTATATGAAGAAAAGCTCCCTTTTATAGAGCTTCCACAAATATATAATTTTATTCCCATTTACGGAGACGACGCAGAAGCAAAAATATATCACTGGTCAGGTTTATGGGGGAAAGTTGAGATATTAAAAGTAATAATGAGCTTAAATTCTCTTCCTTTCAAACTTTTTAATTTTCAATAAATCGCTTTGAAAAAAAGATAGCTTTTATAAAAATATTTTGCTCTTCAAAGAATAAATTGGAGGCAATTATTAATGAGCTTTGCAGATGCTCTATTAGAGGCCCAAAAAAGAATTGCAGAGACTGTGCCTGCTGACACTCTTGTTACTATTCCTCTTGACGACGAAGCGCCTAAACAACTTCCTCCTGTTTGTCAGGCTCCTCAACAAGTAGACCCTTCAGAAAGTACTCATTTAATAAAAAATGCAAAAAAAGAAAACGAAGCATCTTGTAGCTGTTGTTGTTCTGGATTATTTCGAAGAATATTTTCTTCTAAAGATTAAGCCTTTTTTCATTGATTTCTTAAAAGAAAATAATAAGAATCACAATTATGAAGAATGTAGGCGTCATTGTAGGATCTAATAAACTTATCGAATGGATGCTTCCCTGGTGGTGGTATCATTACATATTACATAATGATTTACCTATTGCTTTCATGGATTTTGGCATGTCCAAACAAATGATAAAATGGTGCGAAAAAAGAGGAAAAGTTATTGCCATCCCTAAAAATCTCAAAGTAAAAGGTAAAAAAGAAGTGCCGCCTTCTCTAGCAAAAAAATGGACTCAACGTACGAAAGGAAATATTTGGGCAGCACGAAAACAATGGTTTAAAAAACCTTTAGCTTTTGCGCTTTCTCCATTTTCAAAAACCCTTTGGTTAGATATAGATTGTGAAGTAAAAATAGATGTTTCTGAAATTTTCGATTTCTGCACCAATGTAGAAATAGCTTTAGCTATAGATGCTATAAATCCTAAAATTGTTGTGGAACGTTTCAAGCTGATTTATCCTGATGAAGTATATTATAACAGCGGTGTTGTCGTTTTTAATAAGGATGCTAAGTGCATCTCTTCTTTTGCAAAAAGAGCATATAGTGACAATCATCTTTTTTTAGGAGATCAATGTCTTTTATCAAGAATCATCTACGAAGAAAAACCAGCTGTCTTTGAATTGCCACAAGAATATAATTGGCCCATTAGCATGAAACAAAATTCAAAAGCAAAAATATATCATTGGATATGTGCACAAGGAAAGGCTCATATCCAAAAGGAATTTAATACTTTATTATCTTTCGAACCTATACGCCAGTATATTTTATCTTAAACTGCTGCGTTCAAATGTTGCATTTTACTAGAAGCTAGCATTCTATCATTCAGGTCTCGTACTTCTCTTACTTGCTTTTTCGTCAGTTTCTCTGGATTTACTTCCCAAACTGCAAGATAAAATCTGCTTTCTTCTTTAGTGAGAACTCCTTTTTCAGAAGCTATTTGTATAAGTCTAGGACCTGTTGTTGTATCTGGCATTTTTTTTATTCTATGAAACATTTCTCCCACACTCAGAACGATTCCTAAAAGAAGCTTTGTATTGATATGTGTTCTTGTTGCGAGTTGATTTCTTCTCAGTTTTCTTTTTCCAGCATTTCTGGAATAAAATGCTCTTTCATTTGTTGTCAAAATTCTGCTTTCAAAGCCATGCTCAACAAGAGCTAAACCAGCAGATGAATAAGGTTCTTTTTTTAATCCGCGACAAGCACTAAAAACCTTGCGAACGCCAACAAGAAAACCATGATCTTCAAATAATCTAAAGCAACAGGCGCCTACTTCTGTTTCTTTTTCATTATAACGATTTCTTATAAGACAAATTTCATGTTTTTTTTGACCACAAAGACACGGGCGGTTAGCTCTTCCATTTTCTAGAAGCATAATTGCTATTAACTCCCATTCGCCAACAGCAGTATCTAAAGTATCTGAAACGCTTAAACTAATTAGTTGCGTTGGCGAAAAAACTGCAGGATCAACTGTGTGTGACATAATAAATCTCCATTTTTTTACAAAAAAGGAAATATCGTAAAGAAAAGTTCTATATCAACTCAAACAATTTTTTTAAAAATAATCTAAAATTATCTCAGCAGCCTTTTTTGCCATAGCATATCTACATTCAATAGTAGATGTACCAATGTGAGGAGTAATCAAACAATTATCAATCTTGCAAAGTGGATGATCTCCAGATAACGGCTCAGGCGATGTTACATCTAAAGCCGCACCTCTTATGAGTCCTTCATTTAAAGCTCTAACAAGATCATCGCTATTGATGATATCTCCTCTTGCCATATTGATAAGAAGAGGTTTTTTCTTCATTTTTTTAAAAGCACTTTCATTAATAAGATGTTTTGTTTCCGATGTTAAAGCTACGTGAAGTGAAATATAATCCGCTATTTTATAAATCTCTTCTAAAGATACTTCAACACAATCAGTAAGATCTTTTGGAAGTTCTTTTTTTGTCCTATTGTAGTAGATGACATTCATCCCAAAACCTTGAGCTCTTCTTGCAACAGCTTGGCCTATACGTCCCATTCCAATAATAGCGAAATTTTTACCAATAAGTTCTTCTCCTAAAAAAAGATCTGGTTTCCAAAACTTCCATTTTCCTTCTTTTACAAAGTGAGAAGAAGGACAAATTCTACGAACAAAAGACAATAAAAGAGCAAATGTAAGATCCGCTGAACTATTAGTCACAATATCTGGAAGATTAAAAACAGCTATTTTTTTTGATTTAGCATATCGCAGATCGATGTTATCAAGACCAATTGCATAGTTTGCTATTACTTTTAAGTTCTTAGCGTGTGATAGAACTTCTTCTGAAAGTTTATCTGCTGTTGTTGATAGCATGCCATCATATTCTTCTACTATCTTAATAAGCTCTTCTTTGGAAAGAGATGTGTTCTTATTGACAGTAACCTCAAATTTTTTCTGCAACATCTCTTTGGCAACAGAAGGGATATCTCGAGTGATATAAATTTTTTTCATCATTGTGCTCACTATTTTTTTAAACGCATTCATTTTAAAGAATAATGAGTTTTTTTCGAATACAGAAAAAAAGCCGCTCTTGTGAGCGGCTTATTTCGCACCGAAAGGGACTCGAACCCCTAACCCCTTGGTCCGAAGCCAAGTGCTCTATCCATTGAGCTACCGGTGCCTTGATAGCTTAAAATTTATCAAGATTCAGACTTTCATGCAAAAGTTAACATTTACTTCGATAAAGACAGACAAAAAAAAGAAAAGAAATTCTCTATCATGCTACAGTGTGATAACAACGAATATAATACAAAAATACAAATATGGAAGAAAAGACAGAAGGCATCACATTAAAAGTTACGGCTTTTAAAGAAAACAGTAGGATTATCCAAATCTTTTCTAAAGATTTTGGTATTATTTCTCTTCTTATTAAAAGAATATCTCCAAAAAAATCAAATCTACTTGCTCTTTCTACTCCTTTTTGTCATGGAGAGTTTTTGCTGAAAAAAAATAAAGGAGATATTTTTTCATTTTTAGATGGTAATATACTTCATCATCATCTTGCTCTAAGAAACGATTTCAATGTTATGCAAGCTGCAAGTAAATGTCTTCGCAGTATTTTAAAAACACAGTTTCAAGAAAAACATGCTCCCATGTTATTTCAACTGTTGAGCTCTTACTTAAAAGCTATTCCCTCTTTTCAAGATCCTTTTGTTTTGATGTGCAGCTTTTATTTAAAACTTCTGCATTATGAGAGTCTTTTACATCTTTCAGATAAATGCAACCTTTGCTCTGAAAGATCCGTTTCAATTTATCGAGGTGAAAGCTTATGCCACACACATGCTAGTCCTTACGGTTTTCGTTTTACTAAAGATGAAATTTCAACGATGAATAAGTTAGTGTCAGCTAGAAATTTTTCTTCTCTTAAAGAAATTAGCTTAGAAAAAGATTTAAAGAAAAAAATTGAACTTCTCTTCGAAGATCTTATTTAAAATGCGAAGAGGGGGACTCGAACCCCCACAGGTCTCCCTACTACCCCCTCAAGGTAGCGCGTCTACCAATTTCGCCATCTCCGCAAATAGAGAATGAATAAATATAAAACCAAATAATTTTCCAAACAAGTGATTTGTTTTTGTTTGGATAAAAACACATAAGAGCTCAAAATAGTAGCAATTGGACTTTATGATGAAAAAAATTTTAATTGGTTTTATTAAGCTTTATCAGATAACTCTTTCTCCTTTTTTAGGAGACAGTTGTCGTTTCTATCCAAGTTGTTCTAACTATGGGATAGAAGCTATAAAAAAACATGGGGCTTTCAAAGGTTTTTATTTAACGATTA
>Ga0180433_10009866_pt1 | contig 11608 bp, 10 predicted proteins | sample SS_ome_8_FD_132980 | JGI IMG/M metagenome (GOLD analysis project Ga0180433, IMG submission 132980) | Hypersaline lake sediment archaeal communities from the Salton Sea, California, USA - SS_1_D_1 metaG | ecosystem: Environmental > Aquatic > Non-marine Saline and Alkaline > Hypersaline >... | reverse complement strand
TTCCGTCATCCTTACCCAGCCTACCGCCCTCCGCCGGGTAACTGAAGATGCTCGGCCCGACAGCTCGCCCGCCACGCTCACTCGTACGAACGTAACAGATTATACGTCATACCCTTCCCGCCGTGCAAGAATACCGCGCTGAACGCCGAGTAGCGCCGGCATCTTGCCGGCAGTCTCGTGGGCGGCCTCCGCCGCCGAAGGCTACGAACGCCGGGCCTCGCCCGCCAAAGTAGGCGAGGGTTTTGCGGAACGTGTGCCGCGGTGAAAACTCGCCGCGGCGTGGCGTACCCGCCGTACCTGTCACTCTGACCGGCGAGAAGAATCTACTTTTTCAACATCGCGTAGCACCTTTGCCAACAAGGGCTTACGCCAGGCCAAACCAACCGCCCTTGCCTCCACCGTGAATTTTTTGGGAAGAAAACGGCGACTTTTTCCGTCTATATATATAGGAAATAAAAAAAACCGGAAGACCATGTTATCCGGTTCCCGGGAGGGCCTCGAGTGGCATTCGGCGGGGCGTGGTGCGCGCAGCCAACCGCGCCCAGTGCAGGCGTGATTTTAGACCCTGGAGAGGGGTGCCACAGTCCTGCGGCATTGTTGCTCGTGGGCCCTCCCTTCCCTCTAAATATTGTGCTCGAAGCTTCGAGCGCGGCGGTTCCTGGTGAAGTCTTTGCGGAAGGAGGGCACCGGTGGGGACGGCTACGCCGCAGGGCAGTTATCCCATGGTAGTGGCATGACCTCACAACCCATTGTCAGGCCTTGACATTCCGCAGGCCAGGCGGTATCATTCATATGGGGGAAGATACCGAACGGGCCGGAGGCTGTACTACCGGGGAGAAGGTGTCGTCAGCCGATCCTCTTCTCGGCGGGTGGTGCAGCCAGACGAGAGCGGCACGGTCCAACCGGTGTCTCACGCATGTCCTGTCGAACGCCGGCTTTTGCTTAGCGGCACTCGTCAGGAACCTTCTTGCTGAGCGCTGGAACTGCACCAGCTAGCTCTCGCCTATTGCACTGTGCCCTAGAGTGTTCTGTCTATGCTATCGAGCTTGTTCGGTGTTGTGCAAGCGACCTTCGAGGCCGCACAACCGTGGATCCGACGGAACCGGGGAGGAGATCTATGAGGTTCCTCGTCGTGGACGACTCTGCGTCGATGCGCAGGATCGTTACGAACTGTCTCAAACATCTCGGGTACGATGACGTGGTGGAAGTGGAAAACGGTCTTGGCGCGTTTGAGGAGCTCCTCAAAGGTGGTGTGGATGTTGTCGTGACGGATTGGAATATGCCGGAAATGGATGGGTTGACCCTGGTCAGAAAAATGCGCTCGGACGAGAAGTTTCGGGATATCCCGGTCATCATGGTGACAGCCGAGTCGGTCAAGGAGGACGTTATTGCCGCCATCAACGCAGGTGTTAACAACTACGTCGTCCGACCGTTCACGCCACGCGTATTCCGTGAAAAGCTCAATAAGGTGCTTCCGCGTGAAGAGAACGGGACCGACGGGGGATGACTGATAAGATGTCGCGCTGAACTGAAACTATCAGTCGCTTGAACGGAAGGAGTCGGTTTTGCAGAAGACTGGTGAGAATGTGCTTCCCCGATCAATGCGGGTTTCGTTTGACCAACCGAAGCTGACGGCGTTCCTGATGATCGAACGGGAATTTGCCGACGAAGCCCAGTCCGTTAGGGCCGCTCAGATCATCAGCGGTCTTGAAGCGCTTGGTATCAAGAACGTCGACGCAGAGTCGATCCCGCCTCTACTCAGTGAGCTGGAGCCCGGAAAACGGGTAGTTGTGGCTACCGGTGTACCTCCCCAACGAGGTAAAGACGGGGAGATCGAGTATCATTTCGACACGCAGCGCAAACGACCACCAGCGCATCGAGACCGTGTCGGCAGGGTGGACCACCGCGAGTTGAATCTAATACAGAACGTCAAGAAGGGCGATACACTCGCTACCGCAACGCCACCGGGTCCCGGAGTACCGGGCCGAAATGTGTTCGGTGAGGAGCTCCCGGCTCCTCCCGGGAAGCCGGCTCAGATCCGGTGTGGACGTGGTGCCGAGATTGCGGAAGATGGGTCGAAAGTGATAGCCGGACATGATGGTATGGTGACGTTCGATGACGGCAAGATCGCGGTGGTTTCAGTCTATACAGTAACGGGCGACGTGGATTATGAGACCGGGAATATACGGTTCCTGGGTGATATCGTGGTGGGCCGGCACGTCAAGGAAGATTTCAAGGTCGAGTCCAGCGGCAATGTCCGTGTATACGGCAATGTCGACAGGGGCGACATCGAGGCAGGCGGGTCGGTGGAAGTCAGCGGCGGTATTCTTGGCAAGGAGGGTGTCGCCGTCAGGGCGCAGGGGGACATCACGGCAGGGTTCGCAGACAATGCCACCATCGTAGCGGGCGGTAGCGTCAAGGTACGCGGCGAGGTGTTCCGGTCGGCCGTCCGGGGGAGAACCGTTGTCGTCGAAGGGGTGAAAGGCGCTGTCATAGGGGGAACAGTCAACGCTTCACACGAGATCAGGGTCGGGAATGCCGGTAACCCAAAGACCGCACCCAAGACCGTCCTCGAGATAGGACCGGATCCGACACTTACGCAGCAGCTCCAGAACGCCCAGAAGGAGCTTGCGCAGGTCAGGAAAGATGCGAAAGCAACGAGCGAGCGGTATACGCAGATGATGGAGCTGAAAGCTCGCTACGACGGGGTGCTGACCGAGAGGGGCGAGAGCACGTTACGCGAGTTACACGACAAGCTGCGCGCTGCGGAAGAACGAGAACAGGAGATCACCTCACACATTGACGCGCTTCAAGCTGAACGGCATGGAGCCGAAGACTGCCGGATCGTAATCCTCGATAAAGCGTTTCCCGGCACGCGCATTATCATCTACGGCGCGATTCTCGATATTGACGATACAGTCACGCGAGTCACTTTCACCAATCAGAACGGAACGGTCGTCACCTCTTCCTGAGACCGTCGTTACTCCCCATCGATACGAGCGGAGGCCTGGTTGTTCCCGGGTGAGCTCTTGAGCATCGGCAACGGCACGGGAGGACGTTCAGGCGAACGCCCCTGCGTTGTCCGCAACAAGTGTCGTCGCGCATCGTCGCTTCGGGTACCGCCCGAATCGCCGCATAGGAGGTGTAGCGCTGGCATCTTGCCGGCAGTCTCGTGGGCGGCCTCCTGCGCCGAAGGCTACGAAGGCCGGATCTCGCCCGCGATAGTGAAGGCACGCCACGGCGCATCTTGGACGGGGACGCCTTCACGCCTGCCCGCCGTCGCGCGAGCTGAGGCGGGCGCTACGTGGCACCGACTAGGTGCACCTCCACCCTACCAGAGAAGTAGCTTGGCGCGCGGAGCGCACGGACAGCGACACATTTACCCGGCGATTGGAAGTACCGCTCAGTGTTTGACACGTGATGGGGTGCGTGCTACCATTATCTTCACCCGCGAGGCGCGGGACCGCGAGCATTTTCAGCAAGTCAGGACCTGCAATGGCGTACATTCTTATAGATTTCGAGCGATGTAAAGGGTGTTATTTCTGTATCGAGACGTGTCCGAAAGAGCTGATCCAAGCGGGTCAGGAAGTTAACGCGCTCGGATGCCGACCGGTAGTGCAGAAGAACGGTGACGAATGCACAGGATGCTGTTTGTGCGCTGAAGTGTGCCCGGACACCGCCATAGAGGTGTACCGTTGAGCGGGGAAAAGGTTCTCGCAACCGAAGCGATGTCGCGCGCAGGATCGCGTGCAGGCGAGCTGCAGCTCGTTAAGGGAAACGTCGCCCTTGCGGAAGGAGCGTTGCAGGCGGGGTGCAGGTTCTATTTCGGCTACCCGATAACTCCGCAAAACGATATACCGGAGTACTTATCCGCGAAGTTGCCCGAAGTCGGCGGGACGTTCATCCAGGCGGAGAGCGAGATCGCGTCGATCAACATGGTGATGGGAGCCGCGGCATCGGGCGGTCGCGCGATGACCTCATCGTCGGGACCCGGTATCAGCCTGATGCAAGAGGGATTGTCGTATATTGCGGGTGCGGAGCTTCCGTGCGTTGTTGTTAACGTGATGCGGTGCGGTCCGGGACTGGGCGGGATATCGCCGACGCAGGGAGACTATTTTCAGGCGGTGAAAGGCGGCGGTCACGGCGATTACCATAGCATCGTGCTCGCACCTGCGTCGGCGCAGGAGATGTTCGATCTGACGGTCCTGGGGTTCGAGCTTGCCGACAAGTACCGCAACCCGGCGGTTATCCTGGCGGACGCTATGCTCGGTCAGATGAAGGAGCCTGCGGTCCTTCGGCCCCGTGAACCGGTGAGAGTTGCGGCAAAAGAGTGGATCCTGACCGGACCGAAGGGACGTCCGCAGCGGGTGCTTAAGACGCTCTACCTTGAGGACGGCGAGCAGGAGGCGCATAACCTGGAGTTGAAGAGGAAGTACGATCTGATGCGGCGCGAAGAGCAGCGTGCGGAAACCTATGCCGTGGACGATGCCGACGTGGTCATCGTAGCGTTCGGCATTGCGAGCCGCATAGCGCGCACCGCGGTGGGAATGGCGAGGGAACATGGTCGCAAGGTCGGGTTGATCAGGCCGATCACGTTGTTCCCGTTTCCGGAGCGGGTCATACGGGATACGACGGAAAGGACGCAGGATGTCCTTGTCGTGGAGATGAGCACTGGTCAAATGGTTGAGGATGTCCGTCTAAGTGCAGCGGCAGGAGCCCGCTGTCACTTTTATGGCAGACCCGGAGGCGGTGTCCCGTCGCCGGAGGACATTCTGAAGCAGATAGAGGCGATTTAAGTGAAGAAGGTATTCGAGCGGCCGCGGACGCTGAAAGATACGCCGACACATTTTTGTCCCGGCTGCACACACGGCACGGCGCACAGGTTGGTTGCGGAAGCGATAGACCATTTCGGTCTCAGAGAAAAGACCATAGGGGTGGCGTGCGTCGGTTGCGCAGTGTTCATGTACGATTATTTCGACATCGACGTCATTGAGGCGCCGCACGGACGGGCTCCCGCCGTAGCGACGGGCGTGAAGCGTGCGCAACCGGACAAGGTGGTGTTCACGTATCAGGGTGACGGCGACCTTGCGAGCATCGGCACCTCGGAGATTATCCACGCGGCGAACAGAGGCGAGCGGATCACGGTGATCTTCGTGAACAACACCGTGTACGGGATGACCGGCGGCCAGATGGCGCCGACAACGTTACTCGGTCAGCATACCACGACTACGCCGCGCGGTCGCGATGCCCGCAACGACGGCTACCCTATCAGGATGGCCGAGATGCTTGCCACGCTGGAAGGGGTATGTTTCAGCGCGAGAATGTCCATGCATACCGTGAAACACGTGCTCAAAGCCAAGAAACTTATCCGTCAAGCGTTTGAGATGCAGATCAACGATATGGGGTTGGCGTTTGTGGAGCTCCTTTCGGCATGCCACACGAACTGGCATGTCCGACCGTTGGAAGGGCAACGAAAAGTGGAACAGGAGCTGATCCCGTATTTCCCTCTCGGTGTGTTCAAAGAACGCACCGGTAAAGACTTTCCGTAGATGTACTTCGACACGATCATAGCGGGATTCGGCGGGCAGGGAATACTTCTGATGGGCGATCTGCTCGCCTACGCCGCCATGAAAGAAGCAAAACAGGTTACCTACTTGCCGACCTACGGTGTCGAAATGCGCGGAGGCACCGCGAACTGTACCGTCACCATCGCCGACGAACCGATAGGCTCGCCGGTCACCAGGTCTCCGTACGCGGCAATCGTGATGAACGAGGCGTCGCTCGATAAGTTCCAGCCGAGGGTTAAGCGAGGCGGCGTGCTGTTTGTGAACACAACGTTTGTCGCCGAGGAGAAGATCGTGCGAACGGATCTGGACGCCGTGCCGATTGCGGCGAATGAGCTTGCCGCGCAACTCGGCAACACACGGATGGCGAACATGGTAGTGTTGGGAGCGTTCGTCGAGCGGACGCGCGTGGTCGATCTGCAAACGATTAAGGATTCCCTCGCGCACGTTCTTCCTGAGCGAAGTCACGAGCTTATCCCTCTCAACATCGAGGCGATGGATCTCGGAGCAGAGTTTTGCCGCGCATGACGGTAAGTTTTGAACCCAAGCCGACTTGCATTTTGCGCCGATGAATTGTACTATGCCCGCGAAGCGGGCAACGAGGAGGGACGTGTAAGGGTACCGGGAGGCGACGCAATGGCTATCAGACTGGGGTTTGTCGGGCTCGGAGGGATAATGGGCGTTCACCTTCAGCACCTGTCCAGGATGAAGGACGTGAAGCTGGTGGCGTTTTGCGACGTGCGAAAGAATATAGCTACCGCAACTGCCAAACGGTACGGCGGCACAGCGTATTCGGATTGTGGCGAGATGTACAAGGAGGAGCGGCTGGATGCGGTCTATATTGCGGTGCCGCCGAACGCGCACGGCGCTCCTGAGCTGTTGGCGTTGAAACGCGGCATACATCTGTTCATCGAGAAGCCGATTGCCGTCGACCGGGATACGGCGATGAAAGTCGCGGACGCTCTCGGCTCGACGCAATGTATAGCGAGCGTCGGGTACCAGTGGCGTTACTCGGATATCGTACAGCGAGCGCGACGGGTGCCGGCGGGCAGGGAACCGTCATTGGTACTGGGATGGTGGCTCGGCGGCGCGCCCGGTGTTCCGTGGTGGGTGCAGAAAGACATGTCCGGCGGCCAGATTGTGGAGCAGACGACGCACATTTTCGATCTTGCCCGGTACCTCTGTGGCGAGGTCAAGTTCGTATACGCGGCGGCTTCGACCGGCTTGATGAAAGATCGGAAAGACTTCACCGTGGAGGACAGCAGCACGGTGACACTTTTGTTCGAGAATAATGCGGTCGGCAACATCAGCTCGACGTGCGTTCACGACGGCTTCTCGAAAGTCGGGTTGCTTTGCGTGTGCAAAGAGCTGGCGTTTGAGCTCACGGGCGATACGCTGCGTGTGACCGACATGCAGTGCACACACGAGTACCGACGGAAAGTCGACCCGTATCTCGCGGAGAACGAGACGTTCATCAAATCGGTGGTCAACGGGAGTCCTGTGGGAATCCTGGCGACGTACGAGGACGCCCTCAAGACGCACAGTCTTACGATGGTCGCGAACGAAGCGATAAAGGAGAGCGTGTCACGCGCTGTCCCGGTGTAAGCCGCTGGATCCCGTCGGCGGAAAAAGCTCGTCGCTCGCTACTGGAGTCCATGGTATAGGAAGCGTTTGCGCTGCAATCCGCACAGTTTCCGGTCAGATTCCCCGTTGTTTCCCATTGTTCCTTCCAACCATACACACGCTCCACACAAGCTAAGTGCCTTTCGCGTAGGTGTTAAGTGACGGAATGACACTATGTTCCGGCATATTGTCACTTGACATCCCGGAAGCTTTGTGTTATGATACGCGAGAATTAGGTGGTGGGTACACTGGATGACCCCATATCTAGTGTATGGTGGTGCGGTATTTGTATGCCCGTCGTATGGTGGCGTTCCTGAATGGAACCGGAAGATTTCGAACAAGAGGAAACGCACGAGGACGGCCCGTCCGCTGACGGTGAGGCGCGTGCCGACGGGGCAGCGCCGAAGCCGGAAGATGCGGAATCGGACGATGCGGTCTCCCGAGCGGAAATGGGTGCTCTGTCAGAAGGCGGCTCGTTAGCTGACTCGCCGGAGGCTGAGAAGCTGGGAGAGGAGACCGCCTTGCCATCGGACGAGGGCAAGGAGCCCATCTCGGACAGCGAGCAGTCCGATGAGCAAGCGGAACCGCCTGAAGTGTCCGACGTTCCCCAGTCTGAGAGGGATGTCGCCGAGCCAGCCGCTGATGAGCAGGAGGGCGCTGAGGAAGAAGCGGCACCACACAAAGAGCCCGACTGGGCAACCGCGGAGGTCGCTGAAGATAGCGGCGCCGTGGAGGTCGCTGAAGAAGAGGCCGAACCCGCCGAAGTTGCTCAGCGGAAGCTCGTTCTGCGACTTCCCAGCCGCAAGATGACCCTATCGGTGGCAGCGGGTCTGCTCGCGGGACTTTTTGTTGCAGGCTGGCTCACCACGGTGAGGGCTCGCAGGCTCAGGATGCTCGCCGAACTTTCCCACACCGAGGGCGGCTTGCTGACGCCGCTCGACCGAGCGAAGACGTTCATCGACGAGGAGAGTTACGGCGAGGCGCGCGAGCTGCTCGAGGCGTTTCTGGAGGAAACACCCCCGAGCGCCGAGCGGTCCGAAGGGTTGTTTCTGCTGGCGCACGCAATGCAGGCGCTTGAGCATGAGGATCCGACACCGACCGGCTACACTGAGGCGCGGGAAGCATACAGGAAGGCTATTGAGACCGATCCCTCGAGTTCCCGTGTGCCGGACGCACTGCGTGCTATCGCACGCACGTATCTTGAAGAGGAGATGTATCAGGAAGCGCGCGACGCATTCGAGGAACTTGCCAGAAAGTATCCCAGCCTGCCTGATATTCCCGAGGTGGAGTTCGAGATTGCCAGGACATACCTGAGCCAGGGGGACAGTTCGGCGGCAATACGAACGCTGACCTCGCTGATCACGACGTATGCGGACTCGGACCTTATTCCCCGTGCGAAACTGGAGCTCGCGACCGCGTTAGAGCGAGAGGGCGCACACGATAAAGCAGCCGCTCTGTATCGGCAGGTCTTGACCTCGTTTCCACACGATCCCGTGGGCGCGGACGCTCAGGAAACACTTGCCGACCTGGAGCTGGCGCGCGGCAACCATGCCGAGGCGGTGGCGCTGTACAGAAAACGGGTGGAAATGGCCGTTGCGGTGACGGACAACGACCGCGTTCTGCTCAAGCTTGCCCGTGCGTATGGCGCGATGGGTAACTGGACGGAATCTGCGGCAACGTGTCGGACGTTCCTTGAGGTGTTCGAGGAAAGCGAGCTCGAACCGGAAGTGATCGTCCAGCTGTGCCGTGCTGAGGAGAAGAGCGGTCACATCGACGCGGCGCTGCAGCACGCGTACGACGGCCACACGAAGTATCCCGAGAATGCGCATTTGCTCACAATGCTTGCCGAGCTCAATTTTCGGAAGCAGGAGTATGCTGAAGCAGCACGATTCTATGACAAGGCGGTTGCCGTGGCACCGGACGATCCGGACGCCTGGTTCAAAGGAGGCACGGCACAGCTGGAGGCAGGCGACCTTGAATCGAGCAACCGATGTTTCCGCGAGATCACAAAAAGGTTTCCCTCGACCGATCTGTCTTACCAGGCCTATCTGAAGCTGGCCGACATCATGTATTTGCGTGGCGATCCTCAGGGGGCGATCGATCTGTTGCGCTCCCGACTGCCGGAACATGTTGTGAGTGCGCGCCGCGACCCGTTGCTCTCGAAGATGGCGGCGCTTTATCGCGATCTTGGTCTGCCGAAATTAGCAGCGGAGACGTACGCAAAGATGCTGGACGGTGTGGAAGACGACGAGGTCCTTGCGCGTTTGGGGATCGCGTCACTTCACGCCGAACGATGGGATACGGGGCTGAAAGCGTTACGAGGTGTGGACAGGTCGCGTGTACCGCCGGATCTGGCCTATAGCATGCTTGTGGAACTGGGCACCGCGTTGCGCGGTTTCGGCGATTTGCAGGGCGCCGTCCAAGCGCTGGAGACCGCAATTACTGAGTACCCGGACCATAGAGACGCCCACGGGGTGGCCGCACTGTTACGGTCGTATATCGCCGCTGACAAGATGGCGGAGGCTCGTAAACTTGCCAAAGAAATCAGGAACTGGGCGACCGGAGAAACGGACCGGACGCCGGTAGCGGCTCAGGCGGCGTTGGTGTGGGGCGACTACCTGTTTTCTCGCGGCGACTACCTGGGCGCGCTCGATGAGTTCGCGACGATAGCTGCAAACGAGCAAGCGCCTGATCAAGTGCGGGAATGGGCAAGCTACCAGAAAGGGAACGCATACTTCGAGCTCGGACGGTACGATGAATCCATGGTCGCGTATATGGACTTTCTGGAGGGATATCCGTCGTCGCAATGGAAGAAGGCGGCGCAGACGCGCGTGGACGTAGCGAAGCTCGAAATGAGGCTGCGTACCCGGGAATTCTGACAGTGGCGGACTCAAACGGCTCGGGGATCGTGGGGGAGTTGGTGACCAGCCTGGAGAGGGAAACCGCACTGTATGAGAGATTGGCGGAGGGCGCTCGCCAGATCGCCGCGGCAGTTCGGGAAGGCGACTACGACCAGCTTGAGGGGCTGCTGAAAAACAAGGAACGAGTGATTGCGGAACTCCGTTCGGTAGCGGAAACGACGGACCGGTTGCGCAACGATACGGGCAAGGACGAGAAGGTGCCGGAGAGTATGCAAGCGAAAGCAGCCGAGGCGTTCGACCACGCGCGACGTGCGCTTCAAGCACTGCTTGAGCTTGAGCAACAGAACGAGGCGATGTTCAGGACAATGACGGATTCGATACGTGCCGAGCTGGCTGAGACGGCCGGCGGTCGGCGACTGCTCGACGGGTATCGTGCGGGACGTCAGACAGCCCCGTTATTCGTGGATAAACGACGATGAGCGTTTCAGCACAACATCTTGCGGCGGCGTTCGAGACGTTCAACGAGACGACGCAACGTCTGAAGGAAGCGTACGACAAGCTCCAGGAAAAGGTTGCTCAGCTCGACCGCGAACTGGAAGCGAAGAACAAACAGTTGCTGTTGAAGGTCGAGGAACTCAACCGAACACGGGACTATCTGCATGACATCCTGGAGGCGATGACGGATGGCGTGCTTGCGGTGGACATTGACGGAAGGATCACGACGTTCAACCGCGCGGCGCAGCGGATCACAGGCTACCCGGCGGCGGAGGCACAGGATAGGCGTTACAGCGAGCTGTTTGCGGACAGCTTCGGTGATCTGCCGCGTCGGGTCGGTCGGTGTGAGCTCTCACCGGGTCATGTGCCGTCAGAACTGCGTCGGAGGGACGGTACCACCGTGCCGGTTAGCGAGAGCGTCGCGCTGCTCAAAGACCGACATGGCAACGTGTCGGGCGCTATCAAGGTATTTCAGGACCTGAGTGAGGTCGCCAGACTGAAAGAGCAGGTCCGACGCAACGATCGGCTGGCGGCAGTGGGCCAGATGGCCGCCGCGGTCGCGCACGAGATCAGGAATCCTCTCGGCGGGATCGAAGGTTTCGCGGCGCTGCTCGCTCGCGATATACCCAAGGACGATCCGAAGGGCCTGCTCGTGGAAAAAATCCTTACGGGAACAAAGAGCCTCAACCGTGTGGTGAGCGAGCTGCTCGCGTTCACGAGACCGATGAAGTTCGAGTTCGAGACCATCGATTGTGAAGAGCTTCTGAAATCCGTACTCGCTCTCGCGGGCGACGGGAACAACGGGGTCGCGGTAAGCGCGGAAACCGATGGCCAGGGTAGCCCTGCTACATTGGTCGGGGACGCAGAAAAACTCAAGCAGGTGTTCCTGAATATCGTGTTGAACGCGTTTCAGAGTATGGGAGACGGCGGCGAGTTGCGGATCAAAGTCCGTCGTGAAGAACGATCTGAGGAGCAACAGCCACCGGTGCTCGTAGTGACGTTTGCCGATACCGGGTGCGGAATACCGGAGGCGAACGTGGAGCACCTTTTCGAGCCCTTCTTCAC
>Ga0180433_10009863_pt1 | contig 11612 bp, 11 predicted proteins | sample SS_ome_8_FD_132980 | JGI IMG/M metagenome (GOLD analysis project Ga0180433, IMG submission 132980) | Hypersaline lake sediment archaeal communities from the Salton Sea, California, USA - SS_1_D_1 metaG | ecosystem: Environmental > Aquatic > Non-marine Saline and Alkaline > Hypersaline >... | reverse complement strand
CTCGTTCATCCCGTTGGCCAGCCTTGCGATTTCATCGTGGCCTGACGCGGCGACGCGCCCGCTGGGGGCGCTCTGCGCCGTGATCTCCGCCACGCCCTTGGCGAGGACGGACATCCGGGCGAGGACCCTCCGATCAAGAAGCAACAGCAGCACGACCATCGTGACCACGAGCGTCCCAAGCGAAACGTGCCCGACGTAGCTGATGGCCGCCCGGCCCGCCTGATACGTGTCGCGCGTCGTTTCGATCGACACAACGGCCACCGGCTCTCCTCGGAGATCCCGCAGCAGGGTGTGCCCCGCGATCGAGTCGCCGGAGGTGGGGTGAACGATGATGTCCTCCGGCTCCGCGGATCTGCCGATCAGCCGATCCAGAATGGAGGCGTCGAATCTCGGGTCGTCGAGGTCTCGGACGGCCACGATCAGGTGGGTCTGCTCCGCCAGCCGTTCGGCCTCCGCGGGATCGAGGAACCGCCCGACGATCAGCACGCCCCGGCTCGGACCCTCCTCCTGACTCGTCAGGATCGCGTGGGCCGCGACGAGGAGGAGGCCGTCGCTCAGCCGAACCAGCCCGCTGATGAGGGGTGTCTCTTCATCGACCGCCGCCGGGAACAGCGACGAGACGTACGGTGCGCTGAGAAGCTCCGCCGGAGCCTCGACGTGCTCGCTGTTTTGGAGATCGATTGCGGTGAACGCGATCGGCTCGCCGTCGAGACCGGTCAGCAGCATGAGGTTCAAGCGAAGCGTCGCCAACGACGACGCCGTCATGTTGTCGCCGTAGTACGAAAGCAGCTCCCCCGCGACGTACTCGTACGTGTCGTCCCACGATCCCCAGTCCCCGGCCGTACTCTCCATCGACTCCAGCTCGGCGTCGATCGCGTTCACCGCGCGCGCGATGTGTTCGCGCACCTCCGTGACCTCCAGACGCGCGAACGTCGCGGAGAGCCTCGGTCCGACAACCGTGAACAACACAACAAGGGTCACAAGAAGCATTACGGCGAGAGCAAGAGCGGTCTGCACGCGCAGACTCATCCTGCCCGCCTCCCATCGATTGACCAGTAGCCTGCGCATTGGCGAGACCGTTCGGCAGCGCGAACGATCTTCTTCCGATACAAGCCCTCGTCACGTCTCAACGTTTCCTCCACCGCGGCGGTCAAAGTAAACCACACTTGTAGAAACACATCCAAGTTCCCGTATCGATTCTGCCTTGTCCTCTCGATTTCTAGAACCGATCACAGAGCGGCGTCGATCGCCAAGGAGAACGTCGCAAGGCGTACCGACGACGCTTCTTGACAACGGTCGGTTGCCTCTAGAATAGGATCCGACACCCGGGCAGCACGACTCGCGTTCCCCAGCGCAGCCGGCTCCACCCGCGAGGAGGGACCCCGTGACTTCCGTTCGCCGCGTCGTGGCCGAGTTGAAGGCGGCTTTGGACGCCGGCGGGATCGAGACGATGGCCGAGGCACACTCCGCCGGCATGAAGAGCGGCCTCTCCTATCGCTTGTTCTGCGGACTGATCAATCTTGCCTATCCAGCGACGTCCCTCCTCGACGTGATGAAGGACGTCGATCGCCGGATCGGCGAGCTCGGGGTGATCGACGGATCGAAAGCGGTCCTCTCGACGCTTCCGACGTCGTGGCGGCCGGAGTTTCCCGAGAGTCAGGAGCGCGTGATCAAGACGCGTCCGGTCGTCGTCTTCGGGAGACACGGTTCGATCTTGACGCCTTTTCTGATCGCCGCCTCCCTCGATCGCCCGGATCTGAAGATGCTCGCCGCAAGCTACGTGGGCAAGCTCGGTCCGAACGTCGCCCGCTGCATGTACCCCGTCCACTTGCCGATCCCCACGTTTCGGAGAGCCGCGAGGAAAGGGATCCTGCTACGAATCGGCGCGTGGCTGACCGCCCGGTTGAACGCGCCAGTGGAGAAGGACGTCGCGCGGGAACAGAACCGCGCGTCGCTGATCCGAGCGGCCGAGCACGTTCAAAGCGGCGGCGCCCTCCTCATCGCGCCGAACGCGCACAATCCCAAGGCGAAGTGGCGTACCGGCATCGGCCTGCTGGTAACGCGGCTCGCCGAAAACGACGCCGCGACGGGTGATACGTGTCTCGTCCCGTACAGGATCTGGGCCTCGATCCCCGGCATCTTCCACCTGCTGTCGCGAAACCCGCTCATGAGGGCCCTCGGCAGGTGGGAATACCGGCGGCCGATCCGCGTGGTCTTCGGGGAGCCGATCCCGCTGTCGGAGGTGATCGAGCGGACCGGGCTCGATCCGGCAGCGATCACCGAGTACCTCGAGGCCCACTACCGCGGATTGGGATTCTGAGGCGGGCATCGCCGCCGGAAGCGCGGAGAAAAGCCGCCGCCGAGCCGCTTGCTGTTGTCTAGGGAGAAACGTGCGACTACGATGGCGCCGTATCGCAAGGGTGCATCAGGAGGAGGGAGGAGAGATGGCCGACATCGCGATGGTGGGATCGACCGACTCGAAGGAGTCGCGAACGATGGAGTTCAGCGGCGCGAGCCTCGAGGAGATCGCCGACAAGGTGGCGCTGTTCATGACCGAACGCGGCTATCGATTGGAGAGCGGGGACAAGCTTCAGGGTGTGTACGGGCGGGGGAGCGCGGCCTGGGGCGCGATGCTCGGTCCGCTGGTTCGTCGGGCGAAGTTCAACGTGACGGTCGCGAGGAAGGGAGACCACGTCGCCGTGGCAATCTCGAAGGGGATGAGCGGCTTCGGCGGCGGCGCCCTCGGGGCCGCCCGAGTAAAGAAGGAGTTCCAGACCCTCGCCTCGGGGCTGCAGAGCCACGTCCTCTCCTAACAGAGAGAGGCCCGCGGGAAGCCCCGGTGTTCCGGTTTGAAATCGCGACAGCGCGGTGTGCGCGCCTCGGACCGCACCGTTCAGCAGAGCGGCGACTGGTACGTGGGCACCTTGTAGCCGCCCGGCATCACGAGCCGGGGATGCGTCGAGGCCAGCTTTAACGCTTCGGACAGCGCGGTCGGATCGTTCGCGTCGATCCCTCGGAGGATCCCGATCATCCGATCGACCAGCTCCTCGTCGCCGGGCCGCGGATCGGCCAACGGGTCGCCGATCCCCCACCAGCCGTGCACCGGAAGCTCGTGGCCGGTGAGACCGACGAAGTCGGCGAACAGCTTGTTCCGCCCGTAGGTGAAGCCGGCGTTTCGCGGCGGGAAGCCCACGGATTCCGGGATCCGTCCGGCTCGAAGCCCCTCGACCAGCCGCCATCCGGTGAGAAACACGCCGTCCGGCAGGTCGATCGTGTCGAGCCCATCCTCGATCGCCGGCCGCTGCACGTCGTCGATCTGCGGATCGGTCAGCTGCCAACGGCGCTCCTCGGCGTTCCAGTGCTCGGTGACGTAGTGGTCCTCGATCAGACGCCCTTCCGGCGCGACGAAATAGAGGGAAACGCCGGTGCGGACGCGGGCGGGAACCCCCTTGTGGCGGAGGATCGAGGCGAGCATCAGCGCGTAGTCGCGGCAGCAGCCGACGCTCCGCAGCCTCGGCTCCCTCGGCTCGGACAGCGGACGGTCGTCGAGCTCGACGATGTTCGCGAGCCGTTCCTCGGCCAAGCTGTAGCTGAACTCGACGCAGATCTCCCTTCCGGCCTCCTTCAGCTGCTCGTGGGTGATCCCGTACGTCTTCTCCTCGATCCAGAACATATGAAGGATCGTCCCTTGCAGCGCCGCGCAGAGGCCCGGGACGTCGTCCGGAAGGTCGTCGTACAGGGAAGCGAGTGCCCCGGCGGTCGAGTAAGGCGTCTGTAGCCGGTAGTGTGCGAGAACGTCGTCGGTCGTCTCGATCCGCTCGCTCATGTCCACCTCCTGCCGTTGAAAATACCGTTCCATTTCCCGTTTTCAACGTCGCGTTTCAGACGTGTTTTCGGGGGACGGTTTTCGCCCCGTATCGTACGGCGGTGTTCACGTGAGAACTCGCCGGGAACTCTTGGAGACGCGGAAGAGACGGGGTCCGGGGTAGTCTTCCGGCACGGGCCGCCACTCCGGCTTCGCGACGGGAGGCTCGTGATGAGCGCAGACGGCTTCGAGCAGCAGCGGTACGAGCTACGGCCGATCGGGCGAATCGTCCGATCCGAAGACGGGATCCGCGTGGTGGTCCTCGAACGGTTCCGACCGGCGATTCAGCTCCTCGATCGCTTCACGCACCTGATCGTCGTCTGGTGGGCGGACAAGCACGACGACGAGAAGAGCCGCGCCGTGCTGCAGTGCGAGCCGCCGTACGCGCCCGGCCGGGCGCACGGGGTCTTCGCGACGCGGGCCGAGTATCGGCCGAACCCGATCGCGATCACGACGTGCAGGATGCTCAGCGTCGACGAGCGGGACGGCGTCATTCAGGTCGTCGACATCGACGCGTTCGACGGCACGCCAGTCGTCGATCTGAAGCCGTACTACCCGGTCTGCGAGCGGGTCCAGGACGCACGGATCCCCGAGTGGCTTTCCGACTGGCCGGAATGGATGCCGGAGGAGGGCCTCGGTCTCTAGGGAGCGAGGTTCGCTCGGAGCCCTTCGTCCGTGAACCCGGTCGAGACAAAGACGTCGTACAGCTTCCCGGCTCCCGCGGGGCGGTGCTGCGGATTCGACCAGACTTCGTAGAACCAGTCGAGGAAGTGGGCGAAGCCCCGCTCGCTCCACGGCACTCCCATGTCGAGGTGCTCGGCCGGGTCGTCGTACCGGGCGACGAGGGCGTCGATCTCCTCGGGCGAAAGGTGGCGATAGCTTCCTCGATGGATCACTCCGGGCCCCGCGAGTCGGCCGCGCTTGGTATCCGGCTCGGTCTCCGGATAGCCGAGGACGAGGGCGATCGCCGGGAAACAGTACGCCCGCGGGAGATCGAGGAGGCGGTAGACACGCTCCATGTCACCGCGGTGGACGCCGTTGGTGAACAGCGAGTCGATCCCGAGCGACTTGGCGGCGACCGCGGCCGTCTGTGCCGCCAGACAGGCGTCGACCATGCCGGCGACGAAGGGGCGGAATCCCTGCACCGTGTACTCGTGGCCGAGGTGCGCGGCGACGTCGATGACCCGGTTGTAGTCCACGCAGAAGACGAGCGTGGCGCTTCCCACGTACCCGGTCAGCTGCTCCTGCGCCTCGGCGTCGTCGACCACGACGATCGAGTACGACTGCCGGTTCGACGCGTTCGCCGCGAGGACGCAGGTGTCGAGGATCCGTCTCAGGTCCTCCTCGGAGACGCGCTCGTCGGAGAAGTTGCCGTGGATCGACCGGAGGGCGCGCAGGGTTTCCGTCGTTTCGGGCATCACTCGTCCCCTTTCGGTCCGGTGACCGTCGGTAGCTTCCGGAAATGCAGGATCAGCCTGTCGAGCATCGCTTCGAGCCGCGCGAGCTCCTCCACCGTGTAGCAGGAAAGCGGGTCGAAGTCGCCGGATTGAAGATCCTCGGCCTCGCCCAGCTCTCGGAGCTTCTCCCTGCCGGCGTCGGTGAGTCGGATCAAAACGAACTTCCGGTTCACCTCGTCCCGATCCCGCGCGATCCAACCGCGCCGCTCGAGGTTGCGGAGGATCACGGAGGTCGTCGGCCGGTCGATGAACAGCAGGTCGGCGATCTGCGACGGATTCAGCTCGCCGCGTCGATCGAGCTGCGTCAGGACGTCGAACTGCGGCACCGTCACGCTGAACGCCGTGACGTGCGCTCGGCGATACCGCTTGAACATGTGCATCACCTGCGCCATCTGGCTGAGCGCGAGGTACCCCCGCGGCGAACCGTCGTCCTTTCCCTTCGTCATCCACACCTCCGTGCTCGCCCTTGACACGATTCGAATTCGAATTATAATGGGCGCTCCGTATGGTTAGAACCCTAACTATAGCCGCGCGATCCCCTTGAGACAATCAGGCCGCGAAGCCGGAATCGCACACGAGGGAGGTACAAACATGCCGAATCGGCGATCGATCGAGAGCCCCAGACTACGAACCCTCCACGAGGCCCTCGAACGGGGCGAGGCGGGCGCGATCGCGTCCTTCTGGGACGAGATGAAGGAACGCGGAACGCCGCTGATCGAGCCGATCGAAGGCGATCCGAAGAACAGCCTGGTCACCTTCCTTTGGCGGGCGACCGAGCCGGTGACCGGGGTCGGCGTGGTCGGCTACCTCACCGGCCGCCACGACAACCGGATGGACCGCCTGCCCGAGACCGACGTCTGGTACCGGAGCCGCGTGCTCGCCAACGACGTTCGAGCGACGTATCAGTTCCACCCGCGGGCCGGCTCCGAGACGTCGCGAGCCGGTTCCGCCGGCTTCGCCGACTACGTCCACGACCCACTGAACCCCAAGACGTACGTGTTCGAACGGGACGAGGAGGATCCGGACGGATTCGAGCTGATCCGCTCGGTGGTCGAGATGCCCGACGCACCGCCGCAGCCGTTCAACGAGCGGGTGGACGGCGTGCCGGAGGGCTCGATCGAGATGCACCGCCTCAAGAGCGGGATCCTCGAGAACGAGCGCCGCGTCTGGGTCTACACGCCGGCCGGTTACGACCCGGATCGCCCGGGGCCGTACGACGTGCTCGTCCTGTTCGACGGGACCGGCTTCGTGAAGACGTCCCCGCTTCCGCCGATCCTCGACAACCTGATCGCGTCCGGCGCGATTCCGTCGCTCGTCGCGATCATGCCGTGCAGCATCAGCCAGGCGATCCGCCTCAAGGAGCTGCTTCTGCACGAGCCGTACAACGCGTTCCTGGCGAAAGAGCTGATACCGTGGGCGCACGAGACGTATCGCCTGACCGACGATCCGCGCCGCGTCGTGGTCGGCGGGTCGAGCGCCGGGGGGCTCGCCGCGGCGTACGCGGCGTTCGAACATCCCGAGCTGTTCGGCAACGTGCTCTCGCTCTCCGGGGCGTTCGTCCACTCGCCGGGGCTGCTGCGCCCCGGCTGGAAGGGCGAGCACGAGTGGCTGATGCGCCGGATCGCCGCGTCCGAGACGAAGCCGATCCGCTTCTACCTGTCGGCCGGAACCCTGGAGACCGTGAGCATGTTCGACCTCGCCGGAGGCCCGACGCTTCTCCCAGCCAACCGGCATCTTCGCACCGTCCTCGAGCTGAAAGGCTACGAGCATTGGCTGCACGAGTTTCCCGGCGCGCACGACATGATCAGCTGGCAGGGCGTTATTCCCGAGGGGCTCTCCGCGCTTCTGGGCTAGCGACGTCCTTCCCGAGGAGGGGAATCGGTTGAGTCATCCTTGGCGTGCTCCGCGATGGCTCGTCGGTAGCGCTGTTCACGCTCTCGATCCCTCTTCCCGCGGATTCCCTTCTGACACGCAAGGTAGACGACGGCGCCCACAGCGCCGAACATGGGCAGAAGAATCGGTGAAAGGAAGATCCCGGGGCAGGTACCGATCGCGTCTACAATCACTGCCCCTGTGAAAAGCGTGAACAAGGCAACAACGAGTCCTCCCGCAATCAGCACGACCGGGTTGACGTCTCGCCGCTGCCGGGATGCTGCGTACGCGAAGGCAGCTCCTGCGACGCCGCCGATCAACATGTTATACGGAATGACGAGGAACCCGAGAGCCACCGCCTTGCAGAAGAGCGCGTAGGGAACAGAGAATGCGCTGCCCACTGCAAGTCCTATCAGGAACGCCACCACGGTCAAGAAGGGGTCCCCCATCTTCTCGCCTCCCACCGTACGAGCCATCATACATGTGATGTGTAGACGATCAACACAAGCGTTGGAGTGTCACCAACTGCCCAGGCTGGTCTTGAATGGGCGGTCCGTGCATGGCGATGGTCGCCTCGCTACACTGCGGACATGGCAGACAAGTCGATCCGGATCGAAACCGATCGCCTGATCGTGCGCCGTTTCGAGGAGCGCGACGTCCCGGACATCCTCGAGTACTCGCGGCACGAGGCGTCGGACGAGCATCGACGCAGGAACGTCGACTGGGAGCCGACCGTGGAGTCCGTCCACCGGTGGTGGAAGCCGATGGCGACGATGAAGCCGGAGGAGGCGATCAACTGGCTTTCCCTGGTGCTCGAGCTCAAGTCTCACCGGCGCGTCATCGGCAACGTCGGTTTCAACGCGAAGCGGATCGGCGACAGCTTCCAGGGCCAGATCGGCTGGATCCTCGGCAAGGCGCACGAGGGGAACGGCTACGCCACCGAGGCCGCCGCCGCCCTCCTCGACTACCTCTTCCGGATCGTCGGATTCCACCGCGTCTATTCGATGACGTCGCCGGACAACCGGAGGTCGTGGCGGCTGATGGAGCGGCTCGGGATGCGTCGCGAGGCGCACTTCATCGAGAACTGCCATCACGACGCCGGCTGGACCGACGAGTACGTGTACGCGATCCTCGCTGAGGAATGGGCCAAACACCGTTCCTGGACTGCGACTTGAGGGGCGATCCGTCAACAGCACGACCCGGTCGTGGCCCCGATTCAGAACGACTCGTCGATCGGCAGAAGCGGACAGAGCGCGAGGGCGACGCCGGGGCGGAGCATGCGGACCCCATCGAGCGCGTAGCCGAGCCAGGCGGACGGTCCCGCCCCAACGGGGGCGAGCAGCTTCTTGCCCGCCTTGACCTCCACGACCTTCGAGCGGCGGCCGAGGCCGGCCTTCTCCCTCGCGCGGCGGATCGCCAGATCGAGGCCGCCGAGTTCGTCGACGAGCCCGCGCTCCAGGGCCTGCCGACCCGTCCAGACGCGACCGCCTCCGATGGCGTCAACCGCTTCGCACGTCAACCCGCGACTCGCCGTGACCCGGTCGATGAATACGTCGTACACGCGGCGGATCAGCTCCAACATGGCCCGGCGCTCGTCCTCGGTGAACGGGCGCGAACCCGACTGGAGCTCAGCATGCTCGCCGCGACTGACGATCTCGCGACGGCAGAGGAGCTTCTCATACAGGCCGGCATTGACGACCTTCCCGGCGAGGACGCCGATCGACCCGGTGAACGTCCCGGGCTGCGCGAGAATGTGCGTTCCCGGCGTGGCGACGTAGTAGCCGCCGGAGGCCGCGACGTCCCCCATCGAGACGATGACCGGTTTCTTCTTCGCCACCTCGCCGAACGCCTTGGCCATCGCCTCGGACGAGGTCGCCGAGCCTCCTCCCGAGTCGACGAAGACGACCACCGCGGCGGCGCGCTTGTTCTTCGCGAGTGCACGTGCCTGCTGGACGATCGTGAGGTCGCCGACCCGCTCGCCGAACAGGAGCGGGATGCGGAACGGCGGCTTCACCGGCGGGACGGCGCTCCGGCCGTCGATGATGTCGCCGGCGATCCGCACCAGGGCAACGTACTTCCCGGGCGTCCGCAGCGGAGCGAGCAGAAGCCGCCTGTTGGCGACGCCGTAGTCGGCGAGCCTCGCCGGGCGCTTCTCCGTGCCGAGATGGGGCGGAAGGTCCTCCTCGCCGAGGACGCCGTCGACGACCCCGGCCTCGACGGCGGGCTCTCCGGAGTAGGGGCCCCGGTCGATCAGCGCTCGCGCCTCCTCGGTCGAGATGCCACGCCCTACGGCGATGCCCGCGACGAACTGGTCGAAGACGTCCTCGATCAACCAATTCGCCATCTCGCGGTTCTCCGCGGACATCTCGCTGCGCGTCAACATGTCCCCGGCGGTCTTGTACGGGCTGATCTGGACGACCTCCGCCTCGAGGCCGACCTTGTGAAGGGCGTCGGCGAGGAAGACGAATCCCTGGGCCACGCCGAGCGCGGTCACGCCGCCCGCATGCTGCAGCAGGATCTCGTCGGCGGCGCAGGCGACGTAGTAGCTCGCCATGTCGTAATGGTTCGACCAGACGACGACGCGCTTGCCGGCTTCTCGAAGCTCGGCGATCAGATCGCGCAGGCTCTGGAGCGCGGCGACCGACGCGCCGACGGAGTAGATCCTCAGCACGACGCCCTCGACGCGCCGGTCATGCGCGACACGGAGCATCTGCTCCCGGAGATCGCGAAGGCTCGGCTTCTTCGGACTGAGAAGCCGCTTCGGAAAGGGCGGCCTCGGAGGCACCATCTCCGGATACGGACCCTCCAGTGTGAACGTCACATAGTCGGGCGCCTTCCTGACACGACGGAGCAGGTTCCTCATCCAGCGGACCAACGTGCGCAATGGGAAGCTCACGTACGACACACTCAACACCTCCTAGGCTCGGACTCCCGATCGATCGCTGTCTTTCGCACGGTACGTCGCCGAATCGAGCGATCGAGTTCATCCCTCGCAATCCGGGAGCGACCGTGCAAGGACTCCGAGAGGGGCGCAGAGATCGCTCGGCTCAGAGCGTCTGAATGCATCTCTATCTGCCTACGCCGGGACGAACTGCAGCCCCACGATCGGCACCTCCCCCGGCTCGCGAACGACGCCGATCGTCGACTGCACCCGCTTGCCGAGCTTCGGGTCGTCGTCGAGGAGCTGCCCGGTTACCCGGATCCCGTCGTCGAGCTCGACGATCGCCAGCCGTAGATACCGCGTCTCGTAGTCGATCGCCAGGGCGTAAACGTCGGTGTACGTCAGGACCTTCCCCTCGCCGCCGATCTCGATCGGCTCGAACGTCTCGTTCCGGCAGTTCGGGCAGACCGCGCGCCTCGGGTAGCTCACCGTCCCGCAGGACGAGCACTTTGCGCCGTAGACGTTGTCGCTCACTTCTCCTCCCTTCGCAGCACGGTCGCCACCACGTTGTTCCCGAAGCCGCCGAAGTTGCAGGCGTACGCGACCTTCGCATCCCTCACCTGTCGCGCTTCCGCCTCGCCGCGCAGCTGCCAGACGAGCTCGACGAGTTGGGCCACGCCGGTCGCGCCGACCGGATGCCCCTTCGCCTTCAGCCCGCCGGACGGGTTGATCGGTAGTCTGCCTTCGAGCCGGGTCTCTCCGCGCTCGACCGCCTCGTGCGCTTCGCCTCGTTCGAAGAAGCCGGACGCTTCGCTTTCGGCGATCTCGAGGATCGTGAACGCGTCGTGGAGCTCAACGACGTCGACGCCGTCCGGCTTCACGCCGGCCATCGAGAACGCCTTCTCGCTTGCGATCCGGACGGCCTTCAGGTCGGTGGGGTCCTCCCGCTCGTGGACGGCGTGCGTGTCGGTCGCTTGACCGATCCCGGCGACGCGGACCCTCGGCCCGCCGAGCCTCGCGGCGACCTCCCCCGAGACGAGAACGACGGACGCCGCGCCGTCGCTGACCGGACAGCAGTCGAACAGGTGGAGCGGCTCGGCGATCGGCGGGTTGTTCACCACCGCTTCCGGCGCCGTCAGGATCCCCTCCATCGTCACTGTCTGCTGGATGTGGGCGTACGGGTTCTTCGTCCCGTTCTCGTGATTCTTGATCGCGATCATCGCGAGGTGCTTCCGCTCGACCCCGAACCGGTCCATGAACAGCCGCGCGAACATCCCGGCGAGCGAAGGGAGGGTCACCCCGTAGATGTACTCCACGTCCGGCTGGGACAGGCTGGCGACGAAGTCGGTCCCCTCCAGCCCGTTGACGACGCGCATCCGCTCGACCCCGGTGACGAGCACGACGTCGGCCATCCCGGACGCGATCGCCTGGCAGCCGACCTTGAACGCCGACGCGCCGGACGCCGGGCCGTTCTCGACCGCCTCGGCCATCGCCGGATAGAGGGCGAGCTGATCGACGAGGGCGCTCCCGAGGGCCG
>Ga0180433_10009862_pt1 | contig 11613 bp, 9 predicted proteins | sample SS_ome_8_FD_132980 | JGI IMG/M metagenome (GOLD analysis project Ga0180433, IMG submission 132980) | Hypersaline lake sediment archaeal communities from the Salton Sea, California, USA - SS_1_D_1 metaG | ecosystem: Environmental > Aquatic > Non-marine Saline and Alkaline > Hypersaline > Sediment... | reverse complement strand
CTATAAATGTTTCTACCTTTTTGAGTGTCTCTACCTACTAATTTTTTCGTTCTTTTTAACAAAAAATTGAAGTTTCCTCTTAAATATTTTATTATAGAATTTATGAGCTCGTTCGTGCTTAAATATAAATCTACTCCAAATTTTTGATCAACAATTTTCGTGATATATTGCCGATGATCAGAGTCAAATAATTTTTCCACATGGGCTTGTATTTTTTCTAAAACCTCCTTGATTAAATCAAATTGAACCTCGCTATTAACCCTGAGTTGAAGGATTGATATAAAGTACATTCCGCCTCTTAAATTAGTACAATTCTTGCAAAAATCGTAATTCACATTAATAGATAGAGTTTGCTCGTAAATTACTTTTTTATCGCTCTTTAAAGCTCCACGGACCAAAACATCAAGAGATTTCAATAAATCTTGCGAAGAATACACGAAGCTTTCTTCATCAAGCAAGACTGAAAAATCTATATCGTTTTTCTTTAAAATAGGTTTTAAAAGGAATCGGAAAACAGCTTCTTTAACTATTGAATAAATATCGTTAATCTCTGGTTCAGACCATTCTTCTTTTGTCGAATAACTCCCGCAATCAATGCATGTTCTAAAAGAAAAACGGTTTGGTAATTCAAATAGGGGATGTTCTTTCAAATAACACCTAATACACATCCCAAAATGTGGCGCGTTTTCATCTAATGTCGTTCCACATATCGCACAAAATCGATTGACCATTCTATTCTCTCCCCGATTCAATAGGAAGCAATTATACGCTTGAAATGCTACATTATCATCTTCATAGCCATGGGAACGCCCCCAATTTTTTGGACTCCGTCTTTAGAGAGGAGTTTATTCAATATAGCCGCATTGATTATTTTTTCTCCCACGATGTTAAAGGATTGGGCTGTTTTTAAAATCTCGATTGCGTCCAAGATGTTTATTAGATTTCCTCCAAAGAAATGTTCGGTAATATCTATTTTTAAATCACCTTCTTTAAAACACTGATTAAGTAAGTGTTCATCGCAACACGCAACGGTTTCAATATCATTTCTGCTATGGATTTTAATATAAACTTTCATAAAACGCTATTTTATGATTAATAACTTATCTTTCTTTAATTTCTTCGTGAGCTCCACACGCTCCACATTTTAAAAACGATTTTTTTCCTTCTCTTTGTATTACAGTATCAGGTTTATTACAAATACTACATAACACGTATGTTTTAGTATAATTTTCAATTAATCGATTTAAAACTTGTTCTTTATAAATGCTTTTTAAAAATAATTGTTGCCCGCGAATTTCACCAAAAGTACCAGCTTTCTTTAAAAAAATACCCAAGAAATGATTTCTCTCTCTATTGAGTACATTAATAATTTGATTGAAATTAGTGATGTAAGTGTTCTTGCTTTCGATACGAAGTTTCACAGTAGGAATTTCAAATCTATTTAACTTGATTGCATTATCCGGTATTTTTTCATATGCTTGTTCTAATAATTTATCATAATCATTAATATCCATGTTTATCATCTTCTTAAAAGATTTTATTATTATATTAAAACATTCTAAAAATTAATTTCTTACTATTTTTCCTAAAATTACTTATGAAATGATAAAATTTATGAAAATTAATTGATTTTTCTTGATTAAGAAGATGAATGTAAATAAAATCGCAGAAAATATTTTTGAAATCCCTCCAAAAACATTAATGGGGAGAGTTCAGGGTAAGATAGAGAAGTTTCAGATGAATGTACCCGTTCACATATATGCAAACGATTATATCTTGGAAAGAATAAAAATGGATCGGACGTTAGATCAAATTAGCAATGTTGCTTGTTTACCAGGTATTGAAAAACACGCCATTGCTCTTTCTGACGCTCATCAAGGATACGGGTTTTGTATCGGCGGTGTAGCAGGAACGGACGCTGATACGGGAATGGTCTCGCCTGGGGGCGTTGGATACGATATAAATTGCGGCGTGAGGCTTCTTAGAACTAATTTAGATGAAAAGAGCATTAAAAAATCGTTACCAGCTTTATTAAATTCGATCTTTAACAACATACCCTCTGGCTTAGGGAGCAAGGGTAAATTATCCCTGAGTTTTTCAAATTTGGATGATGTGTTAAATAACGGGTTAAACTGGGCATTGGACCAAGAATATGCCAATAAGGACGATCTCAAGCATGTCGAAGAAAATGGGTTTTTAAAAAACGCAAACGCCGAGTTAGTTTCTCAAAAAGCAAAACAGAGGGCAATCAAGCAGTTGGGGTCGCTAGGTAGTGGAAATCACTTTTTAGAAATACAAAGAGTCGAGGAGATTTACAATCCAGAGATAGCGCAAAAAATGAGCATCTACGAGAAGGACCAGATCACGGTAATGATTCATACAGGAAGCCGAGCTATGGGACATCAGGTGGCAACAGACTCAATACGTAATATTGAAAGAGCAATGAAGGAATATAAGATTCAAGTACCCGATAGAGAGTTAGCATGTGTCCCAGCTGACACGAACGAGGCTCAAGATTATCTACAACAAATGGCTTGCGCGGCAAATTTTGGTTTTAATAACCGACAGCTCATTACTCATTGGATACGCGAAAGTTTTCAAGAAATTTTCAAGAAAGACTATGAGGATTTGGATTTACATTTGATTTATGGTGTTTGTCACAACATCTTGAAGCAAGAAGAGCACGACGTGTTTGGAAAGAAAATGAAATTGAACGTGCATCGAAAAGGTGCCACAAGAGCATTTCCTCCAGGACACTCTGATGTACCATTAAAATATAGGGATATTGGTCAACCCGTTCTCATTCCTGGAACTATGGGGTCCTCCTCTTATTTATGCGTTGGTAGGCCAAAAGCAATGGATCTCTCGTTTGGATCAACTGCGCACGGTGCTGGTCGAGTAATGTCAAGGTCAAAAGCGAAGAAAAAATACTGGGGCGATAAGATTACCCAAGATTTGAATAAAAGAGGAATTTTAGTCAAGGCGGCTTCAATAAAAGTCATTGCCGAGGAAGCTCCAGGCGCTTATAAAGATATAGACCAAGTTGTTAACGTGAGCCACGATCTTGAAATTATCGAAAAAATTGTTAGGCTCTCTCCTATTGGCGTGGTTAAAGGTTAGGTTTTTTTAAATATCAAAAACCATCTTAACTTCGACTTTATCTTTGCCTTCATTAATTTCTAAGAAAGAATATGTGATAGCTTTTACTTCAGTACCGATTTCATGCTTATCTTTATTAAATACTTCACCTTTTAAACTCGCAATCAATTCATATCCCCCTTCTACTAGTTTTATGCCACGTACTTTAATTTCATTAAATACAAGTTCTTCCACGTCAAAAATGAAGAGAAATTCAGAGAGAAAATCAAACAATAGCGCCTCTTTATCTTCAGCTTCAATTCTTATTTCTTTTTCTATATCTATAGATATCTTGGAGAGATCTGGTGTAATTGTTTCCATTAAACCGTATGCTGTTTGTTCGAATGCTGATTCTATATTCTTCCCCCAAGAATGAATTAAAACGTCTGCCGTATGATCTCCCCATCGGTAACCTGCTTCTTTCATGGTATTTATTAAATTTAAATCTCTCTATTCTTTATTTAAAATTAATTCTTTCTGTGTTAAATTAATATTCCTTGGAGTTTATAATCATCTATTTCAAATTAATTTTATGCTTCAGAATCTACCAGATGATTTATTTTTATCCCAAAAATTAAATATTAAGAGGAAGTATTCAAATAAAGAACTATACTTGTACCAATATTTTTATAAAAAGACAAAAATTTATCCAGAAAGCGTATTCATCTATAAAAATTCAATAATTTTCTTTTTTGTTAAAAATGAAGATTATTTTAAAACAAAGCTTTCACTTCGTTCTGTAAGAAAAGATTTGCGGGATAAGAAAGTTTTAATAATCAGAGCCGAGCAAACATTGATCAGATTATTATTCAGCTTTTTTCCCGACACATACATCCATGATATTAAAATAGATATTAGAGAAAAAAGTAATGAAAAGATAATTACCGTTGGTTTCTTATCTTTTGAAGAAAGAGGAATCGCAGTTGGGAGAAACGGAGATTACATCAAATCAGTTAATGAAATATTTCAGAAATATGTGAACTTCAAAGATGCTTTCCAAGAAGGTTTTAAAATTAAAATTCAATGTGAATTTATTGGCTTCTAACTACCAGGGAACATCTTTCAAACCTATCAAGTACGCAACTGTATTTGCAATAATACTTACAGAAGGGGTCAAAATCATTAAAAATATGATTATATTTAAATCAGGTGTTATAAACGCTGCTGGTAAAAATAAAGCGGGTATGGAGGAAAAAATAATTGCAAATACGGCAAAATCTAATTGATCTACGACCCAAAACGGAGCACCACTCTCGTAATTTAACCTCCTTTTAATAAATGATCCAATAAGATCTCCTATTACTGCACCATAAGAACACAAAACGATTCTTAAGATTAATGCCAAAAATCCAAAAGGGAGTATACCACCAACAAAATAATATTGATAATAAAATATATCTACATAAAACTTATAAGCTCCTTGTTGTGCTGCCATTATTGGAATTAATTCTATGAACGGCCATAGAACAAGAAATAAAGAAAATATTGCTATTGAAATTGGAATTCCGATGTATAATGGGCCCTTAATAAAACCGTTCCATGTTTTATGATCACCGAGTATCCTTTTTCCATTTTTAAAACATTTTCCTCCGTCAATAGGCTTACCTCCTCCTACTATTACCATTCCTGCATTTGAAATATAAGCAGGTACTATGAAAAGTAAGGAAAATAATAAAATAGCAATCCAATCTGCAAAAGAATAGATAAGAGAAGTTATTAATAGATCTATTAGAAATAAAATCATGAGAATTGAAGTTAACCTTAAAGCAATTTTTTTATCTTGTTTCTCAGCCTCGGTTAATTCTCTTCTTTTTGGCATAATTTCAACGACCTTTTTAAGTAAATACGCAATTGACTTTTACATAAATAAATACTTTTAATAAATAATAGGTAAAAGTTAAAGATTTTCGGTATAACTTATTTTTTACTAGAATGAGAGATGACTTGTTTATTAATACAAACATAACAATCTTTTAAAAATCCGACATAAATTATATAATGTGTTGATAAGGTTATTTAATTTGCTTATATATTAACGATTTAACATCTTGCTATTAATTTGACAATAAATAAATAACTTTATATGTGCAGAAGAAATAAATAAACATAAAAAATTTCGAATGGAAAAATTGAAAAATAGTGCCATCTAATGTTGAATTATTCAAATAACGACGAAAACCGGTTTAATATTGAAAAATTCTATAAAACATATATGAATTCTCCAAAAATGTTCAAAAACAGGAATGCTTTAGAATCAGCATACATTCCTGAAGAATTACCTCATCGAGATAAGGAGATTGAGCAGATAGCTGAAAAAACAGCCTTTGCCTTAAGAGGAGACACTCCACCAAATTTTTTATGTTATGGAAGGACTGGTACGGGTAAAACAGCAACAATTCGATACGTGAGCCAGAAATTGGCTCAACAATGCATAAATAACAAGCCATGGTGGATATATGTTAATTGCAACTTAGTATCAACTCCATATCGTATTTTAGCTCATATCTATAATACTATTTCTGGAAGAGAGAGAATTCCACCTACGGGTCTTCCTAAAGACGTCATCTTCAAAAAATTGTTGGGATTATTAGATCAAAAAGTTGGAAAATCCATTTGTTTTTTAGTATTAGATGAAATTGATGTTTTGATAGAAAAGAAGGGTGGAAATGAAATCCTCTACCTTCTCACGCGACTTAATGAAAATCTAGATAATTGTCGTACGAGTTTAATAGGAATTTCGAACAAACTGAAATTTAAAGAAACGCTTGATCCACGAGTATTGTCAAGTTTAGGCGAAGAACCCCCTATTGTTTTCCATCCTTACAACGCAAAACAACTTGGAGATATTTTAATGGAAAGAGCAAGAGTAGCTTTTTATGATGGTGTTATAAACGAAGAAATAATTCATTTATGCGCAGCGTTAGCAGCAAAAGAAGATGGAGACGCTAGAAAAGCCTTGCAATTATTAAGAAAAGCCGGAGAAATTGCTGCAAGAACTCAAAATAAATCAATCAAGGGAAAACATGTTCATGACGCTCACGATGAATTAGAAAAGGATCATATCGAAGAGTATATCCTTGGAATGCCCTTGCAGGCTCAAGTCATATTATCAGCAATTTATCTTATGAAAAAATTTAGTCCTGAAAATATCTTAACATCTGGAGACATTTATGATGTTCATTACGAATTAAGTAATAAAATTCCGGGAATAAGACCGCTAACTAAAAGAAGGATTAGTGATTATATAAACGATTTAGCTCTGGCTGGACTTATAACGGCAAATACAAGATCTATGGGACATTATGGAAGGACGAAGATAATTGATCTTGATATTGAATTAGGTTTAATAGAAAAGGTACTAATGGAAAATGATAAGATTCGCGATTTTTTGAATTATAAACCAATATTGTTGCAATCTGACAAGGTTAAATTAAAAAATAATGTTTTTAAAAAGTTAATTTAAGTACATTTATCTGTAAAATTCCAATAATCGATAGATCTTGCGAATTCCTTGAGAAAATCTGTTGCTGAATTTTTATCTCTTTCTTTTAAAAGAAGAAATAGTCTAGTTAAGTGCTTGCAGAACTTCTGATTCATCATTCTTTTCGATATAAAATCTTGGCAATCGTGACAAATAATTTTTTCATTTGTATCAATAATAATTTTATAAGCTCCTTTTTGCGAGCCAGCAACTTTAGCGATAATTTTTCCCGTTTTATAATCGAATGTAGTGATATCAAACGCATCCTCAGAAACGGATGTTGCCCGATTTATAGTGCCCTTATCCGAAAAAGCTTTCAAAAGGATTCCATACTCATCTTTTTCATTTTTCCCAACCATTTCTATAACGCTTTTATTTTTACGAGATATTTCTAAATTATATGAAATCTCTTGAAAACTATCCACATGCCAAGCTTTTAATTTTTTTTTTAAATTAGGAGCTAAAGAAACATTTTTTTTCTCGTCTTCAATTAAAAATTTGCTTTTAATACATTTATTAACAAAGATAATTGCTTTATCAGGAGGCCATATAAATAAATCGAACGATAGTATATATAACAAATCCTTCTTCGATATATTCGGAAGATCAATTATTTTCCAAATATGTAAGATTACTTCAGACGCGTGAGTCTTAGGTATTGCTAGGTTCATAATTATCACCTTTTTTTAAAAACAACTCATGTTGCTTTCAAGTCTAATTCAATATATTTATATGTGTCCAATTCTATTAACGGAACAATTCCAGGAGTAGGAACGATACCGAAACTTTTCATAAAATCTGTTTGAGATTGAAAACATCCAGAATTAACGAGAGAAACGTTTTTATACTTGTCAAAACCGTTTATATGGACGTGTCCCGTGTGAAAAATGTCTGGAATGCTGTCTATGACAAGCCAATCCTTGCTAACCGGAGCTATTTGAGTTTTTTTTCCATAGATTGGAGCAAGGTGCCTACATATTAAAAACTCTTTCATTATATCAACAGGCTTATCATTTTCCAAACCAGAAATCAGCAAGTTCATATCAAGCATGCTATCTCCGTGATAAATGAGCGTCTTTACGTTGTGAGTTTGAATTATGGAAGGATTTCCAATGCATTTTACTCCAATATCTATGAGTTCGTTTGCGTATTTCTTAGGAACAGCGGGACGGGGAATAGCATTTCTTACAGGATCGTGATTTCCAGAGCTAAAAATTATTTTTATATGCTCTGGAATTTCGGATAATAATTCTGAAGCGCGTTTAAACTGCTTATATATATCCGTGATAGTAAGATCCTCTTGTTGGTTTGGGTAAATACCAACCCCATCAACTAAATCCCCATTAATGACGAGATATTTAATTCTTCCAGCGATTTCTCTAGATCTTTTGTTGGAATTTCTTCCATTTAAGAAATCTACGAATTTATTCCACAAATCATTTCTAAATTCCCTGCTTCCAATGTGCGTATCCGAAATTAAAGCGATTGATAAAGGATCAGGAGAAATATTTGGCTGAAAACTATTTGGTATGTCTATTTTTGAAATTGAATCAGTAAAAATTACTCCTCTCTTATTATTTTCACCAGGATTAAAAGTTCCTTCGATATAAATCATTTGATCTTCGATAATTCTTTCGGCAATTTTGCGATTCTCGATGTTTTCAGAATCTTTTCTCACAATAAGGTTTATTGAACCTGTGAGATCTTCTATAGTGATAAAATAGTTTCCTTTTTTTGTTTCCCGGATTTCCTTAACTAATCCCATAGTAGAAATATGTTGATTTCTTGAATTTCTCAAGATATTCCCGATTTTAATTGCTGTAAGTGTTTCCGGTCTTTTCCTCATCAATTGATATAGTTTATTAAATTTACTTAAAGTCAATTCATAAAAATCATCATATTTTCCGCTCGTATGTATTTTTCCCGTTGGATCCTTTAATATCTCCAATTGAACGCAGTAATCCTTAGCAATCGGGTTGAAACGAAATGTGGATTTGGTTGCCCCATCGGGTTTTAAATCGAGTCTTTCTTTAAATACTTGTCTTGATTTTTCATTACTTTGAACGCTCTTATTTGGAATGATAGCTTCGTTGGTGAAAGGTGTAATTATTCCGCTATTCGTTTCCTTCGTTAATTCACTATTAAGGCTCGTTTCTAGAGACTCGCCGCTAATAATAATGTTTGCATTTTTATTACTGACTTTATCTTTTTTTACCTTTTTATTTTCATTTAAAGGCGAACTGACATGTGTTGTGTTTCTCTTTGATGCCTTATGCAGTTCTCCTTCCGATATCTTTTTTAAAATCTCAGGAGTCAAATGACTATTGAATGTGGGAATAAAACTTGCCTTTTTTATAATGATATTTATTTGATCTAAAGGATTATCTAACTTTAACACGTATTTCAACGTGGCAGGCGTGATATTTATCCCAGTTTTAGCTAACTTGTTTAAAATGGCTTGTTTATTTTCTAAAAAGTCATTTTGTAACGATTTATCATCCATTTCTTAACTATTTATAGTATTATGTGATGTAATTAAATCTATTTTATTAAAAGAAAAACAACTTTTTTTTTAAAAACTAAGAGCATGCAAATTATGTAATGTATAATTTCGAAAAATTATCGTTCTCTATTCGTATTAATACGCGAATACTTACCCTATTAATAACAGAATTTAATTTATTTCCGAATAATAAAATCACATCACTTAATTCTAACAATCAATATAATTATTTAAAAACTGTAATGAGATGAGCCTTCTTGGTAGAAATGAGTAAAAAAATGGAAGAATACTTCGCAGGAATTCAAGAGGAGGTTAATCGATGTTACGATATTGCTGAACAAGCCCGTTTAAAGGGATTAGATCCGGAACTCTTTGTAGAGTCTCCACAAGCAAGAGACTTAGCTGGTAGAGTTGAAAAATTAGTTGGTCCTGACGGTGTTGCCGCAGTTATAAGTACATTAAAAAAGCAAGGAAAATCGGAAGATGAAATAGTTTTTCAAGTGGTTTCCGACATATTAGAAAAAAAAATTGGAGATATTGAATCTCTCGATCAAAGAGTAGAGCGAGCGATAAGAGTAGGTCTAGCAATAAAGACAATGGGTGTTGTCAGCGCTCCTCTTGAAGGAATTTCAAAAATTCTAATTCGAGAAGACCATCAAGGAAATAAATATTTATCCTTATATTTCGCTGGACCTATTAGAGCCGCTGGAGGAACTACTGCTGCTTTATGCGTGCTTATTGCAGATTATGTCAGGAGGAAATCAAACATTCCGGCTTACGAAGCGACAGAAGGAGAAATTGGAAGATATGTAGAAGAAATCAAGCTTTACGATAGGAGGGTACATCTGCAATATCCTTCCTCAAACGATGAGATCAGATTTGCTGTTAAGAACTTACCAATTGAAATCAATGGAGACTCAACAGAAGATGAAGAAATTTCAGCGTTCAGAAATCTTCCTCGAATCGAAACGAATAACATCCGAGGAGGTGCCTGTCTCGTTTTAAATGATGGCATTCTCCTCAAAGCACCAAAACTACTCAAGATCACTAAAAGCATGAATCTCGAAGGCTGGGATTGGCTAGCAGAATTAAAAAAAATTGCACAAAGAGAAGAGAAAAAAGAAGTAAAGGAGGAGAATGATGATAAAAAACCTAAGAATTTTGTTCCTCCAAATTCCAAATATGTGGCAGATATCATAGCTGGAAGACCCGTTTTTAGCCATCCGTCTAGAATTGGTGGCCATCGTATAAGATATGGCAAATCACGTAATACAGGATTAGCTGCTGGAGGGATGCACCCCGCAACAATGGCAGTTTTAGATGATTTTGTAGCAATAGGAACACAATTACGTATTGAACGTCCTGGTAAAAGTACGAGTGTTTGCCCTGTAGACGCTATTGAACCACCAATAGTGAAACTTAAGAACGGGGACGTGATTAAGGTATTAACGTATAGCATGGGAAAAAAGCTATTTCCTGAAATAAAGAAAGTTCTCTTTTTAGGCGATATTCTTTTTGGATTTGGTGAATTTGCTGAAAATAATCACAAATTACTGCCGTCGGGATATGTAGAAGAATGGTGGGCCATAGAACTAGAACAAGCCGCTAAAAAAAAAGGAGTACTAACCGAAGAATTAAAAAAGATAGTAGAGAATCCTTTCAAATACGTGCCAACAGCTAAAGAAGCGGTTCAACTTTCTCAAGATTTTGATATTCCATTACATCCTGATTATCTTGATTTTTGGGGCAATCTCTCCGTAAAAGAATTGGATTCGCTGAGAAATGCCTTTCAAAATAGTTTTGAAGAAGAGAATTGCAGGATTTCCTTAATACATGATAAAGCCATCAAAAAAATATTAGAAAAAGCTTTCATCCTTCATGAAGTAAAAGATGAGAAGATAGTCTTTAGCAATGCGATGAATCTCGTTTATGCAACTATTCTTGACTTAAAAAGTCAAAAACCAGTGCTCTATAATGCTGGAGATGATGTTTTTGCCTATTTTAACAAGATTTCATCTATTAAGATTAAGAATAAGGCACCATATTTTATGGGAACGCGAATGGGTCGTCCTGAAAAGTCTGAGAGAAAAAGCATGAAGGGTATTCACACATTATTTCCTCTCAGCGATAAGGTAGGGAATTCCAGATTGGTAGAAAAAGCAGTTGAAATAGGTAAGGTAAAAATTGATGTTTGTAGAAAAAAATGCCCTAACTGTGGAGCTGTAAGCATATTAAATAGTTGTCCAAAATGTGGAGAGCACGCAGAAATTCAAATTATATGCGTAAAATGTAAAAATCTTTATCCTACAAGCCAGGAAAACTGTCCTCAATGTAACATACCGTTAAAAACCTCTCACGAAGCCATGTTTAATATCAAATCTCATGTGATTTCAAAGATAAGTTCATTAAAAATGTCTTTACCAAAAAAAATAAAAGGGATTTTTGGGCTTACGAATAAGTTTAAGGTACCAGAACCGATTGAAAAAGGACT
>Ga0180433_10009861_pt1 | contig 11613 bp, 13 predicted proteins | sample SS_ome_8_FD_132980 | JGI IMG/M metagenome (GOLD analysis project Ga0180433, IMG submission 132980) | Hypersaline lake sediment archaeal communities from the Salton Sea, California, USA - SS_1_D_1 metaG | ecosystem: Environmental > Aquatic > Non-marine Saline and Alkaline > Hypersaline >... | reverse complement strand
TGTTTGGAAAAGACCTGTGACCACCTGAACTGATAAAGATCCTAATGTAAGACCTATTCCACCTTGAGTAAGGACTGCTAAGTATAGACAATTATTGAAGATCTTTGCTGCGCTACTAGCAATTGCAAGGGTATTGCCTTCGTGGTATTTGGAACAAAGAACTTCGCTTTCAATAGCAGTATCATGGAGAGTAGTTACAATCATTCCCATGGGATGGTAAAATACACTCCCTACAAGAGCTGCAACACTAGCAGCTGTATGCAAAGACTGTATCGATTTATCTTTATCCCCCCCGGCGTTATAGGCATTATTAGCATATTTGTGAATACGCGCAGTATTCATTACAAAACCTAGAGCATATCCAACAGGTTTAATCGAACTAAGTAAAGGTATAACTGCTAAGGTCGTACGTATACACCTTTGCTCGGTAGCGTAACGCTCATCTCCAGAGGGAATTTTTGCATCATTTTTAGTATCTCGATGAGGGGTATAATTACCATATGTGACTGTATTAAACATAACCTTCCCTTTTTTCAAAAATATTATTTTTAGAATGCTATTTTATAACAATTCACACTAAAAAGCAAAGTAGATAATTTGTATTTGGAAATGATGGCAATTATAATTTAATAATTGGAATTAATTATTTAAAATAAACTTTCCCTTCTTTTTATCAGAAGAGATTTTCTCTGATTGACAAAAAGGGCTATTCTAGAGAAAACTTAACACTTACCAGAGGATCTTTATGAGCATTTTTTTTGAACAAATCGATGTAGCTTCTGTCAATGAAAGAGCAAAAGACTCTTTATCAGACCATTTAGGAATCGTGTTTACAGAAGTTGGAGAAGATTTTTTAAAGGCGAAAATGCCTGTTTCTGAAAAAACTTTGCAACCTATGGGCATTATGCATGGAGGAGCTTCTGCTGCTTTAGCTGAAACTGTAGCTTCTGCTGCTGGAAACTTTTGTGTTGATCAGAGTAAGTTTCTTTGTGTAGGTCTAGAAATCAATATCAACCATTTAAAGCCTGTAAAAAAAGGTTTTGTGACAGCTGTTGCGCGCCCTTTTCATTTGGGAAGAAAAACGCAGTGTTGGGAAATCAAAATCTTTAACGACGAAGAGAAACTAAATGCTATTAGCAGACTAACCCTAGCTGTTGTTGAAAGATCCAAAATTATTAAGTAATTATTGTTTTATACCTATTGGTTCAGGAACATGAAGAGTTGTTGTGGGAAATGCGCACTGGGCACCTTCTGCATGAATAATATCAATGATTTTTAAAAACACATCCTGTTGAATTGCTTGAAAAGCAACCCAATTGGTTGTTTTAGTAAAAGTGTAAATAAGAAAGTTTAGAGATGAAGGTCCAAACTCGACCATATGTACAAATAAAGTTTTTGTAGTATCTATCTCAGGATGGGTTTGGAGCATCTTTGTTACTTTTTCTAAAATATCTTTTAGTTTCGCTGCATCGTCATATCTTAATCCCACCGTTGTTTTTATCCTTCTATTCGTCATACGTGAAGGATTCTCTAAAGAGATTGTAGAAAATACTGAATTAGGGACATATAAGGGCCTTTTTTCAAAGGTCCGTATTCTAGTTAGCCTCCAACCAATATTCTCAACCGTCCCCTCTATATCCTTATCTGGGGAACGAATCCAATCTCCGATTTTAAAAGGGCGATCTAAAAAGATCATAAATCCCCCGAAGAAATTGGCAAGAAGATCTTTGGCTGCAAGGGCAACACCAATACCACCAACTCCTCCAGCTGCTACTACCCCTGAGACTGGAATCTTAAAGGTTTGCATTAAGATAAGACCTGCAGTAACAATGACAGCGACCCTTAACAAATGACCAATAGCTTTTGTAGTAGTTGGATCTTGAGGAGGTTTTCCAGGCCTTGGCTTAAGAAGAGCTTCTTCAGCCTCTCTAATAAAGTTTACACAGAACCATACAAAAAAGATTACAGCTCCCACACTTCTGATAAAGGGAATAGCCGGAGAAATAAAAGAATCATGATAATGAGTAATCAAGATGTCTGCAGCGATTAAAAAACCATAAAGCCATACGAGATAACTTAAAGGACGATAGATGGAGTTTATACAAGCTATTTCCCAAACTCTATGTTTTTCATGGAATTTATCGCTGAGCCTTCGATAGATCCTAGATAGTATATAATTGGCCAGCAAGGTACCAAAAATTACCAGGAATACATAAACCACAAAACTATGACCCCCAGTTATTCCATCAATCCAAGACAAAATAGAACCTCCAATAAAAGTCCTATTGTACCAAAATCCTCAGAAATTGCCATAAAAAAAGCCCCATTTACAAGTGGGGCTTTTTTTTGTAAAAATAAAATTTAGTTTAGGTTAGTAGGTCAGCTGTTCTTGACCTGCATGTCCAAATCCAAAATCTAACAACATATTGTTAAGGGGTTTTATAACATACTCTGCGAAAACCATTACACCTGTTACCGTTGTCATTCGCGCTACTTTTGCAACCTTCTTAGCTGTAATTTGACCAATTAACTCTTGTCCTGATTCAATTAGTTTTTGACCCTTTTCAACAGTCTCAAAGATTATCGTTTGAGCCGGTATTGAATAAGGTTCTAATTCTTCTTCTACTTTCTTTTGAGCTTTGGCTAAAACATCTTTTGTCTTTATTTCAGCCTCTTGCAAAGTCTTGACAGCTTGATCATAAACCTGAGGATCCACATCCTCATCTTGCATTAAAGCTTCTACTCTAGCTTTAGCACTAGAAAAGAGTCCTAGAGCCATTTCATATGCAGTGTTTAACGTCTCTTTTGCCTTTTTAGTCACTTGAGCTTTCTTATGCTCCATAACAATATTGAAAGGAGAAATATCTTCTACTCTGCAATTATCAATCTTAGCTAAGATCTGCTTTCCATTTTCTAAACGCTCTTTTGAAGGGACTTGCTTTTGAAACATCCTTTTCTCTAGAGCTTTTAAAAGTACAGGCTTTAGTTTAGTAACAATCATTCTTGATGTTACTTCTAAAGCAAATCCCTGAACGCCAAATGCATCAGCTTGATCTTCTACCATTTTTGCGACTAGTTGAGGTAGAGCCTCTTCTAAGGCTATCTCAACTCCTTCCATGATCATACTCTCTTGATAAGCTGTGACTAATTCTTCGATAACAGCTTCTCTAGTAGCAGAGCTTTGGTCCGCGGAATCTAATACTGTTGATTTCGGATCAACATCTACTAATTTCTGTCTTAATTGATAAACAGCTGGAGTTAAAGCCTTAGTAATAAGTTCTAGCGAATATTTCTCTATAGGAGTAATACGCGCTATTGTTTCTGCTAAAAAGTAATTTTCAAATTGAGGGTAAACTACCAAGTTCATAATTCCATTAGCAGCCCCATTAGCTAAAAGCTCATCAGTAAAATTACACTCTTTAGAAAGTAAACTTTCTAATAGAGCTTCCTGCTTTTGCTCTATAAAAGAATCTATTCTTGAGTTTATTTCTCTATTTACCCTAGCATTAAGTGAACTTTTAAAATACGCACCTACTTGACAAAATGGATAGGTAATAAAAAGACAGGGTCTTGATGTTGTGATATAAGTATAGACGCTGGTTCCCACAGTTGAGAAATATATGCCGGTTTTTACAAAAAAACCTTTCTTTTCTTGTGTTAGGTCAGATTTTGAGTTAGCCAATGTATTGACTTTTTCAGCGGTTTGATATGCTTTTTGAGCAGCAGCTTGATAAGCTTCGCCTGCTATATTCATAACACCTTTTGTTTGAATATATTCCATCCCTAAATTAAAGGAAGTTTTAGGCTCTTTCTTTTGAATATGATGTACACCACAATCCAACGAGCTACTCTCTTCTCCGTAGAAAGTATTCATTAAAGAAACAGCATTCGCTCTTCTTTTTTTAGAAGAAACTTTATACCCTAAAGCATGATACTCTAATGCATTTTGAATTTTTTCTGGATCACGGATAAAGATAAGCCAAGACATTGTTCCTAGTATTTGGCTATTAAATCCTATGATGCCCGTATTAGCCTCTGTGGCTTCAACAATAAAGGCGTGCATGCGCACGTGCATATAGGTCGATAAGGCTGTAAAAACAGCATCTTGAACCATCGCATTAAAATGTTCTTCCAATAAAGCATCTTTATCAGGACGATTAGAAGGAAGTTCTGAATCAGAATCTATGCAAGTTTTCTTTGTTCCTACCATGGCCTCAGGATGAGCTAAGTTTTTTAACGCTTCCCTAATACCATCCTGATTTCCACTAATAATTGCCAATCGCAAATCTCTTGTATAATCTTTAACCTTTTCTTGAAGATAATCGTGCGCGCCTGTTTTTCTCATCGCAACGCCAGCAACTACAGAACCAGTAACAGCACCAGCTGTTGGACCAATAACAGAACCAAGAGTAGAAGCACCTGCTGCTCCCCCAAGTCCCTTATATAATGTTTTTAAAGCGCCGCTTGTAATCTCCTCATCAAGTGCAGTTGTATCGCTACTAGCTAGATAGGAAACCATTCGGTCGATTAAATGATCTTGCAAACGCCTTTTAGCAGACTGATAGACTCTATTATAAACAGCGCGTTTTGCTTTAAAAAAGAATTTTGGTCTGTTATTCCATACATAGGCTAAGTCATCTCTAAATAAACTCAACCTTGTTCCCGCAGCAGTAGAGATTCGGGAATTGCTTCCATCCTCTGGATTTGCTTCAACATGCGTGATTTGAGTCTCTTTCCCTGTCGAAGCCTTCCCTTTCAATTGGGAGTCCATCTCTGGGGTAAGTTCGTTAGTTTTTATAGTATTACTCATTATATTACCTTTTTCTTTTCAATACTCTTAAATTATAACACAAAACCGCAATTAATTTAAAGGTTTTGTAATAAGTTTTTCTATAATATTAAATAAATGTATTTTTAAAATTACGTATATCGCTGAACCTCAGTATTTTAATTGTTTTTAGGTTTATTTTTTATAAAAATAAACTGAATAATACTTCTTTTAAAAGTGCCATTTAATTGAGTTTTCTCCCGATTTAGTTAGATTAAAATAATTACTTAACAAAATTTACTTGTATTTAGGAAATTTCTTCCTTAAATATTGAATGAGAAGCTATGATAAGAATATTTAAGGAAGGATTTTATGAAAAAAAGTTTATTACTCGCCAACGTTCTTGGGGTTTTATTCGCCCTATTAGGGTTTTCTATTGTAACTCCTATAGCTGAGGGGGTAGCCACTCTATTTTTGAACCTTTTAAAGTTTATTTCCCTTCCTATCGTTTTTTTTTCAATCACCTCTACAATTACCTCTTCAGAGAGTTTGAAAGATATCCATCATTTGGGGCTAAAAATCCTAAAATATACCCTACTTACTACTTTTGTTGCGGCTCTTATAGGGCTCTTGCTATTTGTTTTGATTGATCCTGTTAGTCTTTCCTCGTCGGGGGTCTTGGCTCCTACTCAGAATTTTTTGCAGGGATATAAAGAAGCTCTTTCAAAACTTATCCCCTCTAACTTTATTCAGGCTTTTGCGGAAAACAATGTAATAGGCATTGCTTTTATTGGTGGGCTATTTAGTATTGCTACCCTGCTTCTGCCAGAGGAAAATAAAAAGTTTCTTAATCAGTTTTTCTCATCGATTTTTCAGGCACTTTTAAAGATGACCTCTTTAATTTTAACGATATTGCCAATAGGAATATTTGCTTTTGTGTATTTGCTTGTAATGGATCTGAAGGAAGACGTCACAAAAATGCAAAATATTGGCCTTTATTTAATTTGTATTGTAGCAGCCAACCTTATTCAAGGTGCTTTGGTTTTGCCTGCTCTATTGAAAGTAAAGGGACTTTCAGTAAGGGCTGTTTTTAAAGGGACTTACCGAGCGCTTGTATTGGCTTTTTTCTCTAAATCTTCTTCAATAGCTCTTCCTTTGAATCTAAAGCTAATGAAAGAAAATCTAAAGATAGATGAAAAGGTATCAAACTTCTCTCTTCCCTTATGCTCCATTATTAACATGAACGCCTGCGCTGCTTTTATATTGATCACTTCCCTTTTTGTTTGTAATTGTGAGGGAATTAATTTTTCACTCCCTGAGCTTTTAGTCTGGGTAGTAGTTGCTACTATAGCAGCTGTTGGAAACGCGGGAGTTCCTATGGGGTGTTATTTTTTAACAGGTGCGCTTTTAACAGGGATGAATGTGCCTTTAAAAATGCTTGGGATCATCCTTCCTTTTTATGCTCTTTTAGATATGTTAGAGACCGCGATCAACGTCTGGTCAGACAGTTGTATCACAGTCATAGTTGATAAAGAAATCAAAGAGGCTAAAAAGCCTATAGAGGATCAGATAGTTGTTTGAGAAGCTATTAGCTTTTGCAACTCTCCTGTTTGAAATAGCTCAACGACAATATCACATCCACCGATAAACTCTTTGTTGATATAAAGTTGAGGGAAAGTAGGCCAATTAGAGTATTCCTTTATATCTTCTCTTAAAAATGGCTCTGTTAAAACATCAAAAGCCCCGTAAGTTACTTTCAATGTATCTAAAATATGCACCACTTTTGCAGAAAATCCACATTGAGGCATTTCTTTATTCCCCTTCATAAAAAGGCATATGCTATTTTCATTGATCTTTTTTTCAATTTCTAAAAATCGCTCTTCTTTACTTTTCATGTTTTTCTCTCCATTCAAGGGTTGTATAGGTTTTTATTGAAAGAGCGTGAAGCTCTTTTGTAAATAGCTCTTTTAATGAGTCTTTGACTTTTCTATGTCTATTTAATAGAGAAAGACCTGTAAAAGAAGGACTAATGATCACAGCTTCTAAATGGACTCCATCATTTCTAGGATCTTTTAAAATTACCGTTACATCTTCTAGTTTTTTTTCTAATAAAGTTTTGATTGTCTCTTCCATCGGACCTGGTTTGTTTTTATTCTATTTTACAAAAAAGAAAAGTATCTCCCAAGAAAAATAGTCAATTTGTTAAAACAAAATTTTGGAGGCAATATGAAGAAAAGGAGAAATAATCCATTAAAGTGGATTATTTGGCTATTTGCTGTAGGTTTTTACTTCTATGAATACCTAATACGCGTATTTCCCAGCGTTATCACAGAAGACTTAATCGGATATTTCCATATTAACACTAGCGGTATTGGTATTTTATCTGCTTTTTATTTGTATGCTTACGCTCCCATGCAGCTTCCAGTAGGAGCCTTAATGGATAGATATGGAGCACGAAGACTTCTCACCTTTGCCTGCCTTATCTGCGGAGTTGCTACCCTATTTTTTAGTGTTACAGATCATGTCATCGTTGCTGATATTTCTAGATTTTTTATGGGGATTGGTTCTGCCTTTGGCTTTATAGGAATGATCTATGTGTGTTCTCATTGGTTTTCAGGTAAAAAACTAGCTCTAATGATTGGACTTGGAAATTCCATTGGTATGCTTGGAGCTGTGTTTGGTTTAGCTTTTCTTAGCTACCTCTTCCAGGTTTTTCCATGGAAAGATATTTTATATGCATTAGGAATAATAGGAATAGCGCTCACAGTTTTGATCTACCTGGTTATGAAAACTGAAACAGCGTCAGTTACCAAACAAGATCCAAAGAATAAAATCTCAACAAAAGAGAGCTGTAAACTTGTTCTATCAAATGGCCAGACTTGGGTTAATGCGATTGTTGCTTTTCTCTATTATGTGACCACAGCATCTTTTGCTGGAATGTGGGCTACTCCCTTTTTTAAAGATGTACATAACTTAAGCAATCCCCAAGCAGGTTTCTGTTCTTCTATGCTGTTTTTAGGATGGATCGTTTTCTGTCCAATTATAGGACACTTATCGGACAAGTTTGAAAATCGTAAAATTTTCTTGTTAACCCTTCCCCTTGTTTCTATGTTTCTGCTTGTTTTTTTGATTTTTTCTTCCTCTATTCCCTTTTACTTGATAGCAATCAGCATGTTTTTTGTTGGGATGGGCTCTTCTGCACAACTCCTTAACTTTTCTCTTGCTATTGAGTTAAACCCTGAAAGAACAAAGGGTTTTGCAGTTGCTTTTACTAATTTTTTAGCCTTTGTCTATGGGGCAATCATTCAAACGCTTATTGGATATTTTTTAGTAGTAACAGGTAATAACTATCAGGTGTGCCTATTAGTCTTTCCTATTTCTTTTCTGCTAGGTTTTATTCTTTGCTTTTTTATCAAAGAAAAAAGACATATAAGTCATATTACTTATCAGTAGGATCAGCTAGAAAATCCTTCAAGATATTGATCACATTTTCTAAAATCTTCCCATAAAAAACGTGCTCTCCATCTTTAAACACTAGCGTTTTAACATTGGGCACATATTTTTTGTAAGACTCGATGGATGATGGGTGGAGGATTTGATCATTTTCTCCCACTAATACGAGGGTTTCAGAATGGATGTTGGGAAGAAATGCCTCTATTTTTTTTGAAGAGATCAATTGATAAAAAACTTTCTTATAAAAAGCCTGTTTCTCTTTTAGTTTCATAAGAAGATGCTGTTTAAACATTCTTGCTAAAGCAAGGGGTTTTCCTTTGATGTAGACCATAAAAGTATCTAAGTCATCTATGTTCTCAGGAAAGAAATAATTATTCCCCTTTTCCACCTCTAGTTCAATTCCACTTTTATAAGGTGTATCTGCTCCAAAAGGATTGATCAATACTAGCTTATTTACTCTATACCCATATTTTGAGGCATAAAGTGTAGATATACCTCCACCCATTGAGATTCCCATAAGATGAAAAGTATCAAGCCCTAGCTTTCTTACAAATACTTCTAAAAATTGCGCTTGTGACTCTAAATCATATTTCAAAGATCTTGGTACATCTGTTCCCCCATGACCTGGAAGATCTAAGGCAACAATATGAAATTGTTTATTTAACTTTTTGATATAGGGTATCCAAGATCGCTTATCCCCCTGAAATCCATGAACAAGTAAAAGGGTAGGCTTTCCTTTTTCTGTTTCACCATAAACTACTCGATCTCGACCAATATTTACAGATTTTATTTTGATACCTGATTCATTAAAGGCTTTTGTAAGGTAGTACTGTTCTAAAAGACCTGGCAAGGCTTGGTACGTGGTAAAAGCTAAAGCTCCTAATATAGAAAAAATACAAAAGAAAAATTTAGCCCATGCCCTCATAACGACTCCTTTTTATATTGATAACAGTAAAGCTTATTTTGATAAAAGCCTCCTAAGTCATAGACGTTGCCATGGCTTTTATGAAGTGAAAATGTATAACTTATAACAATAGCACTATCCTTAAGCTCATTATTGAATTTATCTTCTAGTTTTTTCATAGCGCCTCTATAAAGATAACAGTATACAACATCTGCCTCTTCTAGGGACACCGTATAAAAGTTTTTACAGATAATTTTTAGATTTTTTTGGAACAAACAAAATATTTTTGAAAAAAGGTAGGGAATCAGTGAAGCTTCTACTCCAATCACCGTAGCCTCTGGTCTTTTTCTTGCAAAATAAAAACTTGCCACTCCAAATCCCGATCCCAGATCATAGATCACCTTTACATCTTTAGGAAAGCTTTCTACAATAAGCCTTAACGCCCTTTTAGGAGTTAGGTTTGGGCCTATTCCATAGTAAATAGCAGAAAAGATCAACACAAGCGTGATAGATAAAAGAAAAACAAATAACATCCTCAATCCTCCCACCTCATTATGCCCATAAAACCTGAAAAAATAAAAGCCCTAAAAGAAGAGATGGAAAGGTTAAACATCAATGATCTAGACCTGAAAGAAGAGTTTATTCTCTCTTCAAGTAAAGGAGGACAAAAAGTAAACAAGACCTCCTCTTCTGTTTTTCTCTTACATATTCCTTCCAATATATCTGTAAAATATACTAAATCCAGATCTAGGGAGCTTAATCGCTATTATGCAAGAAAGCTCCTCTGTGAAAAAATACAAGAACAGGTGTTTTCTGAAAAAACAGATAAGCAAAAAAAGCTAGAGAAAAAGAAAAAACAGAAAAAAAGACGTAAACGTAAAACCCAAAAAAAACTGGAAGAATAAATGCCTTTTACAATTGGTGGAGACTATATTCCTGACAAACCTCCAGAGAACAAAAAACCCACAAAAGTATTTTTAGAACATAGAAAAAAATCCCCCGTTACAATCATTAACAATCTCAACCTTTCCAAAGAAGAAGGAAAGAAACTCGCCTCCAAAATCCAAAAAAAGCTTGGCTGTGGCGGCTCTTATAAAAATGATCGTATTGAGATACAGGGAAATAAAGTCGAGGAAGTAAAGAAAATTCTTAAAAACCTCTAATCTACTTGCTCCTTTCCTTTTATCTTAAACTTAGCTAAAATATCTTCTTATAAGAGGAAATATGAGTCTACTTGTTCAAAAAGAAACTACCTTGTTAAAGGCTTTAATTGCCCTGTACCCAGAGAGCTCTAGGAGAACTCTGCAAAACTGGATCGAAAAAAAACGAATCCAGGTGGACAACCAAATTGTCAAAAAGCCCCATTTTATTGTTAAAAGAGGTCAGAAGATCAACTTATTAAAAAAAGATCTTTGCCCTTTGCCTGTGGTTTATAAAGATCATTTTTTAATTGTTATTGACAAGCCTTGTGGGCTTTTATCTGTCCCTAAAGATGATTCAGTAGAAAGAAACGCTTTAGATGTTTTAAAAAGGCACTTTGCTGATGAAAACATCTATGCAGTACATAGACTAGACCAAAAAACTTCAGGTCTTATGGTTTTTTCTAGAGGTAAAGCTAGCACTAAAACTCTTTGTCAGGCTTTCAAAAAGCATGAGGTGCAAAGAGTCTATTACGCTGTTTGTGAAGGAGCTTTAGAAAAAGAAGAAGGATTAATTGAGAGTTATCTAAAAGAGGGAAAAAACCTCTCTATGGTTTCTTCTCAAAATCCAGATGATGGAAAAAAAGCAATTACCGAATACAAAGTCCTGCAAAAAAAAGCTTTTTCAACCCATTTGCTATTAACCCTGCAAACAGGAAAAAAACACCAGATTAGAGTGCATTTAAAAGATATAGGACACCCTATTTTAGCAGATAAGCGTTATGGTTGTATGCACGATCCTATTGGTAGACTTTGTCTTCATGCTACTACTTTGAAACTAAAACACCCTGATACAAATAAAGAGATGGTGTTTACAAGCCCAGCTCCAAATAACTTTAAGAGGATCTAGTTATGGATATGCCCCCCGTCGTCATCCAGCAAACTATAGAAAAACCATTAATGGGAAGACCTTACTGTCCACATCCAAAAACTGGGCAACTCCTGCCAGATACTAGCAAAATATATGATGGGTGGATCATACTTGAAAATCACACTGACAAGACTTTAGAAATAAAAATGTGCTTTACTATTCCTGGTGGATATCATTTAGAGATTCTAGGAGAAGAAAAGGAAGTTATTTTCTCTAAAAAGATGCTCATTAATAGCTCTCACAAGATAATTGAGACTGAAAATGGTCTAGAGAGTATCTCCTTAGAAAGTTCCACTCCTTAGTCCTAACTTTAACAACTTGACTTCCTCCCCGCCCTAAAGGACGGGGATTCCTATTTCTAGGATAGTACTACCTCACGGATTCCTACAGGTTCCTGGAGATATTGTCAAATGTTGTG
>Ga0180433_10009860_pt1 | contig 11614 bp, 12 predicted proteins | sample SS_ome_8_FD_132980 | JGI IMG/M metagenome (GOLD analysis project Ga0180433, IMG submission 132980) | Hypersaline lake sediment archaeal communities from the Salton Sea, California, USA - SS_1_D_1 metaG | ecosystem: Environmental > Aquatic > Non-marine Saline and Alkaline > Hypersaline >... | reverse complement strand
GCTCCAGTCAGGTCTGCTCCAGTCAGGTTTGCTTCGCTCAGGTTCGCTCGGTACAGACTCGCTCCGGCCAGGTCCGCTCCGGACAGGTTCGCTCCGGTCAGGTCCGCTCCGGACGGGTCCGCTTCGCGCAGGTACGCTCCGGTCAGGTCCGCATCGGCCAGGTCCGCTCCGCTCAGGTTCGCTCCGACCAGGTTTGCTCCGGTCAAGTTCGCTCGGTGCAGGTTCGCTCCGCGCAGGTCCGCTCCGGCCAGACCCGCTCCGCGCAGGTTCGCTCGGGTCAAGTGAGCTTCGCACAGGTACGCTTCAGTCAGGTCTGCTCCAGACAGGTCCGCTCCGGACAGGTTCACTTCCGACAGATTCGCTCCAGCCAGATCCACTCCGGACAGGTCCAGCCGCTCCTGCCCCAGCGACTTCGACAGCTCCCGAGCTTCACCCACCCGCCACACTCGAACCAGCTCGGCAATCCGAGCCTTGTCGGACTTGGTCAGCCTGGATCGACCTCCCCGCCCGGAGAGCTCGGCCGCAGCGGAAAGGGTGGCGACGGCGCCGATGGAGAGGGGGGTCGTCATCAGAATTTGATCTCCCCAGACCACTTCTTGTGCAGTTCTGACATTCCTCGATCGTCAGTGGACGCGCCAATCAAGATGAAATTGCCTTCCTTGATGCCACCAAAGCGGCGAATGAGCGAATCCCAGACGCGCTGGGCTTCATCCGATGTTGAACCCCCAGCACACTTGTCGTTGATGAAGATCGCTTCATCATCAGCAGACCATGCGAGAGCGGCAGCGATGGCGAGGAGAGCGAGCATCAGTTCTGCCGCCGCTTCAGCGCGTCCCACCCCACCCGCGCCGATTGCCGTGCGTCGTTCGTGGGGTGGTGCGCCGGCTGCTCGGAGTCCAGCCGGGGGTATGTGCCGAGCGGATTTTTCCCGGCCGCCAGGAGCAAGTTGGCCACGTCGAGAAGCGGGTACGGGCCCTCCCATCGACGCAGTTCGGGGTCGTCGTCGATGCACGCGGCCAAGAACCGCGCCTCGACTGGCCACCCGCAATCGGAGACCATGACAGCGCCGCGCTCCTTTTCGGTCAGCCACGCCGCCCAGAACGCGTCGCGGACCGCCAGAACACCGTCATGTGTGGGCTCTGGCAAGTGTGGGCAGACGTTGACCTCCACCCACTCACGGTCGGACCGTGCGCCCTTTGCGGCATCGATGGGGCAAGCCGCATAGCCAGAGGACACTTCTACGCCGTCCTCCAGAACCACCCAGCCGACCGCAAAGCCTTGACCGTGCAGGCCGACCGACTCGACATCGAAGGAAAACCAGCGGTTCATTGTGCTGGCGGCGATAGCGAGTGAGGTTGTCATCGTACCGTAATATCCTGCGCGGTGACCGTTCCGCCAGAGCCACGCCAGAACTGTCGGATGTTCTGGGCGACAGCTTGCTTGTAGGACTGGCTCGGAGCGTTGAACCGCTTGGAGGTTGCCCGGTAGAACAGGGCCTTCTGCTTCTTTGGGCCGTCCCCTGTGCGGAGGACGACATCCACGAGCTTGCGCTCGTAGGCTCCGATGCCCACGCCCTCGTATCGGTCCAGCACCCGAAGGTCTCGGGGTGAGACAACCGCCACATAGCCGTAGGTGGTCATCCCCTGCTTGGGCTCAATGGAGGCCACGCCTCCACCCCAGCCATGCGACCAGCCCCGGAAGATTCGCTGGTGGTCCGGCGCGTAGGCCCCGTAGGTCTCGTCGAGGGGGTGCCCCAGGCGCTCGGAGAGCTGCCGGACGCTGTTGGAGCCGTAGGAGAAGAGTGCAATCCCACCGTCGAGCCCTGCCACCCGCTTGAGGACCCTGCTGTTGTGCAGGTCTACCTGCTTGCGGGGCGCGGCCTTCTTGGCCTTCTCGGCCATCGCCAAGATCTGCTCCAGGCTGAGGGCCCGACTCCCCCGACCGATCGGCTTGAACATGATGGCGTCCTGGCCACGGAGCCGGATGGAGAGGTCGAGCTTGGGCACTGTGAACCCGGCGTGATGCCAGAAAGGTCGGGAGTGGGGGTAGAAAGTCTGGGTCTTCGACGAATAGAGGAAGATTCCCTTGAGGCCGTACCGCTTCGCCCACTCTTCAATCCGCTGGACCTCTTGCATCCCCCGCCCCTTGAACCGGTTCTTGAGGGGGACCTCCATGAACTCCAAGCTCAGAACCGGGTCGTCTGGTCTCAGGCCGAGCTTGGCCAGCTCGCTGGGCACATCGAGCTCGTCTACGCCATCCGGCCCATAGAGTGCGTCCACATTGTTGACCAGCGCCTTGTCTGCATTGAGGACCTCCACGATCAAATCGATCCCAGAGTCTTCTGCTTCTTCCTGGTAGGTGCCCCGGAACCCAGGTGGGAGATCTTGCAGGTCGATGGGGCCGACCCCTTTGGAGGCGTGTCCCGCAGCCCGACTCCCCCGCTTGGAGTAAAGGGGTTTTTTGCTGTCAGGCTTCAACGGCCCTGTGCCGAGGTACTTCCACGTCGTAGAGCCCGCAGGGAAGTCGTCGGGAAATGAGATCCAATCGTACTTGTCCCCCAAGACTTCTTCGACAACGGGTACACCCCGTTCCCAGCCTTCAAGTACATGGAACACATGGGTGTATCCCGTCGCCTTCCAGTAATCGAAGATGCCGTAGGCGGTCGGGGGCTCACCCAGTTTGAAGTCCCAATCCCACTTCTGGTCGTCATCGAGCAGGTCAAGGTAGGCTTCTGCGAGGTCTTCCAGATTGTCAACCTCCAGAGCCTTCCGGAGGCTCACCCGGTACGAATACACGTCGGGACCGCCGAAGCCAGGGTTGTCCGTGTACGCGACGGCATCCTCAAGGTACTCGGTGAAGTGAGCACCTTGACGGGCAATAGGGTCGGTTGTCGCTCTATACAGAACCATGTCGGATTCAGACAGCTTCGACCGACTCCCCCGCTTGGAGAGCTCAGCAGCAGTGGCAAGGGCAGCGATGGCGCCGATGGCGAGGGGAGTGGACATCAGGGATTCCGGATCGGCATGATGACGCCCTCGAGGACCCCATCTGCAAGCTCGACAAACACAGGATCCAGCTCCCGGCCGCTCGACAGGATGCTGACCCTCCCGCCGTCGTGCAGCGCCTTGGCCAGCACGGTGGCCAGCTTGTTTGAGCTGAGGATGTACTGCGTCCCGTTCCCGGCCTCAAACACCGAGACGTTCCCTTGGTTCGTCATGGTCCCCCGGCCCACCAGCCGGAGCTCCAGGGTGCGAGCATTGGGGGAGTCGAGCACCATGTTCAGGTCGGGCCGCTCCCGGTCGTTCATCCACGGCCTGCCCTTGCGCCTTCGACGCTTGTTTCCGATGGGGGTGTGCCTGGTCAGCCAGTCCGCCGCATCCTGCCGCAAGGCGTAGGCCCCATTGGAGATGAAGTCGACGGTCTGCCCCGAGCTGTGGTCCACGTAGGTCGGGCGAAGCACGGGAGGGCGATCGTTTGAGCTGTAGTCGTCCTTGGCCAAGTCCTTCCACTTGCTGGTCAGGTCTCGGCGCAGGGCGGCACCGATGGTCTTCTCGAGCAGGGGGTCTGGGCGAACCCCTCCGAGCTGGTCGCCGCTCACATGGTCTGGTGCCTGTTGGTAGGTTCGCTCGATGACGATGCGGTTTTCTTCGGCTTCTGTGACCGCATCGTGGATGAAACTCGGCACCTTGTCCGACTGCCGGATGTAGCCCGCGACAGCCTCTTCCAGCTTCTGCGCCTCGTCGAGTGGGTTCTTCCGCCACAGCAGCAGCAGCCCGATGGCCTGCAGGGCTTCTACCTGGGCAGCGTGGGCTGGTGCTTCGTTGAGCACAGTCGTGAGGGCCGACATGACCCGCTTGGCGTCCCCCACACGTCTCCGGTCGGGGTACAGGGAGATCTTGCTGGGGCTCTGCTTGGTGTACTTCGCTCGGGCGGGCCGCCCGCCACGCTGGTTGACCGGACGAACGAGCTCGTAGGCCGAGTCCCGCTTGCGGGTCTTCACGTCAGGGTAGCCTGGCGCCACCATCCCGGTCCCGGTTGCATCCCTCCAAGTCAAGGCGCTCTTGAGCCGAATCAAGAGGACGGGGCCACTGCCCTCGTAGCCCTCGATGGGGTCCAGGCTGATCCAAGGTTTTGGTTTCCACCCAGGCTCCGGCTGGCCAACCGGAATCAGCTCGTCGGCCACCGTCGACCGAAGAGGGCGTGCGGTGCGCGTGGGCTTCGCCTGTGGCTCGGGCGCAGCCTTCTTGGCCTTCTCAGCCATCGCCAAGATCTGTTCGATGGTGAGAGCCTGGCTACCCGCTTTCCGGCGCTTGGATAGCTGGGAGGCGGCCGTGAGGGCACCGATAGCGCCCAGAGCGAGCAGTGCTGCGTTCTTTTCGTTCATATCAATCCTTCCTTGGCTTCAGGCGAACCTGAAGTGCTCGGGCGATATCTTTTCGGGAGAACCTTCGGGCGAGGTTGTCGCTGACGCTCTCGACGGCAACGATATGGTACATGCCGTGCTTCTTCACCCGGAACCACACCTGGCCATCCTCGAAGATGGCGGTGAACCCATCTCCAGAGCGTGTCACCCAGGCCTTGCCCAGCATCCCGAAGTGGACGGTCTTGCCCTTCGCGGCCTTCGTGTGCCTCCCTGCGTCTTCTGCGACGGCTGCAGACACCCTGCCAGTCCCCTTGCAGGTGAAGCAGGCCCCGTTCGCGACGTGAGCGAAGCCATCGAGGTAGCCTGTACCATCGCACTTCCAGCAAGGCGCCGTCGACCGACTCCCCCGCCTGGAGAGTTCGGCCACAGCAGCGAGGGCAGCGACGGCGGCGATGGCGAGGGGGGTGGACATGGTTCAATCTCCAGTGCGGACGAGGCCGTAGTCGCGGCCCGAGAGGCGGGATCGCTGGATGCGGTATCCATCGGGGGTTCCCTTGAACACGCGGTCGGGGCCCAGGTTGATTCCGACTGCGTACCGCACGAGCCTCGCTCTGGTCAGGTCCGCTCCGGTCAGGTCCGCTCCAGCCAGGTTCGCTCCGTTCAGACCCGCTCCGGACAGGTTCGCTCCGGTCAGGTTCGCTTCGGTCAGGTTCGCTCCGACCAGGTACGCTCGGCGCAGGTCCGCTCCAGCCAGGTTCGCTCCGGTCAGACCCGCTCCGGACAGGTTCGTTCCGGTCAGGTTCGCTTCGGTCAGGTTCGCTCCGACCAGGTACGCTCCGCGCAGGCGTGCTCCGGCCAGGTCCGCTCCGGTCAGGTTCGCTCCGGACAGGTACGCTTCAGCCAGGTTCGCCCAGCGCAGGTCCGCTTCGGTCAGGTCCAGTTGCTCCCGCCCCAACGACTTCGACAGCTCCCGAGCTTCATCCACCCGCCCCGCTCGGACCAGCTCGACAATCCGAGCCTTATCGTGCGCAGACAGCTTGGACCGACTCCCCCGCTTGGAGAGCTCGGCCACAGCAGCGAGGGCGGCGACGGTACCGATGGCGAGGGGGGTGCTCATGTCGGACCTTAGTAGTTGCTGTGCAGTCGGCCAACCCACATGGCAACAACAGTGCCTGGGAAGTGCCGGTCGCTGGTGAACCGCTCTGCTCGAGCGATCAACCCGTTTCGGATTTGATCTTCCATCAAGAGCTCAAAGCGCTCCAGGTCGGGAGAGTCGCCGTCACGGCCGGAGAAGTGCCAGTATGCCACATCCTCGATTCCGTTGGGAGCCGAGTACACCGCATCGAAGATGTCTCCGGCCAGGTTGCCGGACTCCCGGATGTCGACCTCACCGAAGACACGATTGAGGGCTGATTCCGGTTGGGTGCCAGGACCCATCTGGTACAACGTCTCCATCGCCTTCGGCCACATCGAGGCCCACGCCGAGTCAAAGAGCTCCCCGAATCGATCCAGCGCTTCCTGGGGAATGTGGACGTCGTGGTAGCGTCCGTCATCCGACTGGTGCTGCCACTCTCCGTTCGCATGGAAGACCATCTTGGACCGACTCCCCCGCCTGGAGAGCTCGGCCACAGCAGCGAGGGCGGCGACGGCACCGATGGCGAGGGGGGTGCTCATGGCTCAATCTCCAGTGCGGACGAGGCCGTAGTCGCGGCCCGAGAGGCGGGATCGCTGGATGCGGTATCCTTCAGGCGTCCCCTTGAACACGCGGTCGTGGCCCAGGTTGATTCCGATTGCGTCCTGCACAAACTCCGCTCCGGTCAGGTCCGCTCCGGTCAGGTCCGCATCGGCCAGGTCCGCTTCGCTCAGGTCCGCTCCGGTCAGGTTCGCTTCCGGCAGGTCCGCTCCGGACAGGTTCGCTCCGGACAGGTACGCTTCAGCCAGGTTCGCTTCGCTCAGGTCCGCTCCGGACATGCTCGCTCGGTACAGGTTCGCTCCGGTCAGGTCTGCTCCGGTCAGGTCCGCTTCGGACATGCTCACCCAGCGCAGGTCCGCTCCAGCCAGATCCGCTTCGGACAGTGTCGCTTCGGGCAGGTTCGCTCCAGACAGGTTTGCTCCGGCCAGGTTCGCTTTGCTCAGGTTCGCTCGGTACAGACTCGCTCCGGACAGGTTCGCTCCGGACAGGTTTGCTCCGGCCAGATCTGCTCCGGTCAGACCCGCTCCGGACAGGTTCGCTCCGGTCAGGTTCGCTTCGGTCAGGTCCGCTGCAGACAGGATCACTCGGGACAGGTCCGTTCCGGTCAGGTTCGCTTGGTACAGGTTCGATCCGTTCAGGTCCGCTTCGATCAGGTACGCTCTATCCAGGTTCGCTCCGGTCAGGTCCGCTTCGGTCAGGTCCGCTCCGGACAGGTTCGCTTCCGACAGGTTCGCTCCTTCCAGGTTCAGCCGCTCCTGCCCCAACGACTCCGACAGCTCCCGAGCTTCACCCACCCGCCCCGCTCGGACCAGCTCGACAATCCGAGCTTTTTCGGGCTCAGACAGCTTCGACCGACCCCCCCGCTTGGAGAGCTCGGCCGCAGCGGCGAGGGCAGCCACAGCTCCAATGACGATGTTGGTGTACTCCACCCGCGACTCCTCTCATTCGTAGTCACGCACAGCAACCATGATGGGGTGACGCGGCTTTCCAGAAGGCGTGCGCTCCTGGTAACGGTAGGTGATGACGGTGCCCACAGGCAAGGTCTGCCCTCGACGGGCTGCGGGCGCGTGCCGAGCATCCACGGTGAACACAGCTCCATTCTCAAGGTCGCGCACCCTGTAGGAGCCGACCTTGACATTGGCTCCAGCCTTGTAGCCAATGACCTCCCCCTCAGCGTCGTGGAAGTCTTTGAGCTTGAGGAGGGTTCCGCTGCGTCGGCGCTCGTAGCGGCTGTCTGGGTCTCGGAGCATGGTGCCTTCGATGCCCTGAGCTGTGACGCGCTTGTGGAAGGTGTCCAGCTCGGCGGCCGACCGAATGGGGACCTGCTGGACCTCAACGATGGGGCAAGCTCCAGGCCGCCGCCACTTCCGACAGGCGCGGTTCACGACCTGGCGGACCGTCTGCATCCGATTCCGGAACGGGCCTTCGACCAGTGGCGCGTCGAAGACCATGTAGCGGACCCTCGCCCAGCCAGCCCTAGGCGTGTGGGACCGAACGACCGACAGCGCGTCGTAGAGCTGGCCCGGCCCGATGTAGAGCTCACCGTCCAGCTCCTGGTCTTTCGGAAGCAGGTCTGTGAACCATGCCGGCGCCTCGAAGCGGTTGCCATTCCGGCTGTAGAACCCTTCGCCGTTCCAGTAGGCCCGAATTCCGTCGAGCTTCTCGCTGGCCCACATGCCAGTCGGGTCCTGGCCGGACCACTTTTTGGCGAGGAGCACCCCGCCTCGGATCGGATTGGATCGCGGCTTTGCCGGGGCAGGTCGGTGCTCGTCCGCATCCCTCACAGACGCACTCGACCGCTGGGGTCGCTGCCCCCGAACGCGCCTGCGGAGCTGGGGAATGGAGATGACCTCGATGCCCGCTTGGTGCGCCTGCTTGACCTTGCCCGTCTGACGGGTGGGGTCTTTGGCCACCACCAGGCCAGTGGCCTTGGTGTAGCGCTCACTCGGGTAGCCCCCCGCCTCCTCCACGGCTGCAGCAAGCTCCTGGTCGCGGAAGCCAGTGAACACGACCGTCACGCCTTCGAGGCTGGAGCCGGCCTGTGCGGACTGTGCGGAAGACCTGGACTTCTCCCATGAAATCCTCGGGGCTGCGTACACGGTCTTTGCACCGATCTTTGCGGGCTTTACGTTATCCTTCAGCCAGCCATGATCAAGTCCCCGTTTGCGCTCTTCATCCTCAGATCCGGCGTAGGGGTCAATTGCCCCATGTCGGTCCAAGAGCGCATTGACCTTTGACCCCGCCCCCTGTGCGCCCATCTGGTCGAAATCAACCGACAGGAAGCCTCGACCGAATCGCTTGCGAAGGTGCTTCACGGCGTCAGGGACGGTAGACCCAACCTCCTGGGCGAGCTTCTTGCCGATCAAGGCGTAGGCCGTCTTTGATCCAAACGCCTTTCTCGGCTTGATGAACCAACCCGCAAAGCTCCGACCAGCAGACTTGCCGTCTTCGGCAATCGTCCCGTGGTCAGCAATCCCCCCAAAGTTGACCCAAGTGCCTGCAGGGGTCATTCCGGGCGTATTTCGACCCGACGACATGTAGAACGCACGGTATTTTTGAGGCGATACCTCAACGACAAGGAAGGGGCGAATGATGGTCTGCCCCTTGCTGGATATGACGCCACCACCCAACAGGTTCAGGCCGGGTGTAGTCGGTGACTGCCGGGTCGAGGTTCCCTTGGGGCGAGTGGTTCTCTTCTTGGGGGGAGTGCTTCTCTTCTTGGGGGGAGTGGTTCTCTTCTTGGGGGGAGTTGCCCGCTTGGCCTTCTCGGCCGCCGCCAAGATCTGGTCGACAGACAGGCCGGACTTCCGGGCGGCTCGCTTGGTCGGCGCAGTTTCCTTGGCCTTCTTAGCCGCCGCCAAGATCTGCTCCATGCTCAGGGCCTGGCTGCCCATTCTCCGACGCTTGGCGAGCTCGGAGGCGGCGGCGAGTGCGCCGATGGCACCCAGGGCGAGGAAGGCGCGGTTGTGGCTGTTCATGGTTTCAGCCCGTAGCGTCGTTGGATCTCGGCCTGCATCCACTCAGGGATGTACCCATTCTGAACAGCAGCCTTGTAGGCACCCTGGTTGCGGACGAGCTCTTCAGCAAGCTCGACGCAGAATTCGTAGGTTCGACCGACGCCGGCCCACTGCTCCTCCAGTTCTCGGTAGAGTTTCGCAGCATGCAGCTTGAATATGTCGTCGAAATAGAGGTTTTCTGAGATCAACCACCCAAGCTCTTCGACGATGGTGGTGTCCGACTGGTCCAGCGGTCGCTGGGCCTGTGGCCGGGGCGCAGCTCGCTTGGCCTCCTCAGCCGCCGCCAAGATCTGCTCCAGGCTCAGGGCCTGACTGCCCATTCTCCGACGCTTGGCGAGCTCGGAGGCGGCGGCGAGTGCGCCGATGGCACCCAGGGCGAGGAAGGCGCGGTTTTTGCTCATGGGGAGAAAATCCTGTAACGAATGTCGTCGTCAAGATAGCGCGAGTCTGGGATGGCCGCATACCCCATCTTTTCCCAGAATCCTCGTGAGTGCGTCCCGTCTTCGATGTTGCCAGCTTGAAGAAGGACAGCCGCATAGCCACGAATCCGGGCCTCATGCTCCATCTGGCGAACCATCTGCGAGCCGAATCCTCGCCCCTTCTGCTCGGCAATCAGTGTCTCGATGACAACCACCCGGTCGTGCATCTCCAGCCCCATCGACTCCACGATTCGGGGCAGGTGCGTGTCCTGCGCAGCCCTCCACGCAGAATCAAAGCTCAGCTTGTCGCTGATGCCGTAGAAGCGTCGCCAACGGTCCCCCCACAGACTCCCCACGAGGCTGTCGACCTCGGCACCAGCCCAGCCCACCCGGCCCACCAGGACTCCAAGTGGGCCTTGGTAGACGGTCCAAGACCCACTGTCGTCCATCGCTCGACCTCGACGGCGGGACAGCTCGGCCGCAGCCACCAGGGCCGCCACGGCGGCAATCGCCATGGGCGAAGACATCAGGCGTACAGGTGCGCCTTGTCGCCCAGCTCGGCGCCCAGTACGCGCACCGACTGGGGGCGACCTGCACCATCAGTGCCTCGATACTCGTAGGACAGGACGGTCCCTGTGGGGAGTACGCGCCCCCTCCGGATGCCAGGGATGCGGGTCGCATCGACCTCGAGCTCTGCGCCCGAAGACACATCGCGAAGCCGGTACTTGCCGTAGAGGGTGCGAGCTGTGGGCATGACCTCTACGATCTGAGCGCGAGCGGTCTGCACAGGCTCCGCCTTGGGCCACAGCCAGGCCGAGCCGGAATGGTTCCTTCGTTGACTGAGTTCAGAAGCGAGGGTGAGTGCCGCGACGGCGGCGATGGCGAAGGAGGTGCTCACAAGGTCTCCAGGGGTGTCACACGCTTTGGGTCAAGCACTACCAGTGTTCGGACCGTGCGGCCTCGAGAGCCCTGGTCATGCTCCATCAGGACCGAATCATATCCGAGCTTGCGCAAGAAGGCTGTGATTCGCTTGCGGAGCAGGGCACTCTTCTCGTCTGTCTCCCGGCCCCACTCGTCAATGGCGGCCTTGATTCGCCGGTCTGCGGCATGAAGCTCGGGGTACTCGTCGTGCTGGAGTCTGCGCCTGGGATCGTTGGGATTGATGCGCCTGTGCTGCTCCCAGACCCGCTTGTAGATCTGGTCGGCCTCCTCCTCCAGCTCATCCACCCGCCGCCCGTACTCCACATCCACCATCTTCCGGTCGGCCGCCAGCTTTCGGTACTCCGCGTCGTTCTCCAGCAGCGCCACAAGCTCGCGTCGGTTCCGCACCCGAAGCAGGTTGTCCACCTGGGCGCGGACCCGCATCTGGACGGGGTTCCCCCGCACAACCCCCACGGGTCGGTCGTGGAACTTCAGGAACACCCCGTCCGGCATCTCCGTGTCGGACTCCCGCGCCCTCGGCAGGTCCAGTCGGAAGCCCTGCCGCCGAATCGCCTGCTGGGCCTGCGGACTCGTCTGGTGCCATACCTCAAAGGACTCCCGGCGTGGCTCGCCAGCCTTGAGCCAGTAGGGGGCGTTGGGGGAGCCGGAGACTGCAAAGTCTGAGGCGTGTGCGGCCTTGGGGTTCCGCTCGGAGCCAGCGACATACTTCCAGTCGACCGGGATGGTCTTCAGGCCCGCAGCGGCGGCAGCTCGCAGTCGGTGGTTGCCCTCCCAGACCTTGGCGGTGCCGTCGCCCCAGACGAAGACCTGGATGGCCCGGTTGGGGCGGAAGCCGTGCTCACGCATGGATGCCTCAAGCCGCAAGATCTTCTGGCGACTGGGGCGCGAGTCCATCCTCAGATGCTCCCCCTTCTGGCCGGGAAGAGACAGGAGCTTGTCGACCGACAGCTCCGGCAGCTTGCCGTACCAGTAGGTGTTCCGTCCTCGACGCCCCAGCCGGACCTGCTCGGCCAGCCAGCCCAGGTAGTCTTCGATGCGCCAGTCCTCCAGCTCGGACAGACTCTCCTCGTCCAGCTCTTTGAGGGGGTTCGCGTCGATGCCCTGGTGGGCCGTGTCGAACGCTTCACGCTCTGCGAGGCCTGCAAATGGGGGTGGCCATTGGTCATGCCTCGGCTTTCGG
>Ga0180433_10009859_pt1 | contig 11614 bp, 12 predicted proteins | sample SS_ome_8_FD_132980 | JGI IMG/M metagenome (GOLD analysis project Ga0180433, IMG submission 132980) | Hypersaline lake sediment archaeal communities from the Salton Sea, California, USA - SS_1_D_1 metaG | ecosystem: Environmental > Aquatic > Non-marine Saline and Alkaline > Hypersaline >... | reverse complement strand
TAAAAAAGTTGAAAAAACTAAAAAGGTAAAAGAGGTAAAAGAAGAATGAGCCAATTAATTAAGAAAATAGGTTTAATTGTCTTGATTCTCTTGGCCGTCTCGGCTGTTTTTTCGTTATTTACTCCTGAAAAAGAAACAGAGGCCAATCAAATTGGGTTTCATCAGCTTGTTCAAGACATTAAAGAAGGCAATGTAACCGATATAATTTCCACTGAAGATTCTCTTGAGATAATTTATCAGGATGGCGAGAAAGCGTTTTCTCAAAAAGAACCAGGAGTAGCCTTAAGCCAGTCTTTGGTTAATTATGGTGTCGAGCCTGATGAGCTTCAAAAAATAAACTTAAGCTTTGAAGAGGCGCCCGTCAATCTGGGAACGGTTCTCCTGCCATTACTTATCATCATCTTGCCGGCATTATTGATTCTCGCTTTCTTTTGGTTCGCTTTTCGTCAAACCAAAGGAAGTATTAATCAAACCATGTCTTTCCTGAAATCCCCCGACCAGAAATTCGTTGCTCAGAAGAAAAAAGAAAAAGTAAGCTTTAGCGATGTTGGTGGATTAGAGGAGGTTAAAAATGAATTAGAAGAAATTGTTGAATTCTTGAAGAAACCAGAGAAGTTCATCAATATGGGAGCTAAAATCCCTCGAGGAGTTCTCTTAGTTGGTGCCCCCGGATCAGGAAAAACTTTATTGGCTCGAGCTATCGCTTCAGAAGCTAATGTCCCATTCTATTCTATTTCTGGTTCAGAATTTGTTGAGATGTTTGTCGGTGTTGGATCTCGTCGAGTAAAAGATCTGTTTGAGAAAGCTAAAAAGAGTCAGCCTAGCATTGTTTTTATTGATGAATTGGATGCTATTGGACGCACCCGTGGTTTGGGTTGGGGCGGCGGAAATGATGAACGAGAACAAACCCTTAACCAAATCTTGGTTGAAATGGATGGCTTCAAACGCGAAGAAAAAGTCATTGTTTTGGCTTCAACCAATCGTCCCGATGTTCTAGACCCGGCCCTATTGCGCCCCGGACGTTTTGATCGTCGAGTTGTTACTGATTTACCGGATATTAAAAACAGAGTAGAAATTTTAAAGATTCATTGTCGCAATAAACCTTTAGCTTCAGATGTAAATTTTCAGGAAATAGCCGAACGTACTGCCGGCTTTTCGGGAGCAGATCTTGAGAATTTAGCCAATGAAGCAGCTATTTTAGCTGCCCGACGTAATAAAAAAGCTATCCATCAAGAAGAGTTCTTAGAATCAATCATCAAGGTAATGCTTGGCCCGGAAAGGAAAAGTCATTTGTTGGATGACCAAGAAAAAGAAATAGCGGCTTATCATGAAGCCGGCCATGCCCTTATTTCATCTCTCATTCCGGGAGCCGAAGTTATTAGAAAAGTTTCTATTGTTGCCAGAGGATTAAGCGCTGGTTATACTTTTTCGACGCCAGCCAAAGAAAAGAAATTAGTAAATCAAGAACAACTCAAAGGAACTTTGGCATCTATGTTGGGTGGCTATGCTGCCGAAAAAATACAATATGGCCAAGTTTCTACTGGTGCTTCAAATGATCTGCAAAGAGCTTCTTCTCTTGCCCGCAAAATGGTAAGCGAGTATGGAATGTCAGAATTGGGTCCAATTAGCTTCCAAGAGGAAAATGAATGGTGGCAAACCGGTTTCTCTAAAAAAACATTTTCTGAAGAATGGTCCAATAAGGCTGATCAAGAAATCAGTCGGATTATTAAAGAAGCTGAGACTGAGGCCATTAAGATACTCAAGAAACGTCGTCGCATCTTAGACAAATTAGTTAAGGCTTTATTGGAAAAAGAAACTCTTGAGAGAGAAGAATTCGAGAAGATTGTCAAAGATAATAGCAAGAAAAAACAATAGTTTATCCGTTTTAGTTTTATTGAAGATTGTTCTGCTTGTTCTTTCAAATTTAGACTTTATAATGAGTTGGGTTAGAAGCGTCCTTTTATAAAGATTAAATATGGCACGTCTCAAAGACCATGAAAGAGCATTGGCTCTTCGGAAAAAAGGAATGAGCTATAGCCAGATAAAAGATATTCTTGGTGTAAGTAAAGGGACTTTGAGTTATTGGCTCAAAAATAATCCTCTCCCCGAAGATAAGATAAAAGAATTAGAGAAATTGGGATGGGAAAAGAGCGAATGCGCAATCGAGAGATTTCGAGAAACAATGCGCATTAAGAAAGAAAAAAGATACCGAGAATTATGTAAAGCTCAAGAAAAATCTATCTTCCCCCTAACGAAAGAGAGTCTTGTCATTGCTGGTTTTATGCTTTATTGGGCAGAAGGAACGAAAGGGCGAATGAATTCTTTGGAAATGGCAAACTCCGATCCGCACATGCTTTATTTTTTTATCTATTGGCTTACTGATGCAATGTCGCTTTCTCGAGACAAAATAATAATACACTTGCATTTGTATGATGGAATGAACGTTCAAAAAGAAATAGATTATTGGTCTAGAATTCTTAATATTCCCATTGATCAATTTCGGAAGCCATATATTAAAAAAACTTCACAAAAAAGAATAAACCATAAAGGCGGTTTCGGCCATGGTACTTGTAAAATAAGAGTCTATGATACATCTTTTGCCGAGAATGTTCTTATGGGGGTCAAAGCAATAAGAAATTATTGCACGCCTCAAAAGAAGGGCATGTAGCTCAATGGTTAGAGCGCTAAACTTATAATTTAGTGGTTCCAGGTTCGACTCCTGGCATGCCCACATACTGCAGAGTATTGCTTGATTTACTCGAGAAACCGTAGTAGATTGACTACAAGAAGGGCGGTTGGCTCAGTTGGTTAGAGCGTCACAGTGACATTGTGAAGGTCACAGGTTCGAATCCTGTACCGCCCACATTAAAAATTAACATCATAAAGAGAATTTTTGCTTCAACACACATGGAAATTATTTTTGAAAATGAAGACTGCTTGGTTGTCAATAAACCAGCCGGTTTAAAAGTTTACGGAGAACGACTGGAAAATTCTTTACTCCGGCGCTTAATTAAAATTTCCCCTGAGCTAATTAATGTTGGGATTCCTCCCAGATATGGCTTAGTCCATCGAATCGATAAAGAAACCTCTGGTGTTCTTTTGATCGCCAAAAACAACAAAACTTTAGAATTCTTACAGAATCAATTCCGGAAAAGAAAAGTCGTTAAAACTTATATCGGGCTAATCCAAGGGAAGATAAAGCCTCCTCGAGGATTAATCAGCAGCTATCTTACCCGTTCTCCGCAAGACTTCAGAAAACAAAAAGCAGTCTTAATAAAAGAAAAAGGAACCGAAAGAATGGCTCAAACAATTTATCGCACTATTAAGTCGTGGAATCGCTATTCTCTTCTTGAAATTAGCCCTAAAACTGGTAGAATGCATCAGATTCGGGTTCATCTTGCATGGAAGAAACATCCCCTTGCCGGAGACCCGCTTTATCGGTTTAAGGACAGCGTCGATCCCAAAAATCTAAAGCGTATGTTTCTGCATAGCCAATCTGTTTCTATTATGATGCCGGATCAAAAGATTAAAACTTTTCAGAGTTCTTTGCCTGAAGAGTTGAAGGAAGTGCTTGATTATTTAGATAAAAATTAATATGTCATTGTTAGAAACTTTTAACCAAAAACAGCTCCAAACACGTCCGAAAGTAAGATCGGGTGATTTGGTGCGAGTTTATCAAAAAGATTTAACCAAAGAGGGTAAAAAAGCTCAGATTTTCGAAGGCGTAGTTATCGCCCGGAAACATGGCTTTGGTCGAACAGCGACTATCACTGTCCGACGAGAAGTTGGCGGAATAGCCATTGAAAAGGTATACCCTCTTCATTCTCCGATCATTGAGAAAATTGAGATTGTGCAACGATCGAAAGTTCGTCAAGCCAAGCTCTATTATCTCAGAGATGCTAAAGGGAAAAGGGCTCGATTGAAAAGAAAAGATATCGATTTAAGCTCAATCGAAGAAACGATTGGTGAAAAGATTGAAGATTCTAATCCTGAAATAGAAAAAACAGAAGAAGTTGAAGAAAAAGAAAATACTCCGAAAGAACCAGAAGCTTCCCCCGACAAAGAATCGCAAGAAGATGTTATTTCAGAAAAAGAAGAGAAATAAGAAAGGGCGAGTGTTGGAACTGGCAGACAACTACGGTTGAGGGCCGTAGGGGATAATTCCCGTGAGGGTTCAAGTCCCTCCTCGCCCACTTTTAACGAAAAGAACTTGAAAAAAGAGTATTCTCGGCTAGAATAATGAGAGTTGGGCGCTTAGCTCAGTGGCTAGAGCATCGGAGTTACATTCCGAGTGTCAGGGGTTCGAATCCCTTAGCGCCCACTCCTCATTTATGCCGAGGTAGCCAAGGTGGTCACGGCGCAGCTCTGAAAAAGCTGAAATTCCGGTTCGACTCCGGACCTCGGCACCTGCGGGAGTAGTTCAGCGGCAGAACGTCTCCTTGCCATGGAGAAGGTCGCGGGTTCAATTCCCGTCTCCCGCTCAAGGCTGGCCTATCATAGGTCACCCAATAATGATAGATATATCAAAAATAAGTCGCCATTTCGGGTTGTCAATGATTGTTATGATTGGTTTTCTGATTGCCCCCAACAGCGTCGGCACAACGGATATTACTCTGAATTATGGATCCGTTGATGCCTGGAGCGAATTTTTGTTGACTGAAAACAGTAGTTTAAGTATTGTGGATTCCCCCCTTGCTCTTGATACCATTGAAAAATTTGATGTCATTGTAACTGCTTATTCCTCTTCAATTTGGGAAACATGGGGTTGCCCCTATACCACTGCTTCCAATACTCAAGTTCGGGATGGTATTGTTGCCAATAATATGCTCCCGTTTGGAACTCAAGTTAGATTCCCTCAATTATTTGGTGATAAAATATTCGTTGTTGAAGATCGGATGCATTATCGGAAAGGTGATTATCATTTCGATATCTGGTTCGCTTCTCGTACAGAAGCTCTTCAATTCGGCGTTCAAAGGACTTTTGCTGAAGTTATCGAAAGTTAAATTTTAAAATCAAAAACCTCTCTTTTGGTAGAGAGGTTTTTATTGTGCCGAGGGCGGGACTCGAACCCGCACGACCTTGCGGTCAAAGGATTTTAAGTCCTCATTGTCTACCGGTTCCAACACCTCGGCTTAATTTGAGAAATTCTATTCTCTGAAATCAATTTTGCCATAAAAAATACTTTATGGCAATATTTTTTAATAGAGACGGAGAGCATGAGCCGATAAAATCATTGTGCTTTCAAAACACCTTCTGATGTCTGATATCGGTGACTGCCAAAGACAGTAAATAAAGCTTTTCATAATTTCAGAAAAACCAATTCTGAAAGATTTTTCTGATGACGAAAAGTTATTTTTTCTGAAAGCATTAAGTCTCCATTCTTCTTCGCCGACAATATCTTCTAGGGAATTAATTTTCAACAGTTCTTCTTCTGACAGAGAACTCTCTTCTAAAAAGAATCCTGTCTTTTGGGAAAAATTTTTTGATATTTTTTCAGCTAATTCAAGACGATTTATTCTTAATCCAAACTCCTCAAGAGACCCCAGCGGAACTATCAGCTTTTGCCAGAAATATTGACCCAGTCTCAGATTTCTAAACATGATATTTGTTTGATCATCTTCTAATGACAAATTGAGATAGAGAATAATATTGTCATTCTCGCCATCGATTCGACCGACTTGTTTTAACCGCCAGCCAGATCGGACAAAAAAGAGATGATGTATCTCTCGGATATCTAAGTCATCTAAAGCATTTTTGATGCTACTAATCCAATAACCGATAAATCTTTCTCTCTCTTCAAGAGATAATCCGGGATGGTAAAAATGGATAACCATCCCTTGGCCGCTAGCCAAGATAACTGGACATGCTTTTTCTTGATTTTCAGTCGGATAACGAATAATTTGATCAACTAATCCTTCTGCTTTTTTCAAATCATGATCTGCAGGGCGGCTACCCCAAAAAACATATGCTGGTTTATCGAGACTATAAGAAAAAATAAACGGTTCTTTGGATGCCGTTACTTTCGGAACGCCGTAAAGAGCAGACATCATTAATGGATTTGACTCCCCTAGCTCTAAATATCTTATTGCTGATGAATTTTCTATTGATTCTCCAAAAACTGATGTCTCTCCTGGATAAATACCAATAGAAATCAAAAGAAATATTTCAATGACTAAAAAAACAAAAACAAAATATTTATTCATCGATTTTGCCCCATTCTAAACATTGAGGCCTGGGCGGGAATTGCACCCGCGTATAAGGGTTTTGCAGACCCTTGCCTTGCTGCTTGGCTACCAGGCCTTTAATTAATATCTTTTTCTATCTCTTTCATTAGCTCGGCAATACGACTTGATGCCTCTAGCCCTCGATCAAGATAAAATCCAATATCCGGCATCAATCTCATATTTAATTTAGCCGCTAATTCTTTTTTAATCAATCCCTTTCTGCGATCAAGCTCTTTTAATGTCTCTTTTTCAGAATTTGTTGGCCAAATGCTGACATAAATTCGAGCATAATCGAATTTATTTGAAATTTCGGCTGAAGCCACAGTAACTCTTTCGGCCGGCCATTCTTGTCTGTTAATTATTTCAGCCGAATGTTTAGTAATTTCCCTACTTAATCTTTGAACCCTTCGCGACATATTAAATCATGTCGATAAAGTATGCCTCAACCAAATCGCCCTCTTCTATCTTTCCTGTTCCTTCATAAAGGATTCCGGCTTGTTGGCCTTTAGGAACGATATCCGCTTTCTTTTTCCGACATTCTAAAGTAATAATTTTACCCTGACCTATCTTTTCTTTCCCTCGATAAACATCGAGCGTTGCTCCTTTTTCAATCTGACCGCTGACAACATTACCGCCAATAATTTGACGATTTTTCTCTGTTTTGAAAATAGCTAATATTTCCAACTTACCTACTTCGCGTCGAACAGCTTCGGGTTTACGATTTTTTTCGATTAATTCGCTCACATATTCCATCAACTTATAGATAACGTCAAAGTTTTTAAAACGAATCTTGGCTTTGTCGAGCATTCCCCTAACTCCCGGATTGAGACTCACATTGAAACCTATTATTTCTGCTCCCACAGTCTGAGCTAAGTTGACATCATTTTGCGTTACTTCGCCCGTCTTGGCTTCAATAATGTTCAATTTAACCTTTTCTTGAGGCATTCCTTTCAAAACCGTTTCTATCGCTTCCAGCGAAGAATGAACATCTGCTTTGATGATTAAATTGCAACCATCTTCCGTTTTCATCGTCTGGCAAGGTTCATCTGATTTTGTATTCTCTTCGGCCATAGATAAATCTCTGTAAATACAAAATGGTTCTCCGGCTTTGGGGACTTGGCTGAACCCCATTATTATTGCTGCTTCGCCCGGAAAAACTTCCTTAATCGATTTTCCCTGAGGGTTAATAATATTTTTAATTCGGCCACAAGTTGAATTCGTTCCAATAATGTCTCCCGTTTTAAGAATTCCTTGGTCGATAATTAATGTTGCCACTGGGCCGCGGAAGGAATCTTGATGAGACTCTATGATCACCCCCTGAGCTTGATTTTCCGTTTCACATTTAAGATCTTCCATCTCTATCATCAATAGAATCATGTCTGTCAAAGCATCCATTCCTGCTCCCGTTTTGGCTGAAATTTCCAAAGCTGGAACTGAACCCCCCATGGACTCAACTGTTATGCCTTCTTTGTTCAACTGCCCTTTAATGCTATTCAATTTCTCGGAAGAGATATCTATCTTATTAAAGGCGACTATGACTGGTAACTTTGTTTCCGTTAGATAAGCAATCGCTTCTTTGGTCTGGGGTTGGATACCCTGATCAACGGCTACAACTAAAATAGCCAAATCTGCTATCTTGGCTCCCCGAGATCTGATCCCCGAAAAAGCAGCGTGACCGGGCGTATCAAGGAAAGTGACTTTCTGGCCTTTAATTTCGGATTCGTAAACTCCGACATGCTGAGTTATGCCTCCGCTTTCCCTGGTAACTGTATCGGTTTTTCGAATGAAATCCAAAATTGAGGATTTGCCAGCATCAACATGCCCTAAGATAACTACTACTGGCGTCTTTTTTTTACAATTTTTATCAGTCATAATATCAAAAATCTTTACTAAAAGAGGTTGCTCTAGCGGAGAGGGTGGGATTCGAACCCACGTGCCCTTGCGGGCAAATCGCTTTCGAGGCGATCCCGTTACGTCCACTTCGGTACCTCTCCTCTTGTATCTATAACCAAACAAACAACCGACCCATAAGACAGATCGCCCATTCTCATGGCCCCTCTTTCTTAAAGATACACCAAATTTACTTCTTTGAGTAGAGGGGATTACAGATCAAGCACCATAAAAGCGAAAAGTGGACCCGACTGGATTTGAACCAGCGACTTCTACCATGCCATGGTAGCGCTCTGCCAACTGAGCTACGGGCCCAATGAGATTATTCTAACAAGAAAATTTAATTTTGGCTATCAAATCGATTAACTTCTATTAATATTTCTTTCAACAAATCTGACTCTTTAACTCTTCTCAAAATCTTACCTCTTTTCATTATTAAACCATTGCCTTTCCCGCCTATTAAGGCTAGATCGGCTTCTCGAGCTTCTCCTGGACCATTAACTACACATCCCATGATGGCCAAATGAATATCTTTATCAACGTTTTTCAATTTTTCTTGAACTTCATTAACCAAAGAAATCAAATCTATTTCTGTCCGCCCACATGTCGGACAGCTGGTAATTCTTATTCCTTTCTTTCTCAATCCCAAAGATTTCAATATTTCCCACCCAATTTCAATTTCTTTAATCGGATTACCCGTTAAAGAAACTCTTATCGTGTCACCTATCCCTTGATGGAGTAGAAATCCCATTCCAATAGCCGAAGCGACGATTCCGGCTTGTCCAGGGCCAGCCTCTGTTAGACCGAGATGCAAAGGATATTTAATCTTATCGGCCAAAAGACTATAGGCCTCTATCGTTCTTTCCACATCCGAAGCTTTTAGAGAAACAACAATATCTTCAAAGCTGAATTCCTCAAGAATTGAAATGTGTCGCAAGGCCGAATCAACCATTGCTTGAGCTGTCACCTGATTATTGTATTTACTCAATATATCTTTTTCTAAAGAACCGGAATTAACCCCTATTCGAATAGGAATATTTTTCTTTTTGGCCGATAAAACGACTTTCTTTATTTTATCTCGATTACCGATATTGCCCGGATTAATTCTTATCTTGTCTACCCCTTGGTTAATTGCTTCCAATGCAAGCTCATAGCGAAAATGAATATCGGCAACTAATGGCAATGAAATTCTTCTTTTAATCGAGCCCAACGCCTTGGCAGCTTCAAGATCGGGGACTGCCACTCTGATAATTTCGCAACCAGCTTTAGTTAATTGATCAACTTGTTTAATAGTCGATTCTATATCCCGAGTATCGGTATTGCACATTGATTGCACTAAAATTGGATTGTTGCCTCCAATAACAGTTTCACCTATTTTGACTTCTCGACTCAAACGACGTTTAATCATAGTGCCCCCGGCAGGAATCGAACCTGCATTTAAGGCTTAGGAGTCCTTCGTTCTATCCATTGAACTACAGGGGCTAGTATGTTTGCCAAAAACAACGGTAAAGATGATCTCGGGTGATCATCTGCGAGATGACTTGCCCATTAGACATATTAACAAATTTGGCATGAGTTACCTTAGCCCATCCCTTAACTTCAGTCTCTCCGGTCATATAGAGATTGTTGCCCATGCCGGCACAACATTTCGAATCCCAGCTTTTACAAGAGTTGCCGCATCTTACCTCTTCAAAATGCCTCATGAAATAACCATATTCTTCCGCATTAGCAATTCGCCATTCGTCCGATCCTCCAGATGGAGAAGGAAGGGCGGCGCAAGTTTCTCTTGCCCCTTCTAGCCGATCGGGCAAAGATGTTTCAAAGGTCTGACTCATTAATCCCTTATCGCTACATAAAACTGTCATGCCCCCGACTGTTGTTACTCCTGATCCTTCAGGACAAAACTCTGAATTTCCCAATACTTCACCTGGCTCATAAACGACTGATTTGATCGGACAATTTATTTTATACCAACCAGATTGCAACCCGGTCCATTCAGCTACTCCCAAAACTGAAAAAAGCGCTCCCACAATCAACCATGCTCCGTAAATTAATACCAATCCGATAACCACTCCTTTGAACACAGAATTGGCCCGAGCTAATTTAGCCGGATTGCCCAGAGCTAAATAGTACATAATGCCAGCTACAACCAGCATACCCACTGCCAATATGGGAATAAGTAAAGTTAGTAAAAAACTGATGATCGCCGAAAGCATAATGAAAAGATGGCAAAATTGACAAGGGACATGAGCCAAACGACCATTATTCAGCCCTTCTTCATCTTCGGTTACCCAAACATCTTTTCCACACGGAACCAATCCTTCATAATGAACATAATCTCCTGAATCGAGCTGATAAGTATTCACGCTACTAGCTAAAGTTTTAATCGGTGACAGCAGAAATAGAAAACCGATTAGAAGGAAGAAGATTATATTAATCCGACGATTCATTTCAATTTAATTTAAAAATATTTGCCTGAATAGATTATAACTTGTTTTCAAGACTATTCGATAGCTAATGAAGCTACGCAAGCTTCCGCGCTTTGATTCTTCCAATATAAGTATAATAACACAAAAAACGAGATACCTCAGGCTTGGTAATAAGCGATCCTATACGATAAAGCTAGAAAAGTTTGGTAAATCAGTAAACCGAAATTAGTTCTCGAAAAACAATAATCAACGAATAGAAATCTCAAGGTTAGCGTCTAGAGCCTTACTAATTTTGACCAAAAATTGAAGGGTCGGATTATATTTACCTGATTCCAGTCGAGAAATAGATGACTGCTTGGTGCCAATTTCTTGAGCCAACTCTTTTTGAGTAAGGCCTCTCTCTGTCCTCTTTTTAACAATTAAGCGGATCAAAGCAAATTCGGGATCCAATTCTTCATAGTTCTTTTTTATTTCCTTATCTTTGAGTAAATCTTTTTTAAGTTGAGCGTATTTTTTCATAACAAATCAATATAACCGATATGTTATATTAAGTCAACTCCTCTAGTTTTTCTAATGCCCTTTTTTTCTCTTTTTCTGGAGTTTTTTTCGTTTTTTTAATAAATCCGCACAAAAGGATAATTTTGCCCTCACGAAATGCATAAAATATCCTTATTTCTTGTTTCCCTGAGATACGAAGCTCAAAAAGATTGCCGGTTATTTTTTTACTATGAGGCATTCCCAATTTGTCACCAAACTCTTCTAGTAAATCTATAACCCTTAATGTCTTGGCAATTGCAGACTTTTCTAAACTATAAATAAATTTTTCTAGTGCTTCATCTAAAATCCTAATCTCCATTTATTTTCTTATATTTTAAGTTTTCTTATCAAAAAACCAAAACACAAAGACTAATATTCTTTGCTTCCAATTATTATCTCAAGCATAACACAAAAAACGAGACCTCAGATAAATGGGTGGACGAGGAGATTCGAACTCCCCCTAAGGGCTCCACAAGCCCTTGTGCTGCCACTACACCACGCCCACCATAATATTCTCATTTTATCAGGGGAAAC
>Ga0180433_10009858_pt1 | contig 11616 bp, 9 predicted proteins | sample SS_ome_8_FD_132980 | JGI IMG/M metagenome (GOLD analysis project Ga0180433, IMG submission 132980) | Hypersaline lake sediment archaeal communities from the Salton Sea, California, USA - SS_1_D_1 metaG | ecosystem: Environmental > Aquatic > Non-marine Saline and Alkaline > Hypersaline > Sediment... | reverse complement strand
GCTAATGACGCTGTATGCGTTGATCTACTCCGGCATATTCGTTGTGATCGGCTGCCTTCGCCTGCGACGTATGCCGCTTTAGCGTGGAGGCGACGATGAGAAGACGGGCTCTCGCTCTAGGGGCAGCACTGGTCGTCGCGGCGGTGCTGGCCCGGATAACTGCACCGCGTCTTGAGACCGAGGCGCACTATAAGCCGAGCGAATTCGAGGAGGCGAAAGAGTCGATCGCGCTCTCTCTCATGGGCCAGTTGAGAATGTCGGTCGGGGACCTCATGTGGCTCAAGACGCTCGAGTATCTCCACAACGGCATCATTTACCGCCCGCCGACAAAAAGAGAGCGGGCGCAAGGCGTCCGGGCGGTTGAATTCACCGGGATGGGCGCGGGCGTCGCGCACGCTGACGGGCCATCGCTCGTTCCTGACGCCGAACGCGACTGGCGGGGAATACTCGGCGATATCAACCGCCAGATCGAGCCGTACAGACCTGGTCATGCCCGCCACAGCGACCCGCAGGAACTCATCCCATGGTACCAGTTGCTCACAAAGTTCAACCCAAACTACATTCAGGCATATACCGTCGGAGCATTGTTCATGTCCGATTTCGCTCGCGAACCTGAGAAGGCGCGCGATTTCCTCAAAGCCGGTGCACAGGCCAATCCGTGGAGTTTCGAGATCCAAGCCGCTCTGGGCAGACTGTACTTTGACTATTTCGAGGAGTACCGAGAGGCTGGCGACGCGCTGGAAAAAGCGGTCGAGTTAGCCAAGAAGGAACGGCAATACCTCGCCGAACGCGACGATCACCTCGACGAACCTCAAACGCAGCTCCTCAACGAGGCATATTTGTTCCTTGCACGCAGCTACACCGAGCTGGGCCGATACGAGGACGCCTTGTCCGTATGCGCTGAGGGGAGTGAGAAGCTGCAGTATCCGCTCCTGCGCGTCCAGGAGCGGATTATCAAGAAGCGCATGGCGCCATGAACAACCGAACCAGGAGTTCTCGTTAAGTATGCTCTGACTGGTATAGCCTGCTATCCAATGGGGATTCCAGCGTGAATGCCGCGCTCCTTTTCGAACCGCCGACTTCTTCACCAGAAAGAGTCGCGCCGTGAGCCGGTGTAATTATGCTACGGTGAAGCGCGACGTAATCACACTCCGGATTTTCCTGCCTGCCAACGTAACGCTTCCCGACTGTCACACGCTCACGGCCGCATAAGACCTTGTTCCTCCACAATTACGTGAGCAGAGACCACCTGCTAAGATCTCAGGTGCTCTACCTTATATGTGAAATAGAGCGTGAACTTATACAAGAAGCTGTGTAACTTGGTGATTCGGCGGGGGCCACATTGTCAGGAAGAAAAACCAACCGCGATCATAGTGTTATTCCTAAGTTCCGTTTCAACAAGAGGTTACGTGGTCGGGGCGGCGGGATTTGAACCCGCGACCTCCTGCTCCCAAAGCAGGCGCGCTCGCCAAACTGCGCCACGCCCCGTCCGGCAGGATTGTACCATGGAGCGGTGGTTGTGTCAAAAGCCTGGCGCAACGCGCAGTGTCACGAGACCGTCTGTGGGCCGCGCCAGCTCGGCCAAAAAAGGGTGCTGGTGGGCTATGACGTTTGACTTGATGATTTGCATGTTGTGGTGATATCGTGAAATCAGGAAGGGTTTATCTTGCCCCCGTCGGGGGCTCGTGGTTGAGGGTGTCGGTGACCCAGGGCAGGCTCCGCGTCGCCCTGGGCTACATTCTGTCGGCCCTGCCGGGGCTTCTGTAGTCGTGGCATGGGCATCTTGTCGCAGATCCGCCCCCGTTGGATGGAACACTCGCCTGTGTCGAAGACGCGCCGTGGCGAGGAAAGGCCGTGAAAGCACCGGCTGACCGAGCCCAGTGCCTGGTGACATTCGCAGTTATGCGCAGGCGCCAGCCAGCCTTGTGGCGGCATGAGGTGCGGCGATGCTCTTTCGCTGATAAACTTGCGCGTTCGGACCTATGCGCGCAATGTTCAACTCCGTGTATCAAATGTCACAGGGTGCCAGAGAACATTTGATCTGTTGTCGCCGGCTGGTTGGACGTCATTTATCTGTCGAACAGGTCGCCGCCGATAGCCTGTCCGCAGTAGATGCACATCAGGTGCCGTCCTGATACGGGCCGTTTGCATGACGGACATGATCGGACACCTGCCGCGGCAACTCGTCCGTCGAGCTTCCCGTCGCGCATATCAATCTGCTGCACCCGTTTGGTCAACTCTTCGTCCGAATAACCGTGCTGTTCTTTGAGGATATCCCAGAGCGCTTCCGTGATCATGAGGATCCGCTCGATATGATGTTTCATCAGCTTCACCTCGGTGGTCGCGCGCGCTGCCTGGATCTGGGCTTGGGCGCCGGTGGTCCGTGCGGCGCTTTCCGCAGCAGCAGCCGCTGCCTCAGTTGCCGCCATAATCGCCAGTGTATTGAACATGCTCCTCACCTCCTCTCGCAGGTTTGGACGGCTGCCCAGCTCGTCATCTGCCGTTTTGCGTTCTCGTCACGTGGACGAGGTTGAGGGTACTATCGCTCCTCAATCGGCTGGTCGGCCCTGTACAGCACGAGGTAGACGAGGTCGCCTGAACCGTGTTTTGCGTCGGGCTCGTGGCTGAGCACCGCTTTAACGTCAACGACGTCGACCTTGTTGGCTACTATCCAGTTGTTGACACGTTCGTCGATGACAAGCGGTTTGTCCTCGTACCCCTTGAACGTCTTGATGAGAATCATGCGTTCTGCTCCTTCCCGCAATGGCTTAGTACTTCGTCGCCGGTTCATCCCTCACTCGAATTTTTCCCCCACCTGTATGGAATGTCCCCGTAGAAACTCGCGCGACGACATCGGTGTTCCTCCCGCGAGCTGGATCTGTTTGATCTGTATTGCGCCGTCCAGTGTAGCGACGAGAAGGCCACGCTCGTCCGCCCCAACCACAGTTCCCGGTTCGGCGGCTCGCGCCACTCCATTGGATGGAACGCTGGTCATCCACACGCGGAACCTGCCGCCTTCTGTGTGCGCCAACGGCCAGGGGTTCATCGCGCGGACGAAATTGTGCAGCTTCTCCGCAGGCATGTTCCAGTCGATGACGCCGTCCTCTTTTCGGAGCCTCTTGGTGTACGTGGCGCGTCGGTGATCCTGCGGTCGTGCGGTGACCGTTCCGGCCTCGATCCGGTCAACCGTCTCGGTCAGCACCTCGGCGCCTACGCGCGCTAGCGTATCGTGCAGGGTGCCGGCGGTATCGTTCTCGTCTATCGCCACTTCCGCCTGAGCGAGGATGTCCCCGGTATCCATGCCCTCGTCCATGCGGATGACCGTCACGCCGGTGGTGTCGTCCCCATTCAGTATCGCCGCCTGAATCGGCGCGCTGCCTCTATACTTCGGCAGGAGCGACGCGTGGAGATTCACGGCACCGTGTCTGGCTCCCTCAAGGAGTTCCGGTCGCAATATCTCGCCGTATGCGACAACGACGAGCAGGTCAGGAGCGAGGGAGCGGACTTTCTGAACAAACTCCGCTGTGCTGGCCCGTTCCGGCTGCAGAATATCGAGACCGTGTTTGCGGGCAACCCGTTTGACAGGGGACGGCACCGTCTTCAGCCCTCTCCCTTTCGGTCTGTCCGGTTGTGTCACGACAGCGGCGAGCTCATGTCGGCTCCGGACGAGACTCTCGATCGACGGAACGGCAAAATCGGGTGTGCCAAAGAAGACCAGTTTCACGATGTCACCGCAGGTTCTAGGTCCCGTACCACCAGGAGACGATGCGTTATCCCGTCCTCACGTCATGCCCGGCAGGTTGAGCCCCGGTATTTTCAATCCGGCAATCGGCAGCCCGCGGGTGACCTTCGCCATCTCCTCTGCGGCCATATCGCGCGCTTTTCTGAGCGCTTCGTTCGCAGCGGCGAGAATAAGGTCCTGGAGCATCTCCATGTCGTCTTTGTTGACGACTTCCGGGTCAACCTGTATGGAGACGACCTCCTGCTGACCGTTCACCACGACGGTGACCATCCCGCCGCCGGCGGAAGCTTCGACGGTCTTCCCCGAAAGCTCCTCTTGTACCCGTGCCATGTCCGCAGTGATTTTCTGTGCCTGTTTGACCAGGTTGCCAAGCCCTTTTGCCATGATTTCACCTCGTTTTGGGCGGTTCATCCACGTGGACGATGTTCCCGTCAAAAAGTTCCAGCACCATCTTGACCTTCTCGTCGTCCTGGACGTCTGCGGGAGAGGACGGCGGCTGTTCGTCGCGCTCCGGGGAGGCCACAGCGTCGTCCTGGACGTCCGGTGGCTGCTCTGCACGCCGCGATTCGCCTTCTTTGGATCCCTCTTCCGCTCCTGCGGCCGGTACCGCTTCATCGGCGGCACCCTCACCGAGCGCGCGGACGTCGAACGCGAGTTTCTTGCCGAAGACCTGCTCGAGCTTGGTCTCAATCAGCTCCCGTGCGGCTCGTTTTTGCACGTGCTGGTAGAAGAAGGTCTGATCCGGGTTGAACCGCACCACAAACTTGTTGTCCTCGATCCCGAGCGGCTGCGCCTGCTCGAGAAATGAACCGAGCGTCATGTTTTCCTGCCCAACCGCCTCCAACAGCTTCTCCCAGCTTCCGCCGACCGCGCCCTCAGTGGCCGGCGCAGGGGCGTGGTCGGGCGCAGGCACTTCCTCAGCCTCGTTCTCGGCCGTTTCGGGAGGCCCGCTCCGAACGCGCTCTTCCAGCGCGACGAGCTTCTCCAGTATGGAGCCGATGGAGGTCTCGGCTCCGAGCTTTGTCGCGCTCATGAGGAAGACCTCCAGCGCGACACGACCGCCGAACTGGCCGCGGAACCCGGGAGCGACCGCAGCGCTCCTCTCGACCAGCGCAACGAGTTCCGACACGCTGAACCGCTTGGCCAGCGCGGCGAGCTTCTCGCGCTCGACAGCCGGCATTGAGACGAGCTTGTGCGATCCCGTCACCTTGCACACGAGCAGATGGCGGAAATATGTCAGGAGATCGCGCGCGAACTGAGCCAGATCTTTACCGGCGGAGGCTATCTCGTCAACTATCTCGAGTTCGCGCACTATGTTCCCGTCGCGCAGGGCCGTGCACAGATCGGCGAATACCGGCCAGTCCACGAGACCGAGCACCGATTCGACCTCCTTGTACGTAACCTTCGCGTCGGAGAAGGCTATCAACTGGTCGAGAATGCTTTCGGCATCCCGGAGGCTCCCTTCGACACTGTTCGCAACCGCCAGGAGCGCATCATCGTCAAATTCAATGTGCTCCTCGACGCATATCCGTTTCAACCGTTCGAGAATGTCGGATTCGGAAATCCGCCGGAAATCAAACCGCTGGCAGCGCGATATGATGGTTGCAGGAACTTTGTTGACGTCGGTGGTCGCGAGCACAAATTTGGTATGGGCGGGCGGTTCTTCGAGCACCTTCAGCAGGGTATTGAACGCCTCCGGTGTCAGCATGTGGACCTCGTCGATAATGTATATTTTGAACCGCCCCTTGACGGGCGCGAACGGGATCTTGTCGCGAAGCTCCCGGGCATCCTCGACTTTCCTGCTCGACGCGGCGTCAATCTCGATAACGTCCATGCTGTTCCCGGCGGTGATCTCGGTGCAGATGGCGCACTCGTTGCACGGTTCCGGCGCAGGTCCTTTCTCACACGTAAGGGCCTTGGCCAGAATGCGCGCAGTGCTCGTCTTGCCGATACCTCGCGGGCCGACGAACAGGTAGGCGTGCGCCAGCCGGTCGGAGGTGATAGAGTTCTTGAGCGTGGTGGTAATGTGCTCCTGTCCGACGACGTCGTCGAACGTCTGCGGTCGCCACCGCCGGGCCAAAACAACGTACGACATACTGGAGAACACCCCTTCACACGGACCGATTTTTCGGTACGGAGAATAGAACGCGATAGTAAGGCTCGTGCCCCATGTTCGATTCTGCTTCCTCGGCGGAATACCGGGTCGCCAACTCCTGCCAGGCGCACCTGCGGCACACGCAGAGACTGCCTACCGCTGCTTCCTTCCGGACCTGACGGGGTTTGGCAGCGCTACGTTGCGCAGGACCCGACCATCAACGTCACGTGCCCGGTCCCGGACCCGAAAAAGTCGGAACCTCAGCATGGGTGTTCGACCTCGCTGAAGCGGATTGCGAGTTACAGGGCACCGCTAACTCCCCGTCTAGCACGAGCCGCGTTTCCGTCAACGAACACCCCCATCGTGCCGCGAAACCACCGCGTTCCATCACGCGGCCACGATGGTCTGTGCCCATTATAACAACGCACTCCGCCACTGTCAACGCACCGCGCCTGTCGCCGATCCGACCGAAACCGGACCGTTCGCGAACGGCCCCTACGCCCACCGTACCGCCGCCGTCCCGGCGGCAGTCCGGGGAGCATCGTGCTCCCGGAGAAGTGACGGCACGCCACGGCGCATCTTCGACAGGGCGCCTTCACGACTGCCCGCCGTCGCGTGAGCTGAGGCGGGCGCTACGACGGGGGATGCGATGTGTCGGCAAGATGCCGACACGCCTGCCGGCGAGACGCCAGCGGTACACCACGCCCACCGTAGCGGCGCTGGACACGTGGGCCTGTCGGTGCTATGATTCGAACCAATGTTCGCCGGCCTCCGATGACGACGACCGACGCCTGAACGATCATGAGCAGCGCGACCGGCGCGGTAGTAGATGCACGATGCTCGTAATGCAGGGACAGGATGGTATTCTTCTGGATTGCATTTTACGTGTTGTTTCCTGCCCTGGTGCTGTATCTGTGCCACAAGCACGCCGTTTTGAAAAAACTTGGCGCAGTCGTCATCTGCTACATCGTCGGTATGGCGGTGGGTAACACGGGAATCCTGCCCGAGAATATTACGAACATCCAGAACGTCCTGACAATGGTCACGATACCTCTGGCTCTCCCGCTGATCTTTTTCTCCATAGATATCAAGAGATGGACCCGGCTTGCGGGGAAATCTATACTTTCTTTCGCACTAGCGGCCGTGGGCACGGCGATAGCTGCGGGCGGAGGTTTTGCGGTTTTCAGAGGTGCCGTGGGCGAAGAGAGCTGGAAGGTCGGCGGCATGTTGATAGGAGTGTATACGGGTGGCACACCGAATCTGGCAGCCATCGGGAACGCGCTGCGGGTCGATCCGACCACGTACGTGGCGGCACACACGTCCGACGTCGTCGTATCAGCCATCTATCTGCTCTTGTTGGTGACCGTCGTTCGGAGAATCCTGGTCACAGTGCTTCCACGGTTTCAATCAACGGGAGAGGCGAATCTTCACGAGGCGGTCGAGGATTTTGTCTCCTATGCGGGTATTCTGAACCGGCGAAACATGTTCCCGTTGTTGAAGGCTCTCGGCCTCGCACTGCTGATTGCGGCAATTGCTGCGGGGTTAGCCTTCGTATTTCCAGAGGATATAGCCATGGTCGTTGCCGTATTGACCGTCTGTACGCTGGGTGTCGCCTGCTCGTTCATACCGGCGGTCAGAGCGATCCCGATGACCTTCCACCTTGGACAATACATCATCCTTATCTTCTGTCTGGCGGTAAGCTCGATGGCCGACCTCAGCAAGCTGGTCTCGACGGCACCGGCTATGGTCGGCTATGTCAGTGTTGTCATATTTGTCGGGCTGGCTATCCATGCGGGGTTGGCGGCGATGCTCCGGATTGATGCGGACACCGTGATTATGACCTCTGTCGCGGGCGTGTTCTCGCCGCCGTTCGTTCCGATGGTAGCGGCCGTCTTGAGAAACAAAGAGATCGTTGTTACCGGCGTTATCACCGGCGTGATAGGCTGGGTCATCGGTACGTACCTGGGAGTGGCCGTTGGGTATCTGCTTAAGATGTTCTCATGAGGACCAGTGCCTTCTCAACGTTAATTATGGGATTTGGGCAACCTGCTAAGCGAACTCCTGAACAGTGGCCGCGGCGGTGGTATGGTGTCTTAATAACGTGGCATGGGCATCGTGCCCATGGATCACGGGCGGGACGCCCGTGCCACTCCAGTCAACCATCCCCGCTTTTGCCGACTGCTTTGCAGAACGTAAGGCTTGACGCGGTAGTAGGTCACTACCGGATTACTGCACCAGAATACCGGCGATTGGTTCTCATGTTTGGACATTGATAGTCCCTAAGGAGGAATAGCAATGGCACAGGTTGAGTTGCCGAAAAAGGGAATCCCCGGCGAGACGTTGCGTTCCGCGTTACAAGCGCTGAAGTCCGATGACAGTGACTGGAAGAACGGCCGGGTGTTCAGCTTGATCTACAACGCCGGAGAAGATGTCAGACAATTTGCCGATGAAGCGTATGCGGCGTTTATCAACGAGAACGGTCTGAGCCCGTTTGCGTTCCCGAGTCTCGTCAAGATGGAAACTGAAGTGGTCTCTATGGTGGCGAGCTTGCTGGGGGGCGATTCCGACACGGTTGGCAGCATGACAAGCGGCGGGACGGAAAGCATCATTATGGCGGTCAAGGCGGCGCGTGATTATGCCCGAGCGCACCGACCGTCGATCAGGGAACCTGAACTGGTGATGCCTCTTTCGGCTCACCCGGCGTTTAACAAAGCGGCTCACTACCTGGGGCTGAAGACGGTGATTGTTCCCGCAGACAAATCGCTTCGCGCCGACGTTGAGGCCATGCGTAACGCCATCACTGAGAATACGGTCATGATGGTCGGATCAGCGTTTTCATACCCGCACGGCATGATCGACCCGATCGAGCAGCTCGCGGAAACGGCATCGGAGCATGGTGTCTGGTTCCATGTTGATGCGTGCGTCGGTGGATTTGTCCTGCCGTTTCTTTCCAGGCTTGGATACGCTATTCCCCCGTTCGATTTCAGGGTGCGCGGTGTGAACTCGATATCCGCTGATATTCACAAGTACGGGTTCATTCCGAAGGGCGCATCGACCGTTCTGTATCGGAACGCCGAGCTTCGCCAGCATCAATTTTTCGTCTATGCCGACTGGCCGGGCGGTGTGTACGCGACCCCCTCCATATCCGGTGCGAGGTCCGGCGGACCCATTGCCGCAAGCTGGGCGGTCATGAACTATCTCGGGTGGGAAGGGTATATGGATCTAGCGAGAAGGGCCATCGAGACGACGAAGAAGCTGATCAAGGGGATTGAAGACATCCCGGAACTGTACGTCCTGGGAGAGCCGCAGGCCACGGTGTTCGCGTTCGGCAGCGATACGCTCAACGTGTATGCGCTCGGGGAGAAGATGAAAAGTCTCCGATGGCACATCGACAGCCAGCACATGCCGCCGTGCCTGCATATGACGGTGTCGCCCGCACACCATTCCATCGTGGAGTCGTTCCTGGCGGACCTGCGCACGGCGGTCAAGGAGGTTGCTAAACTGAAAGCTGAGGATGTTGCAGGAGAAGCCGCCATGTATGGCATGATCGGGTCGATGCCGGACCGTGGGGCGGCACACGACTTTGCCGTCCAGTATCTGAGCAACATTTATCGCGTCCACTGATTAGATGGTTTTTTCATGAATCTCTTGCTTCTAGGGTGCATTCTCGTTATCGCCCATATCGCCGAGACCACGCTGGGGTTCGGTGCCACCCTCATCGCCCTGGCCCTGGGCGTCCATATCGTACCGCTGGAGACGCTGATTCCCGTCCTGGTCATCCTTGCGCTGTTGCAGAGTGCATGGCTGGTGGCACGGTGGTTTCGTCATATCGAATGGCGGATTCTGTTGCGGCACATACTGCCGGCGGCGGGTCTCGGTGTACCTATCGGCATCTGGTGCAGAGGACTCGCCGATGAAAGCCAGTTGCAGACGATCCTGGGCGCGTTCATCGTGGTCGTGTCGTCAGTGGAACTCGTGCGGCTGTTTCGCGGCAAGATACTCGGCGGCGAGTTCCGCTGGTACTCCCGCATTCCCCTGCTTGGTGCAGGCGGCATCTTCCACGGTCTGTTCGCTACCGGCGGACCGCTCATCGTCTATTACGCCGGCAGACAACTGAGGACGCAAGCGAGCTTCCGTGCGACGCTCTCGACGCTCTGGCTGGTATTGAACACGGTTCTGCTCATTACGTTCTTTATCAACGCCCAGATCGGAGCCGAGACGATCAAGATGACCGCGACCGTGCTCCCCGGGTTGGTCGTTGGTATAGTTCTTGGCAGCCTCGTTCGCGTGCGCGAATTGACATTTAGAAAGATCACCTATGGTCTGCTGCTCGTCAGCGGCCTCGTCCTGCTGATATGAACGCCCCTACGCCGAACGTACCGCCGCCGTCTCGGCGGCAGTCCGGGCGGGACGCATCCAGACGGTTTTTGCTTGCGGAGAGGCCCGCTGAGACCTTACAATCTCTAACACGAAGGGGTGGCACGGGCGTCCCGCCCGTGAATTCATGGGCAAGATGCCCATGCCACGCGAACTAAGGTTCATCTTGCTAGAGGGTTTTGCCATCTCGACACATGCATGCGGTTTGCCGAACGGGTACGGAGGGGGTGACGCGATGAAGAGGAGATGCTGCACATATTTGATTCTCGCGGTACTCTGTGCGGTACAGCTTTCGTTCGTGCGGTCGGTGGTCGCGGTCGAGGGTCAACCGAAGGAGGTCACCGTCAAACATGACGGCACCAGTTGGAGCGTGGCTGGAGACCGATGCACGCTCACTCTGGACGAACAGACGTTGCGGATGACCATACGGTGGGCGGGGACGACCTGGCGGATGGAGCCTTCGGGAGAGAGGGATTGTCACGTCGAGGTCGGCGACAGCACAGCGTGGGTGTCACTGCTGGACGCGCGCACGCGGAATGTCGACGCGTACGAGACCGGGTACCAGCGGGGCATCAAGGTGACGCTGAGCGATTTCCGGTCGGACGAACGGTCTCTGGACATCACGCTGTCGCTGTTCATCTGCCTTGAGATGCCTTCGGAAGAGCTCACGTTCACGGCGATAGCTGAAGAGGGTGAGGCGAAGATCAAGAGGCTGAACTGGCCGGCGGGGTTCCAGCCGGGCGATGCCGACTTCACTGTCGTACCGTTCATGCAGGGAATGTTGCTGCCGCGCGACTGGCCGCAGAGGGTCAAGCTGTACAACAACCTGAGTTACGGCAGAGGGTTGTACATGCCGTGGTGGGGCCAGATCAAGGGCAAGAGCGGGTACATCGTAATACTCGAAACGCCTGCGGACGGTGGGTGTACCTTCACACATCCGGCAGGCGGACCGACAGACATCGCTCCCCTATGGGTCCATTCTCTCGGGAGTCTCGCCTACCCGAGAACGGTGCGGTACGCATTCTTCGACCGGTGCGATCACGTCACGATGGCAAAACGGTATCGCCGGTACGTGCAGGAGAAGGGCACGTTCGTCTCGCTGAAAGAAAAGATCGCGCGAACACCGAACCTGGCGAAGCTCATAGGGTCGCCGGTCGTGCACACAAGCATTCTGTACCATATTCAGCCGGATTCGAGTTATTACAACAAGGATGAGCCGGAAAAGAACCATCAGCTTGTCACGTTTGACGAGAGAGCCGAGCATCTGAGAGCGCTCCGGCAGAAAGGCGTCGAGGAAGCATACGTTCATCTTGACGGATGGGGGTATAGAGGGTACGACAACCTGCATCCGGACATGCTCCCGCCGTGTCCGGAAGCCGGCGGCTGGGGCGGGATGAGACGG